>VOFD01001301.1_pt1 | contig 38655 bp, 81 predicted proteins | sample 5384101 | NCBI WGS metagenome assembly VOFD01 (sample SAMN12384723, study PRJNA508395) | human gut metagenome | isolation source: healthy gut C | host: Homo sapiens
GGGGAACCCTGAACGAGCAATGCCGCGTGAGTGAAGAAGGTCTTCGGATCGTAAAGCTCTGTTGTAAGAGAAAAACGGCCGCCATAGGGAATGATGGCGGATTGATGGTATCTTACCAGAAAGCCCCGGCTAACTACGTGCCAGCAGCCGCGGTAATACGTAGGGGGCAAGCGTTGTCCGGAATGATTGGGCGTAAAGGGTGCGTAGGTGGCACGATAAGTCTGGAGTAAAAGGGAGCGGCTCAACCGCTGTTGGCTCTGGAAACTGTCGAGCTAGAGAGCAGGAGAGGGCGATGGAATTCCATGTGTAGCGGTAAAATGCGTAGATATATGGAGGAACACCAGTGGCGAAGGCGGCTGCCTGGTCTGTAACTGACGCTCATGCACGAAAGCGTGGGGAGCAAATAGGATTAGATACCCTAGTAGTCCACGCCGTAAACGATGAGAACTAAGTGTTGGGGAAACTCAGTGCTGCAGTTAACGCAATAAGTTCTCCGCCTGGGGAGTATGCACGCAAGTGTGAAACTCAAAGGAATTGACGGGGGCCCGCACAAGCGGTGGAGCATGTGGTTTAATTCGACGCAACGCGAAGAACCTTACCAGGTCTTGACATCCTTGCAAAGTCCATGGAGACATGATGGAGGGTTATCAGGGGTGAAAGGTGGTGCATGGCTGTCGTCAGCTCGTGTCGTGAGATGTTGGGTTAAGTCCCGCAACGAGCGCAACCCTTGTCTTTAGTTACTAACATTAAGTTGAGGACTCATGCGAGACTGCCGGTGACAAACCGGAGGAAGGTGGGGATGACGTCAAATCATCATGCCCCTTATGGCCTGGGCTACACACGTACTACAATGGCGGTTACAAAGAGAAGCGCAAACACCGTGAGGTGAAGCGAATCTCGGAAAGGCCGTCTCAGTTCGGATTGAAGTCTGCAACCCGACTTCATGAAGTTGGAATCGCTAGTAATCGCGAATCAGCATGTCGCGGTGAATACGTTCTCGGGCCTTGTACACACCGCCCGTCAAACCATGGGAGTTGGTAATACCCGAAGCCGGTGGCATAACCATGAGGAGGGAGCCGTCGAAGGTAGGGCCGATGACTGGGGTTAAGTCGAAACAAGGTATCCCTTCGAGAACGAGGGGATGGATCACCTCCTTTCTACGGAGAAAAGCGGGAAGGAAGTTTCCTGTTTGGTTTTGAGGTTGGACTCTCAAGGGAAGAATCGCGAGTCGATCTTTGAAAACCGAATAACAGCAAAGACATAACAGAAGGTCTATAACGAAAAGTTGTAGGAAGAAACTGAGTGTAAAACAGAAGAAAAAGAAATCTCGGAAAACACGAAGAAGATAAAATTAAATGAAAAGGGCGTACGGCGAATGCCTGGCCACTTGGAACTGAAGAAGGACGCACCGAACGGCGAAACGCGACGGGGAGCGGTAAGGACGCAAAGATCCGTCGATATCCGAATGGGGGAACCCGGCATCCATCATAGGATGTCACCCATGCCCGAATACATAAGGCATGAGGGAGAACTCGGGGAACTGAAACATCTAAGTACCCGAAGGAAAAGAAAACAAAAGTGATTTCCTGAGTAGCGGCGAGCGAAAGGGGAGCAGCCCAAACCGTCTAAGGATCGGGGTTGTAGGACCACGTGAGTAACAAGAGAGAGGCTAGTGGAAATGCATGGAAAGGTCAGCCGAAGAGGGTGAGGGTCCCGTAGACGAAAGCCGATCGAAGGGGAGTGGTATCCTGAGTACGGCAAGACACGAGGAATCCGGTCGGAAGCAGGCGGGACCATCCGTCAAGGCTAAATATCACCAGGTGAGCGATAGTGAACAAGTACCGTGAGGGAAAGGTGAAAAAGAACCGCGGGAGCGGAGTGAAAGAGACCTGAAACCGTATGCCTACAAGAAGTCAGAGCCCGTTAAGAGGGTGATGGCGTGCCTTTTGTAGAATGAACCGGCGAGTTGCGATATAGTGCGAGGTTAAGTTGGAGATGCGGAGCCGCAGCGAAAGCGAGTCTTAAGAGAGCGAGAGTAGACTTCCGCAGACCCGAAACCGGGTGATCTAGCCATGAGCAGGTTGAAGTTGAGGTGAAACTCAATGGAGGACCGAACCGACCACCGTTGAAAAGTTGGCGGATGAGTTGTGGCTAGGGGAGAAATTCCAATCGAACCTGGAGATAGCTGGTTCTCCCCGAAATAGCTTTAGGGCTAGCGTCGGGCGATCCCACACGGAGGTAGAGCACTGAACGTACGATGGCCCCATCCCGGGGTACTGAGTACGAGCAAACTCCGAATGCCGGACAGAATATCTGGCAGTCAGGCTACGGCTGATAAGGGTCGTAGCCGAAAGGGAAACAGCCCAGCCCGACAGCTAAGGTCCCAAAGCCCATGCTAAGTGTTACAAGGATGTGCGGATGCCCAGACAGCCAGGAGGTTGGCTCAGAAGCAGCCACCCTTGAAAGAGTGCGTAACAGCTCACTGGTCGAGCGTCCCTGCGCCAAAAATGTACCGGGGCTAAGCATGATACCGAAACTATGGATTCAATGGAGAATGGTAGGGGAGCGTTCCATGAACGGAGAAGCCGTACCGGAAGGAACGGTGGAGCGCATGGAAGTGAGAATGCCGGTATGAGTAGCGCGAGGCATGCGAGAAACATGCCCGCATCGATAGACTAAGGATTCCTGGGGAAGGCTCGTCCGCCCAGGGTAAGTCGGGACCTAAGCCGAGGCCGAAAGGCGTAGTGGATGGACAACAGGCAGATATTCCTGTACCCGTATATATGTGATGGAGTGACGGAGAAGGTTAGTGTGACCTGGCGATGGAATGGATTTGGGCAAGCGAGGATATCAGGATGGCAGGCAAATCCACCATCCGAAACGAGGAAGAGCGAACGGCGAGTACGGCGAAGCACATGGAGGCCAGCTTCCAAGAAAAGTTTCTAACGTTAAGTATATATGGCCCGTACCAAAACCGACACAGGTGGTCAAGGCGAGAAGCCTAAGGTGAACGGGATAACTATCGTTAAGGAACTCTGCAAGTTCACCTCGTAAGTTCGCGAGAAGGAGTGCTCTTAGAGATATGAGCCGCAGCGAAAGAGGCCCAAGCGACTGTTTACTCAAAAACACAGCTCTCTGCAAAGGCGCAAGCCGATGTATAGGGGGTGAAGCCTGCCCGGTGCCGGAAGGTCAAGAGGATATGTTATCGCAAGACGAAGCATGAATTGAAGCCCCGGTGAACGGCGGCCGTAACTATAACGGTCCTAAGGTAGCGAAATTCCTTGTCAGGCAAGTTCTGACGCGCATGAATGGTATAATAATCTGGGCGCTGTCTCGACAGCAGACTCGGCGAAATCTTAAGCCCTGTGAAGATGCAGGGTGCCCGCGACTAGACGGAAAGACCCCATGGAGCTTCACTGCAGGTTGATATTGGGATTTGATCAAAGCATGTACAGGATAGGTAGGAGGCAAAGAGATGGATACGCCAGTATTCAAGGAGCCGCTGTTGGGATACTACCCCTGTTGTATTGGATTTCTAACCGGACGACGTAGAGCCGTTGACGGGACAGTGTCAGTCGGGCAGTTTGACTGGGGCGGTCGCCTCCCAAAGAGTAACGGAGGCGCCCAAAGATACCCTCAGCTTGGATGGAAACCAAGCGCAGAGTGCAAAGGCAAAAGGGTGTTTGACTGCGAGACCCACAAGTCGAGCAGGGACGAAAGTCGGGCTTAGTGATCCGGCGGTGCTGAATGGAAAGGCCGTCGCTCAACGGATAAAAGCTACCCTGGGGATAACAGGCTGATCGGTTCCAAGAGTTCACTTCGACGAGCCGGTTTGGCACCTCGATGTCGGCTCATCGCATCCTGGAGGGGAAGTCCGTTCCAAGGGTTAGGCTGTTCGCCTATCAAAGCGGTACGCGAGCTGGGTTCAAAACGTCGTGAGACAGTTTGGTCCCTATCCGTCGTGGGCGCAGGAGATTTGAGAAGAGCTGTCCTCAGTACGAGAGGACCGGGATGGACGCACCAAGGGTGTATCAGTTGTCACGCCAGTGGCACAGCTGGGTAGCCAAGTGCGGAAGGGATAAACGCTGAAGGCATCTAAGCGTGAAACCCACTTCAAGATGAGATTTCCCATTGCGCAAGCAAAGTAAGACCCCTTAAAGACGATAAGGTAGATAGGTCAGGAGTGTAAGCATGGTGACATGTTAAGCGGACTGATACTAATAGGTCGAGGGCTTGACCGAAAAGGCAAGCGAGCTTGAAAGAAGAAAAACTACTGTCTGGTTTTGAGTGTCCTGAAGACACTTGACAAGAAGAATCTGGTAATGATAGCATGATGGACACAAATATAAATATTCACGTGAACAATTTGAAATCAGAACTCACAAACGTTTAATCGACATTGTGAATCCTCACAAACACCAGAAACAGTTGATGTTTTAACTAGATTAGAATTACCTAGCGGTGTAGATATTGAAATTAAATTATAAGAAAGGTAAAAGGTGTAACTCATGAAAGGAATCTTAGGTCGTAAGATTGGAATGACTCAAGTCTTCACTACTGATGGTGTTTTAATCCCAGTTACTGTTGTAGAAGCTACTGAAAATGTAGTATTACAAAAGAAAACAGTTGCAACTGATGGTTATGATGCTGTAAAAGTTGGTTTCGAAGATAAAAGAAAAAATTAGCAAACAAAGCTGAAAAAAGGAATTGCAAACAAAGCTAACACAGCTCCTAAGCGCTTCATTAAAGAATTTCGTTATGACGAAATGATGAGTTATGAAGTTGGAGATAAAATTACTGTTGATAGCTTCGTAGCTGGTGAAGTCGTAGATGTAACAGGAACTTCAAAAGGTAAAGGTTATCAAGGTGTTATTAAGAGACATGGACAACATATTGGTCCTAAAGGACATGGTTCAGGAGCTCATAGAATTGTTGGTTCAATGGGACCAATCGCTCCAAACAGAATCGCTCCAGGTAAAAATTACCAGGACAAATGGGACATGTAACTCGTACAATTCAAAACTTAGAAGTTGTAGCAGTAGATCCAGAAAACAACTTATTATTAATCAAGGTTCAGTACCAGGACCTAAAAAAGGTTTAGTTGTTGTTTAAAACTGCTATCAAAAAAGCTGGTCAAGTAAATCCAGTACATGAATTAGTAGATTACACTCCAGAAGAAGTTGAAGAAACTGTAGTAGAAGAAGCTGTGTCAAGTAAATGTCAATTGCAGAATAATTTGAAGAAGGAGGAAATGAGAATGCTTAACGTAAAAGTATTTAACCAAGAAGGTGCAGAAGTTAAAGACTTAGAATTAAAATGAAGCAGTTTTCGGTATTGAACCACATAAACAAGCTATGTTTGATATGGTCTTATTACAAAGAGCATCTTTAAGACAAGGTACACATAAAGTTAAAAACCGTACTGAAGTTGCTGGTGGTGGAAGAAAACCATGGCGTCAAAAAGGTACAGGTAGAGCTAGACAAAAGGTTCAACACGTGCTCCACAATGGAGAGGTGGAGGAGTTGTCTTCGGTCCCTACACCAAGAAGTTATAAATTCAAATTAAACCGTAAAGTTAGAAGATTAGCTTTAAAATCAGCATTATCTTCAAAAGTTCAAGATAATGAATTTACAGCAATCGATGGAATTTCATTCGAAGCTCCAAAACTAAACAAATGGTTAAAAGTATTAGAAAACTTAAATGCTCCAGTAAAAACATTAATCGTTGTTGATGAAATCACATTAAATGTTGAAAAATCAGCAACAATATTCCAGGAGTTTAAGTTATTAGATGCTAAACATGTTAATGTTTATGATATCTTAAACAGCGATAAGTTAATTATGACTGAAGCTGCAATTAAAGCTGTTGAGGAGGTATTAGCATAATGGCACACATGACAGATGTATTAAAAAACCAGTACTTACTGAAAAGTCATTAGCTCTTCAAACTGAAGAAAATAAATATACATTCGATGTAGATTTAGACGCTAACAAAACAGAAGTTAAAATCGCAGTTGAAAAATTATTCAATGTAAAAGTTGAAAAAGTTAACATCATGAATGTTAAACCTAAAGCTAAAAGAATGGGTAGATATGAAGGTAAAACTAACAAAAGAAGAAAAGCTATCGTTAAATTAGCTGAAGGAAACTCAATCAATTATTTTGATGAAGATTAATTGATAAAATATTGGAATAACTCGTTCCAGATAAGAAAAACAGGAGGAAACTAAAGATGGCAATTAAAACATATAAGCCAGTGACAAACGGTCGTCGTAATATGACTTCATTAACTTATGAAGAAATTACAACTAATAAACCTGAAAAATCTTTAGTTGCAAAAAATCTAAAAATGGTGGACGTAACAACCAAGGTGTGATCACAACTCGTCATCATGGTGGTGGAAACAAACAAAAATACCGTATTATCGATTTCAAAAGAAATAAAGATAATATCCCAGGTAAAGTTGCAACTATTGAATATGATCCAAATAGATCAGCAAACATCGCATTAATTAACTATGTAGATGGTGAAAAAAGATATATTTTAGCTCCAAAAGGGTTAGAAGTAGGAATGGAAATCATTTCTGGTGAAGAAGCAGATATCAAAGTTGGTAACGCATTACCAATGGGAAATATGCCTGAAGCGTACTGTAATTCACAATATTGAAATGCAACCTGGAAAAGGTGGACAAATCGCAAGATCTGCTGGTGTGTCTGCTCAAATCTTAGGTAAAGAAGGAAAATATGTAACTGTAAGACTTGCATCTGGTGAAGTTAGAAAATTATTATCAGTATGTAGAGCTACAGTTGGTGTAGTAGGAAATGAAGATCATGGTTTAGTAAACTATGGTAAAGCAGGACGTATGAGATGGAAAGGTGTTAGACCTACAGTTCGTGGTTCTGTAATGAACCCTAATGATCACCCTCATGGTGGTGGGGAAGGTAGAACTTTATCGGACGTAAAGCACCAATGACTCCTTGGGGTAAAAAGCTATGGGTGTTAAAACTAGAAAGAACAAAAAGCTTCGACTAAATTAATCGTACGTCGTCGCAATGGTAAATAATAAGGAGGAAAGAAAAAAATGGCACGTAGTTTAAAAAGGGACCATTTGTTGATGCTCATTTAATGAAAAAAAGTAGAAGCGTTAAATGAATCAGGTAAAAAAAAGTTATCAAAACTTGGTCAAGACGTTCAACAATCTTCCCTCAATTTATCGAACATACATTTGCAGTATATAACGAAAAAGAACATATTCCTGTTTACGTTACTGAAGACATGGTTGGTCATAAATTAGGAGAATTCGCTCCAACTAGAACTTTCCATGGTCATGATGCTGACGATAAAAAAGGAAAGAAATAGAGAGGAGAATAGAACATGGAAGAAGCAAAAGCAGTAGCTAAAACAATTCGTGTATCACCTCAAAAAGCAAGATTAGTAGTTGATTTAGTAAGAGGTAAAACAGTTAAAAAGCACTTGGTATCTTAGAATATACTAATAAAGCTGCTTCTCCTGCAATCTCAAAAGTTGTTAAATCTGCAGCTCAAAATGCAGTATACAACAATGATGCAGATGCAGAAAAATTATATGTTAAAGCAATCTTCGTTGATGAAGGTCCAATTTTTAAAAAGATTCGCTGCAAGAGCTAAAGGTAGCGGAACAAAATTTTAAAAGAACATGCCACATTACTTGTGTGGTTGATGAAAGATAGGAGGTACTAGAATGGGTCAAAAAGTAAGTCCAGTAGGTTTACGTGTTGGTGTTAACCGTAATTGGGATTCAAGATGGTACGCAAATGATCAAGATTTCGCTGGTTTATTACATGAAGATATTAAAGTTCGTGATTATATTCTTAAAAAAACTTAAAACAGCTTCAGTAGCAAAAGTTGAAATCGAAAGATCAAAAAATCGTGTAACAATTTTTGTTCACACATCTAGACCTGGTGTAGTTATCGGTAAAGATGGTGAAGCAGTTGATGCTTTAAGAAAAGAAGTATCTAAATTAGTAAGTAGTAAACAAGTTTTCATTAACATTGTTGAAATTAAAAATCCAGATGTTGTTGCTCAATTAGTAGCAAAACAATATTGCAGAACAATTAGAAAATCGTGCATCTTTTAGAACTGTTCAAAAACGTGCTATTCAAAGAGCAATGAGAGCTGGAGCTAAAGGAATTAAAACTAATGTTTCAGGACGTTTAGGTGGAGCTGATATGGCTCGTGCTGAAGGTTACTCTGAAGAGGGAATGTCCCTCTTCATACTTTAAGAGCTGATATCGATTATGCGACTGCAGAAGCAGATACAACTTATGGTAAATTAGGAGTTAAAGTTTGGATTTGTAAGGGAGAAATCCTTCCTGAAAAAAAAAAGAAAGGGGGATAAATAATCATGTTGATGCCTAAAAGAACAAAATACAGAAGACCTCACCGTGTTAGCTACGAAGCGTAGAACTAAAGGTGGAGACAAAGTATCATTTGGTGAATTTGGTTTAGTAGCAACTGAAGGTGCTTGGATTACTTCTCGTCAAATTGAAGCAGCACGTATTGCCATCAACCGTTATATGAACCGTGGTGGTAAAGTATGGATTAGAATTTTCCCTCATTTAGCTAAAACTAAAAACCATTAGAAGTACGTATGGGATCAGGTAAAGGTTCTCCAGAAGAATGGGTAGCAGTAGTTAAAACTGGTAGAGTATTATTTGAAGTTGCTGGTTTAGATGAAGCTACATTAAGAGAAGCTTTAAGACTTGCATCTCATAAATTACCTATTAAATGTAAAATCATTGGAAAGGGTGAATAGTTATGACAGCGCAAGAAATTAGAGAATTAGATACTGAAGCTTTATTAGCTAAAGTTGAAGAATAACAAAAAAGAGCTTTTTGGAGTTAAGATTCCAACAAGCTACAGGACAATTAGAAAACACTGCACGTATTAGACAAGTTCGTAAAACAATCGCTCGTATTAAAACAGTGATTAGAGAAAGAGAATTAAACCAATAGGAGGAGATACAAATGGAAAGAAATAATCGTAAAGTTTATACTGGTACAGTTGTATCTACTAAAATGGATAAAACTATTACAGTGCTAGTTGAAACACATGTAAAAACATAAGTTATATGGTAAACGTATGAAATCATCTACAAAATTTCATGCACATGATGAAAAACAACACTGCTCAAGTTGGAGATACAGTTAAAATCATGTCAACAAGACCATTATCTGCTACAAAACGTTTCCGTTTAGTAGAAATCGTAAAAAAGCAGAAACAGTTTAATAGACTCTAAAAAGGAGGTAACCGGAATGATTCAAAACGAAAGTAGACTTAAAGTTGCTGATAATACTGGTGCTAAAGAAGTATTAGTAATTCGTAACTTAGGTGGGGCAAATAGAAAAACAAGTAGTATTGAGATGTTGTTGTAGCAACAGTTAAACAAGCGTACTCAAATGGTACTGTTAAAAAGGTGAAGTAGTAAAAGCTGTTATCGTTAGAACTAAATATGCTGTAGGACGTGAAAACGGATCTTACATCAAATTTGATGATAACGCTTGTGTTATTATCAGAGATGACAAGTCTCCAAGAGGGACTCGTATCTTTGGACCAGTTGCAAGAGAGTTAAGAGATGCTGATTTCATGAAAATCGTATCATTAGCTCCAGAAGTATTATAAGGAGGCGTGGCACATGAAAACCGTGTTGGTGATACTGTTGTAGTTATCGCAGGTAAAGATAAAGGTAAGACAGGTGAAGTGTTACAAGTTCTTGCTAAAGAAGAAAGAGTAATCGTTGAAGGAGTAAAACATGGTAACAAAACATGTTAAACCTTCACAAGCTGATCCTGAAGCGTGGAATCGTTAACAAAGAAGCTCCAATTCATGTTTCTAATGTTGCATTCTATGATTCAAAATCAAAATCTGCAGTTAAATTAGGATATAAAGTATCTGTAGATGAAAATGGAAAGAAAAACTAAAGTACGTGTTAACAAAAAACAGGTGCAGAAGTTGATTCTAAGAAAAGAAATAATTGAAAGGAGATAGCAAATGAATCGTTTACAAGAACGTTATGAAAACGAAGTAGTTAAATCGTTAATGGAAAAATTCAATTATTCTTCTAAAATGCAAGCACCAAAAATCGAAAAAATCGTATTAAATATTGGTGTTGGTGATGCAGTATCTAATTCAAAATTATTAGATGATGCAGTTAATGAATTAACATTAATTACTGGTCAAAAACCAGTTGTCACTAGAGCTAAAAAATCAATTGCTGGTTTCAAATTAAGAGAAGCGTCAAGCAATCGGTTGTAAAGTCACTTTACGTGGTGAAAGAATGTATGAATTTTTAGATAAATTAGTAAATGTATCTTTACCTCGTGTAAGAGACTTTAGAGGTGTATCAAATAACTCATTCGATGGAAGAGGAAATTATACTTTAGGTGTTAAAGAACAATTAATTTTCCCTGAAATCAATTATGATAAAGTAAACAAATTAAGAGGAATGGATATCGTATTCGTAACAACAGCTAAAACTGATGAAGAAGCGTCATGAGTTATTAGCTCAATTAGGGAATGCCTTTCCATAAATAAGGAGGACTTAATAAATGGCTAAAACATCAATGAAAGTGAAACAACAACGTCCTCAAAAATATAAAGTACGTGAATACACACGTTGTGAACGTTGTGGTAGACCACATTCAGTAATTAGAAAGTTCAAACTTTGCAGAATTTGCTTCCGCGAATTAGCTTATAAAGGTGAAATTCCTGGTGTAAAAAAAAAAGCAAGTTGGTAATGATAAAATAATCCGTATTGGAAGGAGGACACGCAAATGGTAATGACAGATCCAATTGCAGATATGTTAACAAGAATCCGTAACGCAAATAATACGTTAAAAGAAGAAGTAAGTATTCCTACTTCAACATTAAAAAAGTTGGAATTGCTGAAATCTTAAAAAATGAAGCGGTTCATTAAAGGATATAAAGTTGAAGCGCGAAGCGTGCTGAATCAAACATTATTATCACTTTAAAATATAGAGGAAAAGATAAAGTAATCACTGATTTAAAAAGAATTTCTAAACCAGGGTTACGTGTATATGCAAAAAGTAAACGAAATTCCTAGAGTATTAAATGGTTTAGGTATTGTTATTCTATCAACTTCACAAGGTTTAATGACTGATAAAGAAGCTAGAGCTAAACAAGTTGGTGGAGAAGTATTAGCATATATCTGGTAATAAAAAATTATACAGGAGGTATAACTGATGTCTCGTATCGGTAATAAAATTATCACTGTACCTGAAGGAGTAACTGTTGAAATCGCTGATGATAACACAGTAACAGTTACTGGATCAAAAGGGACTTTAGTGAAACAATTTTCTCCAGCAATTTCATTCAAACAAGAAGGTAATGAAATTACTGTAGTAAGAAGTAGTGAAGAAAAACATGTAAAACAATTACATGGTACAACAAAGAGCTTTACTTGCTAACATGATCGAAGGTGTTCATAATGGATATTCTAAAACATTAGAAATCGTTGGTATTGGATACCGTGGTCAAATGAAAGGAAATACATTAGTATTAAATATCGGTTTCTCACATCAAGTTGAAATCGAAGCTGAAGAAGCGAGTTAAAGTTGAAACTCCAAATCCAAATACTATCGTAGTTTCTGGAATTGATAAAGAACGTGTTGGTCAAATGGCTGCATTAATTAGATCTAAGAAAAACCTGAACCTTATAAAGGGAAAAGGTATCAAATATAGTGATGAAAGAATCATCAGAAAAGAAGGAAAAACTGCTGGTAAGAAGTAGTCTAAGAGCAAGAAAGGAGCTATCTTTATGGCTAAATTACAATCTCGTAATGATGTACGTTTAAAACGTCATGCTAGAGTTCGTAGAAAAATTAGTGGAACTCCAGAATGTCCACGTTTAAATGTTTTCCGTTCAAATGCTCATATTCACGCTCAAATTATTGATGATGTCAATGGTGTTACATTAGTTAGCGCATCAAGCGTTGAAATGAAATTAGAAAACGGTGGAAACATTGCTGCCGCAACTGCAGTAGGTAAAGAAATTGCAGAAAGAGCAATTGCAAAAAGAAATTAAAAATGTAGTATTTGATCGTGGTGGATATATTTATCATGGTCGTGTAAAAGCATTAGCAGAAGCTGCTAGAGAAGCTGGATTAGAATTCTAGAAGGAGGTCAATATGGAACAACGTAAACCAAGAACTAACAATGGTGAAAGAAAACCAAGAAGAAATGGTCAAAGAAGAGCACCAAGAAGAGAAGAAAAAGAATTTGAAGAACGTGTTGTTACTATTAACCGTGTAACAAAAGTAGTAAAAGGTGGACGTAGAATGCGTTTTTTGCTTTAGTTGTTATTGGAGATAGAAAAGGTAGAGTTGGATTTGGTACTGGTAAAGCTAACGAAGTACCTGATGCAATCAGAAAAGCATGTGAAAATGCTAAACGTAATGTTATCAAAGTACCTTCTGTACATGGTACTATTCCTCATGAAGTAAACGGTGTTTACGGATCAGGAAATGTATTTATTAAACCAGCATCTCAAGGTACTGGAATCATCGCTGGTGGACCAGTTCGTGCTGTTGTTGAATTAGCTGGTTACCGTGATATCTTATCTAAATGTATTGGTTCTAGAACACCAATCAACATGGTAAGAGCAACAATGCAAGGATTAGCTTCATTAAAAACAGTTAATGAAGTTGCTGAATTAAGAGAAAAAACTGTTGATGAAATTTTTTGGATAGGAGGCAAACAAAATGGCAAAAGTAAGTATTACACTTAAAAGAGTCCAATTGGTTGCTTACCAAATCAAAGAAAGACTCTTAAAGCTTTAGGTTTAACTAAAATTAATAAAACTGTTGAATTAGAAAATAACCCTACTACTCAAGGTATGATTAGAGTAGTTGGACACCTAGTAACAGTTGAAGAAAAAAATAATAGGAGGTGTAACAATGAAACTTCACGAATTACAATATACTGAAGGTGCTCGTAAAGCAAGAAAACGTGTTGGACGTGGTACAAGTTCAGGAAATGGTAAAACAGCAGGTAGAGGTCAAAAAAGGTCAAGGAGCTAGATCTGGTGGAGGTAAAAACCAGGATTCAGAAGGTGGACAAACTCCATTATTCATGCGTTTACCTAAAAGAGGATTTACAAACTTTACTCGTAAAGAATATGCTATCGTAAATCTTGAAACTTTAAATAAATTTGAAGATGGTGCAACAGTTAACGCTGCTGCGTTAAAAGAAGCAGGAATCATCAAAAAGAATTAGATGGTGTTAAAGTATTAGGAAATGGAGCTATTGAAAAGAAATTAACTGTTCAAGCTGCTAAATTCTCTAAATCAGCTGTTGCCGCAATTGAAGCTGCAGGTGGAAAAACTGAGGTGATTTAAGATGTTAACTTTTTTTGAAGAATGTATTCAAAAAGGGTGAGCTTCGTCGAAAAAGTCATTTTCACACTTGGAATTTTATTCGTGTACCGTTTAGGTGCAGGAATTACAATTCCAGGTGTTAATGTAGGTTCATTAAGTAGTAGTGATGCTACAAATGGAATTTTCGGAATCATGAATTTACTTGGTGGAGGTACCTTGGAAAGATTTTTCTCTTTTCGCTTTAGGTGTTTCACCATACATTACATCATCTATTATAATTGAATTATTATCGATGGATGTTATTCCAGCGTTAACACGCTGGCGTAAAAGAAGCGTAACACAGGTAAGAAGAAAAAAGACCGTGTTACTCGTGTATTAACTTTATTATTAGTCTGCGTTACAAGGTGGAGTTTTAACTTATGCCTTTGATACAAGTTATAATATATTAGTTGATACTTCAATCTGGTCATATATTTATGTAGTGCTCATTATGATGGCTGGAAGTATGTTAGCTATTTGGGTAGGTGATCAAATTTACTCAAAAAGGAATTGGTAATGGTGTTTCATTACTAATCTTTACAGGAATTGTTTCAAACTTACCAAATGCATTCTTAACAACTTATGATAACCTCGTCACTTATGATAGTGGAATGTGGTTAGATATTGCTTGGTATGTATTATTTGTTGTGGTTTATCTTTCAATTGTAGTCTTTGTAGTATTTACTGAAGGCGCAATAAGAAAAATCCCAGTCAATTATGCATCTAGTACAAGTGTAACAATGAGAACTAGGGAACAAACACATATGCCTATTAAAATTAATAGTTCAGGTGTTTTACCAGTAATCTTTGCTTCTTCAGTACTAGCAGCACCAAGAACAATAGTAAGTTTCATGAAAGCATCTAGTACAACTAAGATGATAAATACTATATTTAATTATCAAGAACCTGTTGGTTTCTGTTTATATATTTTAATGATTATAGGATTTACTTTCTTTTTATTCAAACTTACAAATTGATGCTGAAAAAATTAGTGATGATTTGAAGAAAAATGGTGGGTCAATACCTGGTGTAAGAACTGGTATTGAAACTAAGAACTTTATTAAAAGAGTTCTTAATCAAGTAACTGTTGCTGGTTCGCTTACTTTATGTATTATTGCTGCAATTCAATTATTACTCCAATTATTTGGACACAAACTGAAAATGCAAACCTATCACTTGGTGGTACTGGTTTGATTATCGTTACAGGAGTTGCACTTGAAACAGTAAAACAAATCAAAACATATATTACTAGAAAAGAATATCATGGTTATATTCGTAAATAATAATGATTTCTTTTTATGGATTCATAAATATCTAAAGAAATAAATTAATTTTGAAGAAGCAGTTATCAAAGTTAAGAAGTTATGTTTAACGTCTTTATGATATCGATGAAAGCCTGGAGGTTTATTAATGATAATTACTAAAGATGATAGAGAAATTGAATTAATGACTGAAGCAGGTAGAATTGTTGCTTTAGTTCATGAAAAATTGAAAGAAGTTATTGTACCGGGAATAACTACTAACGAAATTGATCAAATTTGTGATAAAATAATTAGGGGGAACATGGTGCAACACCTTCCTTTCTACATCTTTATGGTTTTCCAAATAGTGTATGTACTTCAATTAATGAAGTTGTAGTACATGGAATACCTAGTAATAGAAAGCTAAAAAAGATGGAGATATTATTTCAGTTGATGTTGGAGCATGTTACAAAGGATATCATGGTGACAGTGCTTGGACTTATGCAGTAGGAAATGTAATCAATGAAACAAAAAGACTTATGAATGTTTGTGAAGGTGCTTTTATTTGCTGGATTAGAACAAGTAAAACCAGGAGTTAGACTTTCTGATATTTCACATGCAATTGAAGAATATCTTACTAAAAACGGATGTACTACTCCTCGTGATTATACTGGTCATGGGATTGGAACAAACGTTCACGAAGATCCTGTTGTTCCTAATTACGGAGCTCCTGGGAGAGGTCCTAGATTAAAAAAAAGGTATGTGTTTGGCTATTGAACCAATGGCACATTTAGGAGCAAAAAAGAAACAGTTACTCTTGATGATGGGTGGACTGTTATTACAAAGGATCATTCGTTAGTCTGCTCATTATGAACATACAATCGTCATTACTGATGACGGTTATAGAATTCTTACAAAACTTTAATAAAAGGAGTTGAAGAACGATGGCAAAAAAGATGACGTTATTGAAGTAGAAGCTACTGTTTTAGAAACATTACCAAATGCAATGTTTAAAGTGGCTTTAGAAAATGGAGTGGAAATTCTTGCTCACGTTTCTGGTAAAATCCGTATGCACTACATTCGCATTTTACCGGGGATAGATTACCGTTGAAATATCTCCATATGATTTAACACGTGGGCGAATTACATTTAGACATAAATAATCTTCAAAAGGAGGTAGACAGGATGAAGGTAAGACCATCTGTAAAACCAATGTGTGATAAATGCAGAGTAATTAAAAGAAAAGGGCGCGTAATGATTTATTTGCGAAAACCCAAAACATAAACAAAGACAAGGTTACTAATGGAGGAGGAAACAAAATGGCTCGTATTGCAGGTGTAGATATCCCACGTGATAAACGTGTTGTTATCTCATTAACTTATGTATATGGTATCGGTAAATCTACAGCTAAAGAAATCTTAAAAGCTACTGGTATCAGTGAAGATGTAAGAGTTAAAAGATTTAACTGAAGAAGAAGTTACAAAAATCAGAAAAGAAGTTGAAAAAATTAAAGTTGAAGGTGACTTACGTAGAGAAGTTCAATTAAACATCAAACGTTTAATGGAAATCGGAAGCTACAGAGGTATGCGTCACCGTAAAGGACTTCCTGTTCGTGGTCAAAAAACTAAAACTAATGCTAGAACTCGTAAGGGTAAAAGCTAGACCAATCGCAGGAAAGAAAAAAATAATAGGAGGTTGAAAAGAAATGGCAAAGTAAAAAACAAACACGTGGTAAAAACGTGTAAGAAAAAATATTGCAAAAGGTGTTGCACACGTTCATTCTACTTTCAATAATACTATTGTTAACAATTACTGATGAACATGGTAATGTATTAACTTGGTCAAGTGCTGGAGCATTAGGTTTCAAAGGATCAAGAAAATCAACACCATTTGCTTTGCACAAATGGCATCAGAAGCTGCAGCTAAAGCTTCTATGGAACATGGGTAAAAACTGTAGATGTAAATGTAAAAGGTCCAGGACCAGGACGTGAAGCGACAGTTAGAGCTTTACAAGCTGCTGGATTAGAAGTTACTTCAATTAATGATGTAACACCAATTCCACATAACGGTTGTCGTCCACCAAAACGTCCTCGTGGATAGTATTATTGTAGTAAATTAGAATACAAAACATTCCTATAGAGGAGGGAACATATGCATAAATTCGAAAAAGCAAACTTTAATATAGATCATTATGACGAAACTGAAAATTATGGTAAGTTCGTCATTGAACCATTAGAAAGAGGATTTGGTATTACTTTAGGTAATGCCTTAAGAAAAATATTACTTTCTTCTTTACCTGGTTCTGCTGTTTATGCAATCAAAGTTCAAGGAGCAATCCATGAATTTTCCGCAATTGATGGTGTCGTTGAAGATGTCACAGCAATGATTTTAAATATTACGAAATTAGTTTTTGATGTAGACAGTGAAGACACTGCTACAATGATTATTGATGTAAAAGGTCCTGCTACTGTAACTGGTGCTGATATTCAATGTCCAGCTGAAGTCAAAATGATTTCAAATGACATGGTAATTGCACATGTTGCAGAAGGTGGTCACTTATATATGGAATTATTTGCTAAAAAAGATCGTGGATATGTATCTGCTGATCAAAATAAAGTAAATATTAACACTCTTGGTGTTATTCCAACAGATTCAATCTTTTTCACCAATTGAAAAAGTTGCTTACTCTGTAGAACCAACTCGTGTTGGAGAAAGTGCTAAGTATGATCAATTAGTATTAGAAGTTGAAACTAATGGTTCGCTAAAACCATTTGAAGCTATTTCATTAGCAGACAAAAATTTTAGTTGAACATTTAAATATGTTTGTTGAATTAACTGATATGGCTATGAATATGGAAGTTATGTCTGAAACTCAAAATGATACTACAAATAAAGTATTAGATATGACTATCGAAGAATTAGATTTATCTGTTCGTTCATATAACTGTTTAAAGAGAGCTGGTATTCAAACAGTTCAAGATCTTGCTTCTAAATCAGAAGATGACATGATTAAAGTAAGAAACTTAGGTAAAAAATCATTAAAAGAAGTTAAAGAAAAATTAATTGAATTAGGTTTAGGATTTAAACCTATCGATTAATTCAGAATACTCGAAAAAGGAGCGTTAATCTCATGGCTAAAAATAGAAAAAATTAGGACGCACTTCAGATATTAGAAAATCTATGTTACGTAGTTTAGCTACTGAAGTTATTGTATACGGAAAAGTTGAAACAACTGTAACAAGAGCTAAAAAGAAGTTCGTAGTGTTGTTGATGAATTAATTACTTTAGGTAAACGTGGAGACTTACATGCAAGAAGACAAGCTGCTTTGCAGATATGCACAAAGTTGTTGATGAAGCAACTGGAAAAACAGCTGTTCAAATCTTATTTGATGACGTTGCACCTAAATTCAAAGATGTTAATGGTGGATATACTACTATCTTAAAAACATATAACCGTAAAGGTGATAATGCACCAATGGCAATCTTATCATTAACTAAATAATGATGTTGGACTGAAGAAATTCAGTCCTTTTTTATTTGACTTGTTTCCTTATAAATTATAGAATGAACTAAACACGTTCATGAGGAGAAGACAATGGAAGAAATAATTAAGGTAGAAAAATGTTTTGAATACGAACCTGGATTTGAATACGAACCTGATTACAAAACAATAAACAATGAATCTGGTGAAATTTATATCGATGATTATCAATTAAATTTAGAAAATTTATATAAAATAAGAGAAAAAGTAGGAATTGTTTTTCAAAATCCAGATAATCAATTTATTGGTGCTACTGTTAGAGATGATATAGCTTTTGGACTAGAAAATATTTGTGTACCAAGAGAACAAATGGATGAACTTATTAATAGGTATTCTAAAGTAGTTAGAATGGAGAATTTTTGGATCATGAACCAACTAAATTGTCCGGTGGTCAAAAACAAAGAGTTGCGATTGCAGGTATTTTAGCGATGAGTCCATCTATCATTATTTTAGATGAAGCAACAAGTATGTTGGATCCACGAGGTAGAAAAAGAAATAAATGAATTAGTAAAAGAGTTAAAGAAACAAAATAATATGACAATCATTTCAATAACGCATGATATTGAAGAAGCAAAAAATGCTGACCGAGTTATTCTTTTTAAATAAAGGAGAGATTGTAGATTGCGATAAACCTCAAAAATATTAACAAATGAAAAATTATTAAAAGAATTAAAATTAGATATTCCTTTTTTCATTAAAAATTGCTAGAAAATTACAAAAAAAAAAGGTTATCAAATTAAAGATACATTAGATGTAGAAGAATTGGAGAAACAACTATGTCAATTACATGCAAAAGTTTAGATCATATATATGGATATAATACGCCTTTTGAATATTATGCACTTAAAAATGTGAATTTAAAAATAGAAAAGGGTTCATTTACAGCTATCATTGGACAAACAGGTAGTGGGAAATCGACACTTATCCAACATATAAATGCTTTTATTATTACCAACAAGTGGAGAAATAAAAATAGATGATTATATTATTTCACAAAATAATAAGCCTCAAAATTTAAAAAGTCTTAGAAAAAATCAGGTCTTGTTTTTCAATTTCCAGAATATCAATTGTTTGAAGAAACAATCGAAAGAGATATAATGTTTGGTCCAATGAATTTTGGAATTGACGAAAATAGTGCTAAAGAAATAGCTAAAAAATCTCTTGAAATGGTAGGTTTAGATGAAACTTATTTAGAAAAGTCCCCATTTGATTTATCAGGTGGTCAAAAACGTAGGGTAGCGATTGCTGGAATACTTGCTATGGATCCAGATATTCTTGTTTTAGATGAACCAACAGCTGGATTAGATCCATCAGGGATTAAAGAAATGATGGATTTATTTAAAAAAATTCATGAAATGGGTAAAACAGTAGTTTTAGTAACTCATGATATGAACCATGTTTTAGAATATTGTGACAATGTTGTTGTAATGAATGACGGACAAGTTGAAAAAATCTGGGAAAGTAAAAGATATTTTTCTAGATAGTGATTATTTATTAAATTTAGGAATAGATTTACCTTTAATCACAAATCTTATTATTCAGTTAAATCTAAAATGCTATCATCTAGATACATCTATCAATGATATTGATGATTTAGTTGAAGCGATTGGTGGTGAACTTCATGGATAATATGACTTTTGGTAAATATATACCGGGGAATTCAATAATTCATCGTTTAGATCCACGATTAAAAATATGTGCTGTTTTCATATTTTTAATTTCTGTTTTTTGATGCGGGATTTATAGGATACGGTATCTTAGCAATTTATGTTTTATTATGTTCGTTAGTTTCTAAAATTAAACTTTCTCATATTTTAAAAGCAATAAAAACCGATGGTCTTTATGATGTTGTTTTTGATGATTTTTAATATATTTTTAATGAAAACAGGTGATGTTATAATAAAAATAGGAAGTATTAGTATCTACTCAGGTGCTTTAATACAAACTGCTTATATTTTTATAAGGCTTGTATTGATTATTACTTTAACAACATTAATGACTTCTACAACGAAGCCTTTAGAATTAACACTAGCTATTGAAAGTTTATTAAATCCATTAAAAAGATTTCATTTTCCAGTGCATGAACTTGCTATGATGATTTCAATTGCATTAAGATTTATACCTGATTTATTAGATGAAGCGAAAAGAATTATGAAAGCACAGGCTAGTAGAGGTGCGGATTTTAATGAGGGATCTTTCATGGAAAAAATAAAATCAATTATTTCATTAATTATTCCTTTATTTATTTCTGCTTTTCAAAGGGCAGAAGAACTTGCTAACGCTATGGAAAGTAGAAATTATAATCCAGAAGCAACACGTACAAAATACAAAGTTTTAACATGGACGCATTTAGATACTTTATCAATGTTAATAACATTAGGTGTATGTTGTGGTGTGATTATAATGAGTTTTATGTAATGAATAGAATAAAATGTATTGTAAGTTATGATGGTAGTAAATTTCACGGATTTCAAGTTCAAAATCAATTTAGAACAGTTCAAGGTGAAATTCAAAAAGCTATAAAAAATATTTGTAAAGATGAAAATATTGTTATTCATGCAAGTGGTCGAACAGACGCTAAAGTTCATGGTAGAAGACAAGTCTTTCACTTTGATACTTTAAGGGAAATGCCTGAAAAACAATGGAAAAAAGGGCTATTAATCACTTTTACCTAATGATATTTATATTATTGATAGTTTCTTAGTTGATGAAAATTTTTCATAGTCGTTATTCTGCTATTAAGAAAGAATATCATTATATGTTAAGTATGAATGATTATTCTCCATTCGAAACAAATTATATTTATCAATATGGAAAAGAATTAGATATAGAAGCAATGAGGAATGCCTGCAAAAATTTTTATTGGTGAACACGATTTTGCATCCTTTTGTGCTGTTGATCAATATGGCAATACAATTAGAACACTTTATCAAATTGAAATTGAAAATAATCAAGGTATTGTTACTTTTAAGCTTGTAGGTAATGGATTTAGAAGATATATGGTAAGACATTTAGTTGGTGGCTTGATTCAAGTAGGGGCACACAGAATTACTAAAAGAATTTTTTAGAAGAGTTACTAGAAAAAAAAGGACAAAAAAAGTGTTTATTTAAAGCTAAACCACAAGGACTATATTTACATGAAGTTTTTATAAATAAAACAATATTTGCTATATTTCCCAGGAAATAGATTATAGTTCTTATAATCCGATATAATTAGAAACTTTTATAAAGATGATAATTAAAGGAAACTCATTGATTGATTTCCTTTTTTTGTTTTCATCAATAATCAAAAATGGTAAAATAAGAATATAAAGGAGAAAAAATGATGGCAAGAAAATGTATTGAAAAAATATTTAGAAACCCATAAAAGCACATATATAGGAAGATACAGGTGTCATAGTGCAGTACAAACAAAAAAAATTTGAACATAAATTTCATTATTATATTTTAGATATTCAATTTAAAGCAATCGATGTATTTGTTACTATAGATTATTCTGGAGATGAAATCGTACCAACATTTTCTGTTAATCTTCATGAACAAGAACAAGAATACATTATAAAAGATGCTTTAAATAAGATTCTTTATTTTAATCAATTTAAAACAATTTTACATTGTCATGTTTTGTGCATTTTATTGAAACACATACAGTTAATACAATACTAGAACCTTTAGATTATCGAAATATTTTAGATTACTTAGAATATCATTCTGGTACAAACCAAGAAACTGTTGATGAATTTTATACATTTTTTTAATCCATATTTAGATAGATTATTATATAATAAAAATTATAAAAATTTATGGATTCAATAGCTCTTTTATTAGATAAAATTTTATATGAATATGAATGGGATGGAGTAAATGCAAAATATTTAGATACTGAATATCAATTTCATTTAGAATATTTTAAAAGAGACCATAAAGAAAATGACAAATCATATAGATGGATTTTTTAAATCAACTAAAGATGAATTATTAGAAATCTTTGAGCGCTTATGTCAAATGCCAAGATTTACACTTTCAATTATAAAAGAATTTGGAAACCTTATTTTATTGAATAAAAGAAGTTGCTGAAAGATTATTTAATCATTTTGAAAGATTAAATCCAGATCAGTTAGAAAATAATATTGTTATTTCATATCTCAAATCACTTTATCAAAATAATCATGAACAATATATCGATGCATGTGAAGATATTCTACGTTTTGTAATGAATGATGTGTTGACTTTGCTAATCATGATTTACAAAAAAGAAATAGGAAATAGAATTTTTAGAAATAAGAAGGATATGATTTACTTATCGATTTATTTTCAAAAGATTATAATACATTCTTATTTGTATGTTTTCCAATTTCAACATTTCCACCAGAATATAAAGAAATTATGCGTTTGGAATTAGAAAAAAGCAATTCGTTTCTATGCGACAAAGGATGAATCATGATGAATATCGTCTTACTTCATTTGAACAGGTAGCTAATATTAATAGATTATTAATGGAAGAATATAAGGAGGAATATTCAAATGGTAAAGAATAATAAAACAGCAATTAAAGGATTATTAGTTTTAGGAGGTGTTTCTACTGCAGCAGCATCTGTTTACACATTATCCAAAAAATATGCAAAAATTATTATACAGACATCATAAACAAGAAGATAGACCAAGTATTTTAGAAACAAAATTCAATAGTCAAAATATTTATATAAAAAATGATCAAGATATTCAATTAAGAGGAATTTTGATTCCTAAAGAAAACCCTCAAATGACAGTTTTAATTTCACATCCATTTGGTTTACAGGCAAAAGATATGCAATTATATGTTCCATATTTTGAAGACCATTTGCCAGAAGCACAAATCTTATTAATAGATGCTTGTGCACATGGACAAAGTGATGGTTATATTAGAGGATTTGGAATCAAGGATGTCAATGATTTAGTATGTTGGAATAAGTACCTATTAGAAACTTATGGGAAAGATCATAAAATATTAATGTATGGTAAAGAACAAGGAGCAAATACAATTTTAAATGCTTCAGGTAGACATGTTTTAAAAAATGTTGAAGCTATTATTTCAGATGGGGCTTATACGTCACCATATGATATTATTGGATATCGTTTAGAAGCAGATTATAAGATTTCAAAATATCCAGCAATTTCAATTATTGCACACCATATTAAAAAAGCTGTGCATATTGATTTAAAAAGAAAATACAACAAAATATGTTAGACACAATGATATACCTACATTGTATTTTCATGCAAAAAGATGACGATTTTGTACCATTAAAGATGGTTTATCCGCTATATAATAAAAATAGAGGAGAAAAAGTATTGTTTGTCTTAAAAGATGAAAAATACTTATATGAACTTGTTGAAAACGATGACTTTAAACAAACATTAAGTCAGTTTATCAAAAAATATATGAAATAAGGAGAAAAAGAATGTATTTTAAAGAAACAAAAAGGATTTCCTAAAAGATTTTCTTTGGGGAAGTGCATCTCTTTGCTTATCAAGTAGAAGGTGGCTGGGATGCAGATGGTAAAGGTGTTTCCAACTGGGACAAATTTGTAAGAATTCCAGGAAAGACTTTTAAAGCAACAACAGGTGATAAGGCCGTTGATCATTATCATCGTTACAAAGAAGATGTCAAGTTGATGGCAGAAATGGGATTGAAAACATATCGTTTTTCAATTGCTTGGACACGTATTTATCCAAATGGAAATGGTGAAGTCAATGAAAAAAGGTTTAGAATTTTATGACAATCTTATCAATGAATTATTAAAATATGGAATTGAACCTATGGTTACAGTTTATCACTGGGATATGCCACAAGCTTTAGAAGACCAATATCATGGTTGGGAAAGCAGAAAAATTGTTGATGATTATGTAAATTATGCCACAACATTATTTAAAAGATATGGAGATCGTGTAAAATATTGGATTACAATGAATGAACAAAATATCTTTACAGGACATGGATGGTTAGAAGGAATGCATCCACCAGGAAAAGTAGATGATATGAAAACATTCTATCAAGTCAATCATCATGCCAATATTGCACATGCTAAAAGTGTTATAGCTTTAAAAGAACTTCATCCAGAAGCAAAAGTAGGGGCTTCATTTGCTTATAGTCCAAGTTATGCTTATGATCGTAAACCTGAAAATGCAATGGCTAAAGCGGACTACGATGATTTACAAAATTATTATTGGATGGATGCTTATGCTTATGGACGTTATCCACGTGCTGCTATTCAGTATTTAAAATCATTAGGGTGTGCTCCTCTCTTCGAAGAAGCGTGATGAAGCATTAATGAAAAAAGCAGCTTCACTTATTGATTTCATGGGTGTGAACTATTATCAAACATGTGTTGTTGAATATAATGATATTAATGGTGTTGGTAGTGATCATACAATGAATAACACTGGTAAAAAAGGTACCGCTAAAGTTCAAGGTGTACCTGGTCTTTATAAAAAAACCACAAAATGAGTTTTTACCAACAACAGATTGGGATTGGACAATTGATCCAATGGGAATTAGAATGTGTTGTCGTGAAATTACTTCGCGTTATGATTTACCAATCGTTATTTCCGAAAATGGTTTAGGTGCATTTGATAAATTAGAAGATGGACAAATTCATGATCCATATCGTATTGATTATTTAAAACGTCATATCGAAGAACTTAAAAAAGCATGTGATGATGGTTGTCGTGTTCTTGCTTATTGTACATGGTCTTATACTGATTTATTAAGCTGGCTAAACGGATATCAAAAACGTTATGGTTTTGTTTATATTGATCGTGAAGAAGATGAAAATTCAGGTACTTTAAATAGATACAAAAAAGATTCATATTATTGGTATAAAAAAGTAATTGAAACAAATGGAGAAGAATTATAGGAAACAATGTTTCCTATTTTCTTTAGGAGGTTAAGGTGTATAACTTTGCAAGTGATTATTTAGAAGGAGCTCATCCACAAGTGATGGAAGCTTTAAATAAGACAAATTTTATTCAAACAGTAGGATATGGGGAAGATCAATATTGTCAAAAAGCTAAAGATAAAATAAAAGCTATATTAGAAAATGAAAATGTAGATATTCATTTTTTAGTAGGTGGTACACAGACAAATATGATTATGATTTCTTCAGCATTAAAAGATTATCAAGCTGTTATTGCTGTTGATAGTGGACATATCAATGTTCATGAAACAGGAGCTGTTGAATTTACCGGGCATAAGATTTTAACAAAGCCACATCAAGATGGAAAGATGATTCCTGAAATGATTGATGAAATCATGCGTGAACATCCTGATGAACATATGGTGCAACCTAAAATGGTATATATTTCACAAACAACAGAATATGGTACGTACTATACTTTAGAAGAATTAAAAGGCATTTATGAATGCTGTCAACAAAATAATTTATATTTATTTATAGATGGAGCAAGACTTGGAAGTGCACTTGTCTTGAAAGATGCACCAACTTTACAAGAGATGGCGCTTTATAGTGATGTTTTCTATATTGGTGGTACAAAAATGGGAGCCTTATTTGGTGAATGTTTAGTTATTATTAATGATGAATTAAAAACCGATTTTAGATATCATATTAAACAAAAAGGTGCCATGCTTGCTAAAGGAAGATTATTAGGAGTTCAATTTAATGCTTTATTTGAAAATGATTTATATCTAGAAATAGGAAAACATGAAAATGAATGTGCTGATATATTAAGAAAAGGATTCAAAGATAAAGGCTATAAGATGTATATTGAAAGTCCTTTCTAATCAAATATTTCCAATCGTTGATCAACAAACGTTGGAAAAAAATAAATAAAAACTATATAACAACGTATATGTTTAAAATAGATGACCAACATACATGTATACGTCTAGTTACATCATGGGCAACGTCCAAAGAAATATGTGAACAATTTATAGAAGAATTATAATTGATACATACTATTTTATTGTAAATAAATAGATAACGTAGTAGAATATGACTAGGATTTATTATCCTAAATTTCGAGAAATGGAGATAATAAAAATGAATAAAACTGAATTAGTAGAAGCTATTGCTTCAAGCACTGAATTAACAAAAACTGATGTAGATAAAGTAGTAACTGCTTTAGTTGAGGTTGTTACTGATGCTTTAGCTAAAGGAGATAAAGTTTCTTTAAAAGGTTTTGGTAATTTTGAAGTTCGTACTCGTAGTGAAAGAACAGGTAGAAACCCAAGAACTGGTGAAACAATGACAATTTTTCGCAAGTAAAGCACCTGCATTTAAAAAGCAAGTTCTGCATTAAAAAAAAAGCTGTTAATAAATAATAATAGAAAACCGATGAGTTTGTTACTCATCGGTTTTTGCATCTTCAATTGTAATATTTAATTTATAATGATCTTTAATTTCTGGAATAGCCTGTAGATATGTGGTTAAGGTTTGTTCAGCTTTTGTTTTAGACTTTTCTAAAATACCATTAGAAATAGCTTCTTTTTCATTTTTTTTCTTTTCTTTAGTTGCAAAAGATTTATAATCGTTAATACTTATCTGATTAAAAATATTTGATGATTCATCATATACTTCAATAGATTTTTCATCAATTTCATGACTTAAAATTTTTCTTTGCAGGTAAAGTAATATTTAATTGATCATTATCAATACTTATTTTAGCCTGTTTTAAATCAATCCCTGCTTTAATAGATCCATTATATGTAATAATAAAAAGTTTTTTGTGTTAAAGGAATTTTCCAACCATTAAAAGATAATTTATTAGAAAATTTTCCTACCTTACTATAATCATATGAATAAAGTGCAAGCTCATTAATTTCAGTTAATTGATTTTTAATGGTTGTTGAAGTAATTTTATCATTGTTACTACCACTTGCATAATGAACACCTGCAAAAAAAGATTGCAATAACTAAACGATAATTGCTATAACACCACCAATAGCCTTTTTTGACTTTCCAAGAGTATCTAATATTTTCATGTCATCACCCACGAAGATTATATCATAATTTGTCGAAGTAAGATATTATAGGTATAAAAAAAAAGAATGATTTTAGAAATTATATCTAAAACCATTCTTTTTCTTATTTAATGATTTTACCGTAAACTTCTCTACCACAAGCTGCTGCATTACTTTCATCAGTATCAATATGCATAGCTGTTGCATATGAAGCGCTTACACGACAAACAATGTGACCAAAGATCAAAGAACGTCCATCTGTATTAATTTCAACTTTAACGATTTCTTTATCTTTTTACTCCAACTTTTTTAGCATCTTCAGGTGTTAAGTGAATATGTCTTTTTGCAAAGCAATCACGCCACAAGGAATTTCAACTTCTCCTGCAGGACCAACTAATTTACATCCAGCAGTTCCTTCTGATATCTCCTGATTCTCTAATTAATGCTTGAACACCAATGCTTCTAGCGTCAGTTAAAGAAATTTCTACTTGAGTTTCTTTTCTTGTAGGTCCTAAAACAGACATATTTAATTCTCCTTTAGGTCCAATTACTTTTACTCTTTCAACACAAGCGAATTGACCAGGTTGAGATAAATCTTTTTTATTTGTTAATTGATGACCTTCACCAAATAAAGTTGCTAAATCTTTATCACTTAAGTGAATATGTCTAGCAGAAGTTTCGACAATAAACATACGCTTCCATATTTTTCTCCTCTTTCCATATATTAATACTACATTTATTCTACTCTTTTTATCATTTAATGCCAATAAATAAAAAAAAAAAAAAATTTTTTCTCACTTTTGTAATAAATTTATTAATTTGCTAAAAAAAAGATTATCAAATCATTGATAAAACATTAAAAAATGTATACAATCTAGCTATTTTTTAGGAAAATCATAAAAAAAACGCTAATCTTTACACATATTACTAAATGTGCTATTCTAACTGTACAAAAAAAGGAGGAACCTTTATGAACAAAGAAAATGTAGGTTTATATGATCAGTCATTTGAACATGATAACTGCGGAATAGGGGCCGTTGTTAATATCAAAGGATTAAAAACTTATAAAACAGTAGATGATGCTTTAAAAATCGTTGAACAATTAGAACATCGTGCTGGAAAGGATGCAGCAGGGGAAACTGGAGATGGTGTAGGAATCTTAACACAAATACCAGATGAATATTTTCAAAAGATTATTAAAAGATTTTACATTACCTCAAAAAAGGACATTATGGAGTTGGAATGTTCTTTATGCCTCAAGATGAAAAAGTACGTTTACGTGTCAAAAAAATGTTTGAAACAGTTGTTAAAAAAGAAGGATTAGAATTTTTAGGTTGGCGTGCTGTACCAACTGTACCTAGTGTTTTAGGGAAAAAAAGCATTAGATGCCATGCCATATATTGTCCAAGCATTTATTAAAAAACCTCATGGCGTAAATTGTGGTTTAGATTTTGATAGAAAATTATATCAAGTGAGAAGAATTTTTTGAACAAAGTCAATTTGAAGATACTTATGTATGTTCACTTTCAAGTCGTACAATTGTTTATAAAGGAATGTTCTTAGTACAACAACTTCGATTATTCTTTAAAGATTTACAAGATAAAAGTTATAAAAGTGCCATTGCTTTAGTTCATTCACGTTTTTCAACAAATACAATGCCATCATGGAAAAGAGCCCATCCTAATAGATTTATTGTTCACAATGGTGAAATCAATACAATTAAAGGGAATGCGAATAACATGCTCTGTCGAGAAGAAAACATGCAAACAGATGTTGTGGATACTTCAAAAGTATATCCTGTTGTTGATGTCAATGGTTCCGATTCAGCTATGTTAGATAATACATTGGAATTTTTTAGTAATGTCAGGTATGGAACTTCCAAGAGCTGTCATGATGTGTATTCCAGAACCTTATGAAAATGATAAAAGCATGTCACAAGCAAAAAAAGATTTCTATGAATATAATGCTACACTTATGGAACCTTGGGATGGACCAGCTTCTATCTTATTTAGTGATGGAGACATCATGGGGGGCTATCTTAGATAGAAATGGTTTAAGACCATCACGTTATTACATTACAAAAGATCATTATTTAGTATTATCTTCAGAAGTAGGATCATTAGATATTCCAGCTAAAGATATTGTTTTAAAAAGAAAGACTAAGACCTGGAAAAATGTTATTAGTTGATACTGTTAAAGGTGAACTTATTGAAGATGATGTTTTAAAAGAAATGTATGCAACAAAAACAACCTTATGGAGAATGGTTGGAAAGCAATTTAATTAATTTAAAAGATATGAGAATCCCTAGTATTAGAGTAGAAAGATATGAAGGAGAAGAATTAACTAAATTACAAAAGATTCATGGTTATAGTTACGAAGATACAAACTATATTAAAAACTTAGCTTTAACTGGTAATGAAAATATTGTAGCAATGGGAAATGATACACCAATTGCAGCTTTATCAACAAAACATCCACCATTATTTAATTACTTTAAACAATTGTTTGCACAAGTAACCAATCCACCAATCGATGCGATTCGTGAAGAAATCATTACTTCAACAAGTATTTGTATTGGTCGAGATGGAAATATGTTGGAAGATAAACCAGAAAACTGTCATTTATTAAAAATCAATCACCCTATTTTTAAGTAATACAGATATTTTAAAAATCAAAAACTTGAAAAAAGAAGGCTTTTAAAGTAGGTGAAGTTAATATTACATATATTAAAAAATACTTCATTAGAAAAAGCAATTGATCGTGTTTTTGTAGAAGTAGATAAACGTTATCATGAAAGGATGTAATATTGTTATTTTATCAGATAGGGCAGTAGATGATAACCATTTACCAATTCCTTCCTTCATTATTAGCTGTTGGAGCTGTTAACTCTTATTTAGTAAGAACAAAAAAACGTAACAGTTTAGCTTTAATTCTTGAATCAGCTGAACCAAGAGAAGTACATCATTATGCGACATTACTTGGATATGGTGTTTCAGCTATCAATGGGTATTTAGCACAAGATACAATCTTTGATTTAATTGATCAAGGTTTATTAGATAAAGATTATTATGCAGCCGTTGATGATTATAATAGTGGTATTTTTACATGGTATTGTTAAAATTGTTTCTAAAATGGGAATTAGTACAATTCAATCTTATCGTGGATCACAAAACTTTGAAGCAATCGGTTTATCAAGTGATTTAGTGAATAAATATTTTTCTAAAACAGTAAGTCGTATTGAAGGAAAAACAATTAAAGATATTGAAAAAGATGTCGAATATAGACATGATCAAGTATATGATCCACTTGGATTAGATGTAGACATTTCATTAAACAGCGCCGGTGATCATAAAGAAAGATCAGGAAAGAAGAACATTTATATAATCCAGCAACGATTCATAAATTACAACAAGCAACACGTTTAGGTGACTATCAATTATTTAAAGAATATTCAAAAATGATTGATGAAGAAGGAACACATTTAAACTTAAGAGGTTTAATGCAATTTAAAAAGACAAAATCAATTCCAATTGAAGAAGTTGAACCTGTGGAATCAATTGTTAAAAGATTTAAAACAGGAGCGATGTCTTATGGATCAATTTCAAAAGAAGCCCATGAAACAATGGCGATTGCAATGAATATGATTGGTGGCAAATCTAACAGTGGTGAAGGAGGAGAAAGTATAGAACGTCTTACAATCGGCTCTGATGGATTAAACAAGTGTTCAAAGATTAAGCAGGTTGCCTCAGGACGTTTTGGTGTTACATCAAGATACCTTGTAAGTGCCGAAGAAATTCAAATTAAAATGGCACAAGGTGCAAAACCGGGTGAAGGTGGACATTTACCTGGAAAGAAAGTTTATCCTTGGGTAGCAAAAAACAAGATATTCAACACCGGGGGTAAGTCTTATTTCACCACCACCACATCATGATATTTATTCAATTGAAGACCTAGCACAATTGATTTATGACTTAAAGAACGCTAATAAAGAAGCACGTATTTCAGTTAAACTTGTTTCAGAAGCAGGTGTTGGTACAGTTGCAGCAGGTGTTGCAAAAGCAGGTGCACAGGTTATTTTAGTATCAGGTTTTGATGGAGGAACAGGTGCAGCTCCTGAAAACTCAATTTATAATGCAGGTCTTCCTTGGGAACTTGGGCTTGCAGAGGCACACCAGACACTTATAGCTAACGAACTTAGAAATAAGGTAGTAGTTGAAACAGACGGAAAATTAATGAGTGGACGTGATGTGGCGATTGCAGCAATGCTTGGAGCGGAAGAATTTGGCTTTGCAACAGCACCACTTGTAACACTTGGATGTGTTATGATGAGAGTATGTAACTTAGATACATGCCCAGTCGGAGTTGCAACACAAAACCCTGAACTTTTAAAAAACGTTTTAAAGGTAAACCTGAATATGTTGAAAACTTTATGCGTTTCATTGCTCAAGAATTAAGAGAATATATGGCTCAACTTGGATTCAAAACAGTTGATGAAATGGTTGGTCGTAGTGATTTATTAGAACCTAAGGATGATGTTAAAATATTGATTTATCAAAAATCTTAAATAATCCATTTACTTCTAGTAAACATAGTCATCATGAAAAAGAATAATGAATATGATTTCAAATTAAATGAAGTCAAAGATACAACAGTTCTTTATAAACAATTTAAAGAAGCTTTTAGATAAACATCAAGGTAAAGAAATTGATGTCCATGTTACAAATATCGATCGTTCATTTGGAACGCTCTTTGGATCAGAAATTACGAAGAAATATGGAACATCATTAGAAGAAGATACTTTCAAAGTTAACTGCTATGGAGCAGGTGGTCAATCATTTGGTGCTTTCATTCCTCAAGGTTTAACATTACATCTTTATGGAGATAGTAATGACTACTTTGGAAAAAGGACTTATCAGGTGGTAAATTAATTGTGGTACCACCAAAAGATTCAACAATTAAACCAGAAGATAATATTATCATTGGTAACGTTGCTTTATATGGTGCAACATCTGGAAAAGAAGTTTTATATCAATGGAGTTGCTGGTGAAAGATTTGCCGTACGTAACTCAGGAGCACATGCCGTTGTTGAAGGTATTGGAGATCATGGTCTTGAATATATGACAGGTGGTATGGTTATTGTTTTAGGAAAAACAGGGCGTAACTTTGCTTTGCTGGTATGTCTGGAGGTATTGCTTATGTCTATGATCCAGATAATACATTCTATGAACATGTCAATAAAGAACTCGTAGAATATAAAAATGTGAAATCACGTTATGATGAAGATCAATTAAAAGAAATGATTCAAAAACATTATCAATATACAAATTCAAATGTTGCGTAAAAAAGATTTTAGATGACTTTGGAAATGAAGTTGCACACTTCAAAAAGTTGTTCCTCATGATTATAAACGTATGATGTCACTTATTAGTTCATTTGAACAACAAGGACTTACAAATGAACAAGCAAAAAATTAAAGCATTCAATGCTTTTTAAGAAAGGAATGTAGATTATGGGAAAGCCAACAGGATTTTTAGAAATAGAAAGACAAGTATCAACAGAAGTTGAACCATTAAAACGTATTAAGAACTTTAATGAATTTCATAAACCATTATCTCGTGATGAACAATCATGCCAAGGAGCTCGTTGCATGGATTGTGGAGTTCCTTTCTGTCAAAATGGAAAATGATTCAAGGAATGGTATCAGGTTGTCCACTAAACAACTTGATACCTGAATGGAATGATTTAATTTTCCATAAAATTATAAAGCCGCTTTAAAAAAGACTTTTTAAAAACAAATAATTTTTCAGAATTCACATCAAGAGTATGTCCTGCTTTATGTGAAGCAAAGCATGTACTTGTGGATTAAATGGAAATCCCCGTTACCGTAAGAGAAAATGAAAATGCAATTATTGAAACAGCTTATGCTTCCAATTGGATGCAACCCCATCCACCTAAACATCGTATTGATAAAAAAATAGCAATTATTGGGTCAGGCCCTTCAGGACTTGCAGTTGACCGATCAATTAAATAAAAGAGGTTATCAAGTAACAGTCTTTGAAAGAGAAGATCGTTTAGGAGGGCTATTAATGTATGGTATTCCTAACATGAAACTTGAAAAACATATTATTGATCGTCGTATTGAATTAATGGAAGAAGAAGAGTGTTGTTTTTAAAACAAATGCCGGTATTGAAAATAAAAACAAGTTCAACAATTATATAAAGAATTTGATCGTGTTATTCTTGCTTGTGGTAGTAAAAAGGCTAGAGATATTAAAGCACCAGGGGAGATGCCAAAGGTATTTACTTTGCGGTTGATTATTTAACTGGAATTACTAAATCATTACTTAATAGTCAATTAGAAGATCAAATTTTTGTTGAAACAAAAGGTAAAAATGTACTTGTTATTGGTGGTGGAGATACTGGTAATGATTGTGTTGGTTCAGCTATTCGTTTAGGATGTAAATCAGTTATTCAATTAGAAATGATGCCAGAACCACCTCATGAACGTTTGGATTCAAATCCATGGCCTGAATGGCCACGTGAAAAAAAAAGACAGATTATGGACAAAATGAATCTATTGCTGTCTTTGGACGTGATCCTCGTCTTTATCAAACAACTGTTAAAGAGTTTATTAAAGATGATAAAGGAAATGTAAAACAAGTCGTTATTGTCTCACTTGAATCAAAACAAGTAGAAGGTCGCATGCAAATGGTTCCTGTTAAAGGAAGCGAAAAAACATTAGATGCAGATATTGTTTTAATTCTTTGCAGGATTTGTAGGCTGCGAAGATTATGTTGCTAAAGCTTTTGATGTAAAACTTACACCAAGAGGAAATGTGGCAGATGAAAATTACCAAACAAATCAAAAACAATTGTATGTTGCTGGTGATATGCGTAGAGGTCAATCTTTAGTTGTTTGGGCAATTAGAGAAAGGACGTGAAGTGGCACGTGCAGTTGATGAAGATTTAATGGGGTATTCTAATTTATAGGATATCAAAAATATACTCACAATCATTGATAGAAAACCTTGGGATATTCTCGAGGTTTTCTTTTTTTAGTGATTTGAAAGAGACTATGATGAAAGCAATATGGAGAAAAAAGAATGAATGAATTAGAATTAGTAATTAACGAGGTCAAAAAAGGCGGTCGTTGGAAAAGATGAACATATTAAAAAATATTGGCTTGTATTTTAGCAAGGGGTCATGTTTATTAGAAGATATACCTGGTGTTGGGAAAACAAATTTAACGTTAGCATTTTCTAAAGCTTTATCTTTAGATTTTCATCGTATGCAATTTACAAGTGATGTCTTACCAGGAAATGTTACAGGTTTTATTATTTATAATTAAAAAACCAATGATTTTGAATATAAAGAAGGACCTATCATGTGTAATTTATTTTAGCAGATGAAATAAATAGAACATCTCCTAAAACACAATCTGCTTTATTAGAAGTAATGGAAGAAGGAAGAACAACAGTTGATGGTATCGCTTATCAATTACCACAACCATTTACAGTCCTGGCTACACAAAATCCTTATGGATCAGCAGGAACACAATTATTACCAGATTCACAATTAGATCGTTTTATGGTGAGACTTACAATGGGGTATCCCTCATTAGAAGATGAAATTGAAATTTTAAAAAGAAAAAGTCAAAGAAAATCCTTTAGATATCATTCGATCTGTATGTAAACCGCAAGATATAATAGAATTACAAAAACAAGTAGATCAAGTTTATGTGGATGATAAGATTTATGATTATATTGTAGAATTATTCATAAAACACGTGATCATGAATCGATTCAACAAGGTGCTTCTCCACGTACATCTATTTCTTTTATTAAAAATGGTGAAAGCAATAGCTTATATGGATCATAGAAATTATGTTATTCCTGATGATATTAAAAAGTTATTTATGATGTATTGTCACATCGTTTGATTTTAACCTATGATGCAAAAAGTTAAAGGTGTTGTTATTCAAGACGTTATTAAAAAGTATTTTAAAAGAAGTAAAGGAACCAAAATAAAAATATGAGAAATGGTAGAATCAAATACTTTAGTATATTAGGCGTTGTGTTATTTTTATATTTAACGACATCTGTTTATTCTTTGCTTATTTGTACATATATTTTTACTTATTTTACCAATTCTATCTTTAGTCATTTCTTTTATCAGGAATGAGACATGTAGATGTTGAAAAAAACACATGAACATTTTATCGCTAAAAAGAAATCATTTAGCTTATTTACATTTCAAAAAGAGTTCCTTATAAATATTATCCTTATTATAGTTATGATGGAGAAACGTTTAAATTAGATAGCTATTCAAAGGTCAAAGTTCATCAAGACATACGAATGTAAAATAGGTGTTTCATCTAGTGACTTATTAAATGCTTCAGGGGATTATACAACACCTCAATATGATCAATTTGTAGAAGAAAATTATCTAGGTGTTTCACAAGATATAAAAAATCAATTATTAAATTTATTAAATCAAGCGGGTTATCATGAAGAAATGACAATCTATGAAAAGTAACACTTGTTAAAATCTACTTGCTAGTCAATGTGTTTATACATTACATCCAGGTAGTTGTCCAAGTGATCAAGACCCTGTTTTATATTTCTTGTTAGAAAATAAAAAAGGCTATTGTATGCATTTTGCTTCAAGCGCAGCCTTATTATTACGTACTATATACGACGGATTTGTTTTAGATGAAAGTGATTTTAAAAGGGGGCAATGTTGCTGCTGTTACTCAAGCAAAAGCACATGCTTGGGTCGAAGTTTATGTAAAAGGTGTTGGTTGGGTAATGATTGAAGCGACCGGGATCTGGTGGTGCTTCTGGAAGTGATCCGATGGATGAACCGGCAGCTGGAAAAGCGGAAGAAACGAATCAACAAAATATTGAAGAACAAAAATCAAATTCAAATGATCAACAAGGTTCAAATAGTAGTGGAAGTCAAAGTAGTCAACAAAACTCACAAAGTAGTGAACCAAATTCTGAAAATAAAGAACAAAAATCACAATGTAATACACAAAGTAATAGTGAAAATAAGCAAACAGAAAAAAAAAAAAAAGAAAAAAGACTAAAAAGGATATAAAGAAAAAAGAAGTACAAAACCAAAGTGAAGATCATAAAGTTATATTTATTGTGATAATCTTTGTGTTTGCTGTATGCGCTAGAGCTCCTGGAGTTCCTGCTCGCGGCGCTGTTTTACGTTGTCGGGCAGCGAGTCGCGCTGTTTGTCGTATTCCTGGCTCTTTTTCTGGAGTTCGTCACGCATACGTGTGAGTTCGTCCTCGTATTGTTTTGACAATGTTTGGAGCTCGGTTTGCGAGGTTTTGTATTCGGGCATTGCCTGTACTATTACAGACGAGTCGAAGTGTCCGAACTTTTGTTGTGCGAAAAGGCTCAGCGGCGCAAGTATGAGCGCCATGATAATTACTTTCTTCATTTTGTGTTTGTATTCTTAGTTTCGTTTTGTTCTTATCAGCGTGCAAAGATACGCAAAAGGCGGGCGCAAGGACAAATTAAATTGCAGATTTTATTGTTTTTGCCGTGCCGGCACGCTTTATTTCTGTTTAAACGCGAGGGAGTTAGTTGGAGGCGTATCCCAATTTGGCGAGCACCTCGTTCGATATGTCTATTTTGGGCGAGGCGAATATTATGCCTGTGTCGGAGGCGCGGTCGAGAATCAGTGTGTAGCCCTTGGTCTGCGAAATGTCCTTTATGGCGTTGTATATTTCGTCCTGAATGGGTTTCGCGAGGCTTTCGCGTTTTTGAACAGTTCGCCGTCGGGCGCGAAGTATTTGCGCTTCAGTTCGGCGGCTTCCTTTTCCTTGTCCACTATGGCCTGCTCGTTGGTTTTTTTCTGCTCGGCCGAGAGGAACACTACTTCGTTCTGGTAGTTTTGTATAGCGTCTGCGCTTCGTTCTGTATGGCTTCCACTTCGGCCTGCCATTTCTTTGATTGCTGGTTGAGCTGTTCGCTGGCGCGCTCGTAGGCGGGTATGTTCTTCAGTATGTACTCCATGTCGACAAGTGCGAATTTTTGCGCCTGCGCACCGGTTGCCGCAGACATTGCGACAGCTATCGCGATGATGACGTTACGGATAGGTTTCATAATAGTATTTGTTTTTTTGGGTTTGCTTATGTGTGTTGCTGTCCTGCCGGCCGGGCTTTCAGGCCGAAGGCAGGGGTATCAAATTCCTGTCCTATGATGAAGTGTATGTGCGAGCCGCTGTTGCTCTTCGTTCCGAACACCTTGTCGAAACCGTATGCCCAGTCGAGACCCATGAGGCCTATCATCGGGAGGAACACGCGCACACCTACTCCGGCAGAGCGCTTCATGTCGAAGGGGTTGAACTTCTTCGTGTCGTACCACGCGTTGCCGCCTTCGGCAAAGGCCAGGGCGTAGATGTTTGTGGAGCCTTTGAGCATGAGCGGGTAGCGCAGCTCGAGCGTGAGGCGCGAATATGCGTAGCCCTCATAGTTGAGCGAGGGAGTGAGGCAGCCGTTTTCGTAACCGCGCAGGCCGATTGTCTCGGTGGCGTATCCTGAGGAGTATCCCGACATACCGTCGCCGCCCACGTAGAATGTTTCGAAAGGCGATTTCTTGTGCTTGTTGTAATGTCCCAGGAGTCCGAAGTCGGTGCGGGCCATCAGCACGGGGCATTTGGTCTTTCCGGTAAGTGCGGTATAGGAGCGGAACTTGAGTTTCCATTTGTGGTATTCCACCCAGCGGTATTTCTCCTGCATTTCCTTTTGGTAGCTTGCGGCACGGTAGTCGCGCGCCAGCTTTGTGTAGTCCTTGCCGTCCCAAAGAGAGTAGGGCGGTGTGGCCGAAACCGAGAAGGTGAACTCCGAACCGCTGCGCGGGAAGATGTTGTTGTCTATAGAACTGCGGTTTACGGTAACGCCTATGTTGAAGTTGTTGCAGTTACCGTCGCTGATGATGAAATAGTTCCACGACTTGAGCATGTAGCGCATGTATGTGGCCTCGAGCATGAGCGAGAAGAAGTCGTCGGGCCAGCGCAGGCGCGTTCCCCATCCCAGCGAAACGCCGAATATCTTTACGTAGGTGTCGGGGTCGTAGTAGTTGTAGTAGCCGTTATAGTAGTCCGACATTCCGTAGCCGTAAAAAGGTACTGGTTGTAGCTTTTGTAGTAGGAACTGTTGTAGTAATCGCTGTTTACGTCGGTTTGCTTGGAGTAGAAAATGGAGAACGACAGCTGGTTGGGGCGTTTGCCTCCGAACCACGGGTCGAGGAAGTTGAACGAGTAACTTTGGTAGTACTTGGCGTTGGTCTGTGCGTTGAGCGAGAGTTGCTGTCCGTCGCCCTGTGGAAACAGCGCGCGGCGGTTCTTGCTGCTGAACAGGTTCTGCATTGAGAAGTTCGTGAATTTCAGTCCCACTGTTCCCACTATACCGGTCTGTCCCCATCCGAATGACAGCTGAACCTGGTCGCTTGCCTTAGGCTCGAGTTTGTAGTTGATGTCGACGGTTC
>VOFD01001464.1_pt1 | contig 38654 bp, 58 predicted proteins | sample 5384101 | NCBI WGS metagenome assembly VOFD01 (sample SAMN12384723, study PRJNA508395) | human gut metagenome | isolation source: healthy gut C | host: Homo sapiens
AGCCCATCATTATCTGTGGAGATTCTGGGAAAAATTTCCAAAAGCAGGACATATGGCGATTTTTGACCGTACCTGGTATGGAAGAGTGCTGGTCGAACGTGTCGAAGGTTTTGCGACAGAAAGTGAGTGGAAACGGGCTTATCGCGAGATCAACGACATGGAAGAGCAGATTACCAATGCGGGAGGAATTTTGCTGAAATTCTGGATGCATATTGATAAAGATGAGCAGGAACGACGTTTTCATGAGAGAGAGCAGATCCCGGAAAACAGTGGAAGATTACAGACGAGGACTGGAGAAACCGCGCAAGATGGGACGACTATGAAAAAGCCGTAGATGAGATGATCTTACGAACTTCGACGGAGTCTGCACCGTGGATCGTGGTAGAAGGAAACAGTAAATATTATGCCCGGATCAAGGTGTTGAAAACGGTAGTAGATGCGATTGAACAAAAACTAAAAGAAATGCAGGAAAAGAAAGGAACTCTTTGCAACGTGTGACAGAGAGTTCCTTTTTATCTTAAAATGATTACATGATAGCATACATGCTGAGATAAAAAGTCAAGAAGCACGAAAGAAAGCAATTGTAAGAGTGCAAAAATATGATAAAATAAAAATACTATGAGCAGGAGGACGACAGATGAGTAATTTTAAAGTAGAATTGAAAAAAGTAGTGGACGATTCCTATGAGGTGCAGATCGGGAAAAAAAATCTGATCTCGGAACTGGTGAAAGATTTAACCGGAGGACTGGCAGGAACTATACATAAATTTGCAGTGATCACGGATTCTACCGTGGAGCCATTGTATGGCAGACAGATCTGTGACAGATTAAACGAGGCGGGTGCGCAGGCAGAGTTGTTTGTGTTCCCTGCGGAGAAAAAAGCAAGGTAAGAAAGACAAAGGAAATGTTGGAGGACGCCATGCTGGCAAAAGGATTCCGGAGAGACTGCTGTGTTGCGGCCGTTGGCGGTGGTGTAGTTTCGGATCTCGCCGGCTTTGTGGCTGGTACGTTTGGCAGAGGAGTGCCGTTTGTAAATTATGCGACGACACTTCTTGCGGCAGCGGATGCTTCTATCGGGGGAAGACTGCCGTAGATACAGATCTTGCGACCAATCTGATCGGTCTGATCTATCAGCCGAAAAAGGTTTATGTGGACATTGATACGTGGAAAACACTTCCGAAAAACCACCTGGTCAACGGAATGGCAGAGACGATCAAACATGCGTGTCTGGCGGATTTTGAATTATTTGAATATATTGAGGAAAACATTGACAAAATCTTACGGTGCGATCCGGAAGCGTGTGAATATATTTCAGAGAGAAACTGCAATGTAAAATATCAGGTGGTTATGAAGGATGAAAAGGAGAAGAGCCTGCGTGAGATTTTGAATCTCGGACATACGGTAGGACGTGCCATTGAGACGGTAAGCGATTACAAACTGCTTCATGGAGAGGCGCTTTCCATCGGAATGGTGGCACAGGTGACACTGGGATGCAAACTTGGATTCTTGACGGAAGAAGAGAGAGACCGCGTGATCGCATTGCAGAAAAAGTGGGTCTGCCGGTAGAAATTCCGGATTATATCGACCGGGAGGCACTGGTAAAGAAATTGTATACCGATAAGAAAGTACGGGATGGCAAACTCCGCTTTGTCTTCCAGAAGGGCATCGGCAAAGTTATGACATTTGGGGAAGATGTGTATGCGAGACCGGTAGCGGAAGAGGAAATCCGCGAAATTCTTATGAATATGTAAAAATGAGGGATAGGATTGAATAAACGACAGCTGGGCAGTGAAAAAAAAGCTTGCGGCAGAGTATTTGCAGAAACGCGGATATGAGATCGTTACCTGCAATTACCGCTGCCGGCAGGCAGAAATTGATATTATTGCAAAAAAGAGGAATATTTGATTTTTATTGAAGTAAAATATCGTAAGAACAAACAATGCGGGGGAAGCTTATATGCGGTTTCCCGTGCCAAACAGAAGATCTCTTTATGCCGCAAGACACTTTATAGCAAGACACAACATTCCTCTTGACCACCCGATGCGGTTTGATGTGCTTGCCATCGATGGAGAGGAGATCATGCATATCAAAAATGCGTTTGAGACATACTAGTACTTGATTTTATTCGGAATATTTAGTAAAATATACGGATGGAGGAATTGAAATGAGTAAACCAATTGTAGCAATTGTTGGCCGCCCAAACGTAGGAAAGTCAACCTTATTTAATACACTTGCCGGAGAAAAAATATCGATTGTAAAAGATTACCCGGGAGTGACACGAGATCGAATTTATGCAGATATCACCTGGCTGGATCACAGCCTTTCGTTGATTGATACCGGTGGTATTGAGATGGATAGCAAAAGATGCGATGCTTTCTCATATGAGAGAACAGGCAAATATCGCCATAGAGACAGCAGATGTCATAATGTTTGTCACGGATGTCAGACAAGGACTTGTCGATGCAGACTTTAGTGGCAGATATGCTTCGCAAATCGGGAAAACCGGTTATCTTAGTGGTGAATAAAGTGGATAATTTTGACAAATTCATGCCGGATGTGTATGAGTTTTATAATCTTGGCATCGGAGAACCACATCCGGTATCAGCTTCGTCCAAACTGGGGCTTGGTGATATGTTAGATGCCGTGTGGGAACTTGTGGATGCTGAAAAATTTGAAGAAGAGGAAGACGACCGTCCAAAGATAGCCATCGTTGGAAAAACCGAATGCCGGGAAATCGTCTTTGATCAACAAATTGATCGGAAAAGACCGCGTAATTGTGTCGGATATCGCCGGTACGACGAGAGATGCCATTGATACCGAGGTGGTGCGTGACGGAAAAGAATATATCTTTATCGATACTGCGGGGCTTCGACGGAAAAATAAGATCAAAGAGGACTTGGAGCGTTACAGTATCATCCGTACGGTAGCAGCGATCGAACGATCGGATGTCGTCATATTGATGATTGATGCGGTGGAAGGCGTGACGGAGCAGGATGCGAAAATTGCCGGTATCGCACATGAACGCGGCAAAGGGATTGATCATCGCCGTCAACAAATGGGATGCCGTGGAAAAAAAGACAATCATACGGTAAAAGAATATACCAATAAAGTAAGAGAAGTACTTTCGTTCGTACCATATGCGGAGATTGTATTTATTTCTGCATTGACCGGTCAGAGAACGAATAAATTATTTGAATACATTGAAAAAGTAATTCAATTTCATTCCATGCGTATTCAGACGGGCGTGCTGAATGAGATCCTGATGGAAGCGGTAGCGATGCAGCAGCCGCCGTCAGACAAGGGAAAACGTTTGAAATTGTTTTACATGACGCAGGTGTCTACGAAGCCGCCTACCTTTGTACTGTTTGTAAACAGCAAAGAATTGATGCATTTTTCGTATCAGCGTTATATCGAAAACCGTATACGTGATACGTTTGGCTTCATCGGTACACCGATACGAATGTTCATTCGTGAACGGAAGGAGAAATAATCGTGAATTATATTATAACAGGTGTTATTATTTTAATCATAGGATATGCGTTTGGATGTTTTTCTACCGGCTATTTTGTGGGAAAGAAAAACGGACTGGATATTCGTTCGACCGGAAGTGGAAATATCGGTACGACGAATGCCTTGCGCTCGTTAGGTGCGAAAGCCGGGGCAATTACCTTTTTAGGGGATCTGCTCAAAGCATTTATCCCGACACTTGTGGTAAAATTTGTCTTTTGTCCGGCGATGGGATACGCGGATGATATTACTTATTTATTTACTCTTTTGGCAGGACTTGGTGTCGTGATGGGGCATAATTTCCCGTTTTATCTGCATTTCAAAGGGGAAAAGGAATCGCTGTGTCCGCGGCAGTTATCGTAGTATCAAACCTTCATCCGGTGTTTATCGGAGTCGGTCTTGCTGTTTTCATTCTTGTTGTGGCAGTGACGAGATATGTTTCACTGGGATCATTGATCGTTGTATGGTATATTCCGATCTTTACTTTATTATATTATCGGGAAAGTGACCTTTTTCCGGTGATTTTAATCGTAAGTTTATTGTTTACGATTTTAGCTTACATAAAGCATAAAGCAAACATTATACGTTTGATTCATGGTACAGAAAATAAGTTAGGGAAAAAAAAAGGAGAAGAAGAGTGAAGAAAATTAGTTTTTGGGTGCAGGAAGCTGGGGAACGGCGTTAGCAATCTTATGTGCGAATAATGGACATAAGGTAACAATCTGGTCAAAGATCAAATCCGAGACGGATATGCTTCGGGAAAAGAGAGAGCATGTAGACCGTCTTCCGGGAGTAAAACTTCCGGACAGTATCGAGATTGAAGATGACCTTGAAAAAGCCTGCACAGGACAGGATATTATTGTATTTTCGGTGGCTTCGCCGTTTGTCCGTTCGACAGCAGAACTGGCAAAACCATTTATCCGCGATGGACAGATTATTGTCAATGTCGGAAAAGGTATCGAGGACAAGACGTTGATGACACTTTGCGAAGTGCTTTCGGATGTACTTCCGATGGCAGATATCGCCGTACTTTCCGGACCGAGTCATGCGGAAGAGGTTTCCAAAGGCGTACCTACTACAGTTGTAGTCGGAGCAAAATCTGAGAAAACCGGTGTATTTATTCAGGATGTGTTTATGAGCGAATGTTTCCGTGTATACATCAGCCCGGATATGATCGGCATTGAACTCGGCGGTTCTTTGAAAAATGTAATCGCGCTGGCTGCCGGTATGCTGGACGGTATGGAACTTGGTGACAATACCAAAGCGGCACTTATGACCCGTGGTATTTTGGAGATCAGCCGTCTTGGAGTAGAACTTGGCGGTAAGATGGAGACGTTTTTTGGCTTATCCGGAATCGGAGATCTTATCGTAACATGTACAAGCAAAGCATAGCCGCAATCATAACTGTGGTTATCTTCTGGGAAAAGGTAAGACGCTGGAAGAGGCAAAAGCAGAGATTAAGCAGGTTGTGGAAGGTGTGAACTGTGCGCAGGCGGCGATGGCACTGGCAAACCGTTATCATGTATCGATGCCGATCGTAGAACAGATCAATGCAGTTTTGTTTGAGGGCAAGACGACCAAGCAGGCATTAAAAGAACTTCTTATGCGTGATCGTGTGAGTGAATACCGTACGCTTAGCTGGTAAAGACCGGAAAATAACTCCCCGGAAGTGTATTGAATAAAAATAAGAAAAACAGCCATACTATCGAAAAAAGGAAGGATGGCTGTTTTTTATGTGGGGAATTATTATTGGATTGATATCCGGGGCATTGATGAGTATCCAGGGGGTATTTAATGCGGAAGTAACAAAACAAAGCAGTATCTGGCTTTCAGCAGCATTTGTGCAGATCACGGCATTTGTGGTGTGCGTTCTGGCGTGGTTTATTACCGGGAAAGAGGGGACGATATCCGGCTTGTTTCAGGTACAGCCGAAATACATGCTTTTAGGCGGAGCGATCGGGGCTTTTATCACATACACGGTAATTCAGGCGATGAATCAATGTGGACCGGCAAGAGCCGTTATGTTTATTGTTGCTGCCCAGTTGATCGTTGCCTATCTGATTGAATTGATGGGATTGTTCGGCGTTGATAAGCAGCCGTTTGAATGGCGTAAGATCATAGGCTTGATCGTGATGATCGCAGGAATCATAACCTTTAAATGGAAATAAGAAAAAACTAAAAGTTTTTGTTGTAAAAAATCATTTCAGTATTACAATAAAGATGTGCATTTTTGATTGTTGTTCCTGGAGACAGGAGAGCAAATATATGAAACAAAATACGATAATATTGTTACTTGCAGTGGTAGGAATCTGTGTTTGCGGCGGCATCTGGTTGTGTCAGGGGGAAACAGGTGCAGCCTGCGGAGACGATTGTGTCAGAAGGGATGAACGATAGTTTGACGCAGCAAACGGCAGAGCCAGAGGATGGTCAGATTTATATCCATATAGTAGGGGCCGTAAAAAGCCCGGTGTGTATACCTTTCAGAAAAAGCCACGTGTGATCGAAGTGGTTGAGAAAGCCGGCGGTTTTACAAAAGATGCGGTTACTGCTGAGATCAATCAGGCAGAACTTGTGGAAGATGGTACTCAGCTTGCGATTGCCTCGCAGAAGGATTTTAAAGAAAAAGACGGACAGCAGGCAGAACAGACGGAGACAGGGAAAGTAAATCTGAATACGGCGGCCAAAGAACAATTGATGACATTGACAGGAATTGGCGAAGCAAAAGCAATTGCGATCATAGCATATCGGGAAGAAAAGGGGAAATTTCAAAAACCGGAAGATCTGATGAATATACCGGGGATCAAAGAAGGCGTTTTTTGACAAGATTAAATCCCAGATATGCGTATAAAAAAATAGGAATAGAGAAGATTGGAAAGGAAGAGAGTAAATGGCAAAGAAAGTTTTGGTGGTAGATGACGAGAAAATGATCGTCAAGGGACTGCGTTTTAGTCTTGAACAGGATGGCATGGATGTGGATTGTGCGTACGATGGAGAAGAAGCATTGACGGCAATCAAGCAGAATACATATGATGTGGTCTTATTGGATGTGATGCTTCCAAAATTTTCCGGCTTTGATGTATGCCAGCAGGTTCGGGAGTTTTCGGATGTGCCGATTATTATGCTTACTGCCAAAGGCGAGGATATGGACAAAATTCTTGGATTGGAGTATGGTGCGGACGATTATATTACCAAGCCTTTCAATATTCTTGAAGTAAAGGCGCGTATCAAAGCGATCATGCGCCGCAGTTCCAAACGCGAAGCTAAAAAGAACAGGAAAATTCGTCTATCCGCATGTTTGGAGATATGAAAGTAGACATTGACAGCAGACGAGTATTTATTGATGAAAAAGAAGTAAATTTGACCGTAAAAAGAGTTTGACCTTCTCGAACTCCTTATGAATAATCCAAATAAAGTTTACAGCAGAGAAAAACTGCTCAATGACGTCTGGGGATACGAATATCTCGGAGATGTCAGAACGGTAGACGTTCATGTAAGGCGGCTTCGTGAAAAGATAGAAAAGATACCGAGTGAGCCTAAATTTATACATACAAAATGGGTGTTGGCTATTATTTCCAAGCTTAAAAACTTTTTTTCATCAATTTAAAAGTACGCGTGTTCAAAGTCTTGGTGTGCTGGTAATTATTGGGATCATTCCTCTGATTATCTTTTCTGTTGTTTTTTTGAATGTATTTCGTTCGCGAAGTATCAGTCAGCGGGTATCGGAGATTCAAGTGCGTGGAAATGTTATTTCCAATCTCATTGTAGGTTCCGGTTATCTGGCGGCAGGAGAGCCAAGTGAAAAAGTAGATACCGAATTATCACAGGTCTCGGATATGTATGATGGGAGAATCCTTATCATCGATTCGAGACTGAAAGTGGTACGTGATACATATGGACTGGAAGAAGACGGAATCGTCGTACTTCCGGAAGTGATTCAATGTTTCCGCGGGGAGGCGACAAAGATTGTAAATCAGCATAAAGATAATGTAGAGATCTATCTCCCCGTCGACAGCGCAGACCATAAATCCGTTTATGGTGTGATTGTTATGAATTTTTCGTTTCAGTCGATTCAGACATTGTATGACAATATCCGCACGGTGAGTATTTCCATTATTTTACTTCTTGCAGTGAACATTATCGTGATTTCCTGGCTTTACTCCGGACATGTCGTAAAACCACTGAAAAGTGTGGTACGTGCGATCGGACATATTGAATCCGGTGATTTTAGCGAACAGATGGAAGTGCGGGATAATATTGAGGTAGAGCAGATTTCGGATGCTATCAATTCCATGCTTACGAAAGTGCAGAATCTGGAAGACTCGCGGCAGGGATTCGTTTCTAACGTATCACATGAATTAAAACCGCCGATTACGTCAATCAAAGTTTTAGCAGAATCTTTGACAATGCAGGAAGATGTTCGGTCGAATTGTACCGGGAATTTATGGGAGATATCAATCAGAACTTGACCGCATGAATAAGATTGTCAATGACCTGCTGTCTCTCGTGAAAATGGACAAATCCGCGGTTCAGATGTCAATTGAAGAAGTAAATATCAATGAATTTATCGAGGGGATTCTAAAAGGAATCACGCCGATCGCCTCAAAGTGCAATATTGAGATTATCTTTGAAAGTGTGCGCCCGGTAAGTGCCCAGATTGACAGTGTAAAACTCGGAATGGCATTTACCAATATTATTGAAAATGCGGTGAAATACAATTTTGATAATGGCTGGGTAAAAGTTACGTTAAACGCAGACCACAAGTTTTTCTACCTACGCGTAGCGGATTCCGGCGTAGGAATACCGGAGGAACTTCAGGATCATATCTTTGAGCGCTTTTACCGCGTGGATAAGGCGAGATCCCGGGAAACCGGTGGAAATGGATTGGGACTTGCCATTACGAGAAATGCGATATTGTTGCACCGTGGTTCCATCAAAGTGCATAGTGTGGAAAAACAGGGTACGACGTTTGCGGTGAGAATCCCATTGATCTATCAGGCACAAGGAGGGAATTCATGATGAAACCGATTCGTTTTTGAGTGTGTTAATGATTGTCCTTGTATTGTGCTGTGGGTGCCAAAGGACGGTAAATCCGGAACAACAGGGAAATATTACCTTGTATCAGATGGCAGACGATGGTTCGAAACTGCAGTCAAGCAAATATGAAATTCAGGCAGATCAGGAAGATAATGTAGCCGTTATTCAGGAATTGTTAGACTGCTTTAAAAAAGTGTGTGGCAATAGATGATTTCCAATTAAAGGAAAAACAATTAACGATTACATTCCTGTCTTCTTATTATAATCAGGATAAAATTGACGAAGTGTTGAATCGTGCCGCTATCGTAAAGACGCTCTGTCAGTTGAGTAGTGTGGAATACGTAGAATTTTATGTGGGCGACAATCCTCTTATGATCGACGGAGAAACCGTAGGAATTATGAGTAAATTGTCATTTCTTGATTCCGTCGGTGGAGAAGGATATACACAGGAAAAATATGTAACATTGTATTTTTCTTCCAATGATGGAACGAAGATGCAGGAAATTACTACCAAATTGACACATGACATGACAGTGCCGCTGGCACGTCTGTTGATCGAGCAGCTGCTGAAAGGTCCGAATGAGATTTCGGATGCCAATACTTCGGATGTAAGAGATACGATTCCGGCAGGAACAAAGTTAAATTCTTTGACAATCCGTGATCACGTGTGTTATGTGGATTTCAGTAAAGGAGTTTATGAATATGCAGGCGGATGTCAGCAGTGGTGTAGTGGTATATAGTATTGTAAATACATTATGTGAGTTGTCCGATGTAAACAAAGTGCAGTTTACGATTGACGGAGAACAGCAGGAGATATACGGGGATATTAAGAACTTTACAGGTTCGTTTGAACGAAATTTGGATATGGTTCAGGATGCCAGTAAAGGTTGAAAAAGGGGATGAAAGAAATAAGAACAAATCGACCATGTGATGTTCTTTTTTCCTTGTGATGCTGGGAATTGTGATCTGGAATCAATTTCGTGACAATTCCCGGGAAAACTGGGAAGAGAAATCATTTACATGCAGCGGAATTGTCGAAACGATTCAAATGTCGGCTTCGGGAAGCAAAATGCTAACGTTATCTCAGGTAAAACCGCAAAGTACCGGAACAGATAAAAAGAATTCTTTGAGAAAAAATACTTCTTTATGAAAAATCAGATCAAACATCAAAACAAAATTTATTTTCCCAAATCCAGATCGGAAATGAAATCCAGGTAACAGGAGAGGCAGAGAGTTTTGAACAGGCGGGAAATCCGGGACAGTTTGATGCCCGTTCATATTATGAGGCAGTACAGGTAGATGCACGCGTATTTGTGTCACATATTCAGATTCTGAACGTTTCTTACAACCCGGTAAAACAATTGCTGTACGAGTGGCGGACGAAGGCGATGCAGCAACTGACTGCGGCAATGGGAGAACGAGATGCGGGACTGCTTGGAGCAATGATTCTTGGAGACAAAGCGCAGCTTGACAGTGAGGTGAAGGAATTGTATCAGCAGACCGGAGTGGCTCATATGCTCGCTATATCCGGATTGCATATTTCTCTTTTGGGGATGGTTTTGTTTGACTGGTTACGCAAATACCTTCTCCCGATGAAAATGGCAGCAATTGTTTCCCTGGTTCTTTTTACTTTTGTATGGACAGTTTACCGGATTCCCGGTGGCGACATCCCGAGCGGTCTGGATGCTGTGTATCCGTCTTGTGGCAAGATATATCGGAAAACCATACGATGGATTAACAGCACTGGCGGTCAGTGGAAGTGTGATCTTATTGCAAAATCCCTTGCAGTTATTCCAATGCGGATTTGTTTTGTCTTTTGTCGCTGCCGGCGGGATTCTGATCTATCAGGAGATGACAAAAAAGAGGCAGAAACGGATGAAAGAATGGCAGAAAACGCTCCTTTCTACGATTTGGACATTTTTCCTGACGCTTCCGGTTATGTTCTGGTATTTTTATGAAACATGCCCGTATGCAGTCATTGCCAATCTTATTTTACTGCCATTGTTATCGGTTCTTCTGGGGATTGGGATTTTGGGCTGTGTGCTCTGTTTTCTGTCTCCGCTTGCGGGCGGTTTTATCCTTGCGACAGCACATTGGATCCTTGCCTTTTATGAATTTGTCTGCAAAGGAATTCAGGCACTTCCGGGCAGTACATGGGTTATGGGACGGCCGGAACTTTGGAAAGTGATCGTTTACTATATATTTTTACTTCTATCAGTGTATATGCTGGCTCAGATCCTTCTTCAGAATACGAATGGGAAGATGCCAATGACTGTTCACTGGTTTTTGATCTTTCCTATGAGAATCTGTCTGTTTTGACAACAGGAGATCTGGGGATGCATGGCGAGGAAAATATGACGTTTTCGAGAAAAGGGTATGACATATTGAAAGTGGGACATCACGGCTCGAAAAAATTCTTCTACGGAAGAATTTTTGCAAAAATGCCGACCGCGCTATGGTTTTATCTCGGCAGGACGAAACAACCGCTATGGACACCCTGCGAAAGAGACATTACAGCGGCTGGAGGCGGTTTCCTGCCAAAACTGGAATACGGCACAGAAAGGTGCGTTGTTTGCAGAATGTAAAAAGGCCGGAAGCGATGCTGGTATTTTAAGCATTGAGAGAATGCCGCAGATGTGTTATACTTAAAGGAATGAATGTAGGAAGATGAGGTGAAACGATGCTGACAATAGATGCCCAGTTAAAAAACGGCGATCTTTCCCGCTTTCAGCTTTTATATGGAGAGGAAGCGTATCTGGTCCGCAATTATAAAAATAAATTGAAACAGGCATTGTCTGTGCCGGGAGATGATATGAATGCCTCGTATTTTGAGGGAGAAAAATTTTCTGTGGAAGAGATGCAGTCAATTGGCAATACACTTCCGTTTTTCAAGACAAACGTCTGATTTTGATCGAAAACAGCCAGGCATTTAAAAAGGCGACCGATCTGGTCGAAGTATTGAGCAGTTTCCTGAGACTACATTTGTAGTCTTTGCGGAAAAACAGATTGATAAGAGAAATCGTTTGTATAAATGGATTCAGAAAAATGGCTGCATTACAGAATGTACGCTGCGTTCCGAGGTGGAACTGGTACCATGGATCGCGAGATATCTGTCCCAATATGGGAAAAAAAGATTTCCAAACATACGGCAGAACTTATCGTATCGCGTGTGGGATTTCAGATGGATCTCTTGTCGTGTGAACTTGATAAATTGATCGGGTATACGGGAGAACGGAGGCTGTTACAGAAGAAGATGTGGAGATGATCTGCTCGGGTCAGACTGTGGGAAAACTGTTTGATATGATGGATGCCGTTATTGCCGGACAGCAGGAGAAGGTATTTACCCTTTATGCGGATCTCTTGGAATTAAAAGAGCCGCCGCTTCGTATCCTGCATATGTTAGGCCGCCATATCAATATTTTACTTCAGGTAAAAGAACTGGGACCGCGCATGTCAGACCGCGATCTGGCAGCGAAAGCCGGATTCCCTTCTTTACAGTAAAAAAATATCGCGGTCAGGAACGGCATTTTACCTGAGAACGGCTCATGGAACTCATGGAACTTCGGGCAGACTTGGAAGAGCGGTTTAAGACGGGAAGAATGCAGGAAAATCTTATCGCGGAATTCTTTTTTGACAAAAGCATTGACAAATGCTTGAAAAAATGTTACAAATATAGAGGTGCTTTTTTTGAAAAAGACACATTCGGAGAAGTATCGAAGTGGTCATAACGAGAACGACTCGAAATCGTTTGGGCTTCACGGGCACGAGGGTTCGAATCCTCCGTTCCGCTATTTAAAAATCTTGTTGACATTTGAAAAAAAGGTGATATACTGATTTTTAGATGAGAAATATATTGAAACCGATGAGCAAGAGTAAGTAAAGGTGAAATATTGTTTTCAGAGAGCTGCAGGTTGGTGTGATGCAGCAACAATATCATTTTGAATGGACTTGTGAGGGCAGCTTGAAAGAGTATCGAGTAGACGCTGACGGAAACCTGTACCGTTAACAACAGGAGTGCATGGTGGTGCATGATGAGTGGGTTATACCGATTAGCCAATAAGGGTGGTACCGCAGAAGTTGATAGCTTTTTGTCCCTGTTCTAGTGATAGAACATGTGACAGAGGCTTTTTTTATTGCTTTAGGTTAACTATTCAGGCCTCCTCCCACACAATCGGACAATCTCTTTTGCACACATCGTAGCAATAAACAAAAAGGAGATGTTTACGATGTTGTTAGAAAAATTGAAAAATACGTGGCGGATTATGATGTGATCCCGGTAAAAAAGAAATTTATGCGGATCTCGTGACGCCCATTGCGTTATTGCAGAAAATTGCAGCAAAGAAAAAACGTTTTTACCTTCTGGAAAGTGTAGAAGGAGGAGAAAAATGGGGACGTTATTCTTTCCTTGGTTACGATCCGGTGATGAGGGTATCCTGTTTCCGGATAAGGTCGAGATCGAAGAAAAGGGAAAAAGACAATCACCACAAACGATTCGTTTCAGGTGATCCGAGATATTTTAAAGCAGTACCGTTCGCCGAAGATTCAGGATATGCCACCGTTTACCGGAGGATTTGTTGGATATTTTGCCTATGCGATGATTGAGCATGCGGAGCCGGTGTTAAACATCAAGCGAGGCGAATTTAATGATTACGATCTGATGCTTTTTGATAAAGTGATTGCGTACGACCAATTAAAACAAAAGATCATTGTCGTAGGGAATGTAAAGACCAAAGGGATTTGCAGCAAAATCTGCAAAAGGCGGAAAAAGAGATTGATGACATTATCACTATGATTCAGGAGGAGACGAAATTACCGGAATTTCCTTCTTATGACAAAGTGAAATTTGAATGTAATGTATCCGAAAAAGAATATGAAGATATCGTCGAGAAGACAAAAGAGTATATCCGCGATGGAGATATTTTCCAGGCGGTAATTTCAGGCGATTTGTCAGCCCCTTATGAGGGAAGCCTGATTCAGCCGTATCGTGTGCTGCGGACGACAAATTCTTCTCCATACATGGTTTATATGAACCTGGATGATGTGGAGATTATGAGTACCTCGCCGGAGACGCTGGTTCGCTTGCAGGATGGCAGATTAACGACATTCCCGGTCGCAGGATCCAGACCGAGAGGAAAAGACGAAGCGGAAGATGAAGCCCTTGTCAAAGACCTTCTCAGTGATGAAAAAAAAGAATTGTCGGAGCACAATATGCTCGTGGACTTGGGACGAAATGATCTGGGACGTATCGCAGAATTTGGTACCGTGGATGTAACAAAATATATGATGATCCACAAATATTCGAAGATCATGCATATTTGTTCGCAGGTGGAAGCGGATATCGAAGCGATGCCGATGCGCTGGATGCTGTGAAATCCGTGCTGCCGGCAGGGACCTTATCCGGAGCACCGAAGATCCGGGCTTGCGAGATCATTGACGAACTGGAAAGCGAACCGCGCGGAATATACGGAGGAGCGCTTGGCTATCTTGATTTCAGTGGAAACTTAGATACTTGTATCGCCATTCGTATGGCAGTAAAAAAAAAGACGGAAAAGTCTATGTACAGGCAGGAGGCGGTATCGTCGCGGACAGCCGGCCGAGACTGGAGTACGAAGAGTCCGGCAATAAAGCAAGGGCAGTGATCGATGCGATACAAAATGCAGGAAAAGATATGACAGGAGGTTTGATGATATGATTCTCTTAATTGACAATTATGACAGTTTTTCCTATAACCTCGTTCAGTTGATCGGGGGAGATCGATCCGGATATCAAAGTGATCCGAAACGATGAAAAGACCGTGGAGGAAATCCGGGCGATGAAACCAAGTCATATCATTTTATCACCGGGACCGGGATATCCGAAAGATGCCGGTGTATGCGAAGATGTGATTCGCAGTTATGGCGGCGAGATTCCTATCCTAGGCGTGTGCCTGGGACACCAGGCAATCTGTGAAGTATTTGGAGCCACGATCTGTCATGCCAAACAATTGATGCATGGGAAAAAGAGCAATGTAAAAATTGATACCGAGGATCCGATTTTCCAAAAATCTTCCTGAGCGAATCGATGTGGCGAGATACCATTCCCTGATTGCGGACATTGAGACAGTTCCGGAGGAACTTAAAGTCATTTCCGTGGATGACAATCAGGAAGTAATGGCAGTAAAACACAGAGAAAAAAAAAGATTTATGGATTACAGTTTCATCCGGAATCGATCCTGACGCCGGATGGCAGGGTGATTTTAAATAATTTTTTAAAAACGATATAATTTCAAGGAGGCAGTTATCATGGTAATCAAAGAGGCAATTCATGAGGTAATTAATGGAAAAGATTTGAGTTATGAGATGGCGCAGGGTGCGATGAAAGAAATTATGTCCGGGGAAGCATCCCAGGTATTGATGGCAACCTATCTTACGGCACTTCGTATGAAAGGCGAAACCATTACGGAAATTACAGCATCTGCACAGGCCATGCGTGATCTTGGTGTACATTTGGCACCGGATTATGATGTCCTTGAAATCGTAGGAACCGGCGGAGATGAAGTGGGGACGTTTAACATTTCCACCACATCTGCATTTGTTATCGCTGCGGCAGGAATCCCGGTAGCAAAACACGGAAACCGAAGCGTATCCAGTAAAAGTGGTGCGGCAGACGTGCTCGAAAGTCTGGGAGCAGATATTACGATTGATGATAAAAAAAGAGCAAAGAAGTTCTTGATAAAGTAAAAATGAGTTTCTTATTTGCACAGTATTATCATTCTTCCATGAAAAATGTCGGCCCGGTTCGTAAAGAAATGGGAGAGCGTACGATATTTAATATCCTTGGTCCGCTTACGAACCCGGCAAATGCAAGCATTCAGCTTTTGGGTGTATATAACAACGATCTGGTTGAAAAACTGGCAGAAGTCTTGAAAAATCTTGGAGTAAAACGAGGCATGGCAGTTTGTGGAAACGACGGACTTGACGAGATCACCCTTACCGGTCCGACACATTGCTGTGAGATTCGTGACGGCGGCTTGACATCCTTTGATATCACACCGGAACAATTCGGATTTGAAACTTGTGATCTGAAAGAACTGATCGGAGGAACACCACAGGAAAATGCACAGATTACAAGAGATATCTTGTCCGGAAAAAGAAACCGGTGCAAAGAGAAACGTAATCTTGATGAATGCCGGAATTGCCATTTATCTCGGAAAAGAAAGCATTACAATGAAAGAGGGAGTCGCTATCGCGAAAGAAATGATCGACAGCGGAAAGGCTCTTGAGAAACTGGAAGAATTTATAAAAAGAAACCAACGCCTGAGTAAGGCAGGGAGGAATTTTATGATTTTAGATGAGATCGCAGCAAAGACAAGAGAGCGGGTAGCGCGGTGCAAAGAGAACGTCAGCCTGGAAGAGATGAAAAAAAGGCACTTTCTCTGCCGGCGGAGACGAGGTTTTCTTTTGAAAAGCAATTGAAAAAGGATGGTGTTTCCTTTATCTGCGAGATTAAAAAAAGCGTCTCCATCCAAAGGCGTGATCGCAGAACATTTTCCGTATCTTGACATTGCGGCGGAATACGAAAAAATAGGTGCTGACTGCATTTCGGTACTGACAGAACCGGATTATTTTATGGGAAGTACCGAATATTTGAAAGAAATTCATGAAAAAGTAGATGTTCCTCTGCTTCGGAAGGATTTTACCGTGGATGAATACATGATCTATGAGGCGAAGGTGATCGGAGCGAGTGCCGTGCTTTTGATCTGTTCTCTTTTGAACGAGAAGACCCTTCGGGAGTGGATCGCACTGAGCCACAGTCTGGGACTTTCGGCATTGGTGGAGGCGCATGACGAAGAAGAGATTCAGACGGCAGTACGCGCCGGTGCAAGGATCATCGGTGTCAATAACCGCAATTTAAAGACGTTTGAGGTAGACATCAACAATTGCATTCGTCAGAGAAAGCACATTCCTTCGGATATTTTATTCGTGGCAGAAAGCGGGATCAAAGCCAGAGAGGACATTGCCGCATTGGAAAAAGGCGGCGTCGATGGTGTGCTGATCGGAGAAACGCTCATGCGGAGCTCGGATAAAAAATGACACTGCGTCAGCTGAAAGGACGGTAATGCCATGAAATTAAAGTTTTGCGGTATACGCAGACCTGAGGATGTAGCCTATGTGAACGAAGTAAAACCGGATTTTGCGGGATTTATCTTTGCCAATACCCGGCGAAAGATTACGCTGGAACAGGCGGTCGAATTTCGTTCTCACATATTGCCGGAGATTCCAGTGGTTGGTGTGTTTGTCAATGAGAACCCGGAAACGATCATCCACTATGTAAAAAGAAAATGCGGTCGATATGGTTCAGCTTCACGGAGATGAGATCAATGACGAGATCCTTCAGATTAAGGAAGCGACAGGGGTTGAGGTGATCAAAGCGGTTCGGGCGAAAGATGTGGAAAGCATCCGAAAGGCCGATGCGATGGATTGTGACTATCTGCTGATCGATGCCTACCAGCCCGGAGTGTACGGAGGAACCGGGAACGCCTTTGACTGGACCATGATTCCGGAAGATCTGTATCATCCGTTTTTTCTGGCAGGTGGTCTGAATGCCTCCAATGTACGGCAGGCAATGCAGCAGGTACCGGCCTATGCGCTGGATATCAGCAGTGGAATCGAGACAGAAGGCTGTAAAGATTTGGAAAAAATGAAAGAAATTAAGAAGATTGGAGATGAAAGTAATGTCGAAATCTAGAGGACGTTTTGGTATTCACGGGGACAATATATCCCGGAAACACTGATGAATGCCGTAATCGAATTGGAACAGGCATATCGAAAATATAAGGAGGATCCGGATTTTGTACGAGAGTTCAATGAAATGCTGGCAACTTACGTAGGCAGACCATCCCTTTTGTACTAGGCGGATCGTATTACAAAATATCTGGGAGGGGCGAAGATTTATCTGAAACGAGAAGAGCTGAACCATACCGGATCTCATAAATTGAACAATGCGCTTGGCCAGGCACTGCTGGCAAAACGAATGTGCAAAAAACGCTTGATCGCGGAGACAGGAGCCGGACAGCATGGTGTGGCAACAGCCACGATCGCAGCATTCCTCGGAATGGAATGTGAAGTGTTTATGGGAAAAGAAGATACCGAGCGTCAGGCATTGAATGTATATCGTATGGAACTTCTGGGTGCGAAGGTGCATGCGGTGACAAGCGGAACCCAGACATTGAAAGATGCCGTAAATGAGACACTTCGTGAGTGGACTAACCGTATTGAGGATACGCATTATGTGATCGGTTCGGTTATGGGACCGGCGCCGTTTCCGGAAATTGTAAGAGATTTTCAGAGTGTTATCGGAAAAGAAATTAAATCCCAGTTGCTGGAACGGGAAGGAAAACTTCCGGATGCTGTCATTGCCTGCGTCGGTGGCGGAAGCAATGCGATGGGTGCCTTTTATGATTTTATTCCGGATGAATCGGTACAGCTGATCGGATGTGAAGCTGCCGGACATGGGGTAAATACCGATAAAAAATGCAGCAACCATCGCCAATGGAACATTGGGCGTATTTCACGGTATGAAATCCTACTTCTGCCAGGATGCCTATGGACAGATCGCGCCGGTATATTCGATCTCAGCGGGACTTGACTACCCGGGAATCGGACCTGAACATGCCCATCTTCATGATATCGGACGTGCTCAGTATGTGCCGATCACAGACGAAGAAGCCGTTTCTGCCTTTGAATATTTGTCAAGAATCGAGGGAATCATCCCTGCGATCGAGAGTTCCCATGCTCTGGCGTATGCGAGAAAACTGGCTCCGACGATGAACAAAGATCAGATTATTGTAGTAAATATTTCAGGACGTGGCGACAAAGATGTGGCAGCCATTGCAAGATACAGGGGGGTCGAACTTTATGAGTAAGATAGCACAGGCTTTTGATCACGGAAAAGCATTTATACCATTTGTAACAGCAGGAGATCCGGACTTGGAAACAACCAAAGAGCTTCTTCCGGTTTTGCAGGAAAGCGGCGCAGACCTGATTGAGATCGGAATCCCATTTTCAGATCCGGTCGCAGAAGGTATTGTCATTCAGAAAGCCGACGAGAGAGCTTTGGCGGCTGGAACGACGACTGACAAAATTTTTGATATGGTAGAATCCATACAGGATAAAATGCACGTTCCCATGGTGTTTATGACATATGCAAATGTAATTTTTGTTTACGACATTGAAAAATTTGCCAAACGTTCCAAAGAAATCGGCATGAGTGGCGTGATCATTCCGGATGTCCCGTTTGAAGAGAAAGAGGAAATGGATTCCGTCTTTTCCAAATACGATCTGGATGTCATTTCTTTGATCGCACCGACGTCACATGACCGCATTCAGGCGATTGCAGCGGAGGCAAAGGGATTTGTATACTGCGTATCGAGTCTTGGCGTAATCGGTATGCGCAGCACGATCAACAAAGGAGTTGCGCAGATGATCGAACAGGTAAAGAAGACAAAAGACATCCCATGTGCCATCGGATTTGGAATTTCCACGCCGGAACAGGCAAAAGAAATGTCAGAATTTTCGGATGGTGTAATTGTAGGAAGTGCCATTGTAAAACTGGTTGAAACCTATGGAAAAGAGTGTATCAAGCCGGTTTCCGAGTATGTGAAGAGGATGAAAGAGGCAATTTCTTAAAATCGTGAACAAAAAATTCACTTTTATTTTCTCAAAAGTGTGATAGAATAAATATTAATGTTAAGTTATTAGGAGGAAAACGAAGTGAAAAGACGAGCAGTTATTTTAAGTATGGTATTATCCGCTTCTTTGGTGCTTACAGGATGTTCCTGGAGCGAAATAAAGAGCAAATTTACAGGAGAAGATTCCAGCACGACATCAACCGCATCTCAGGATGATGATTACGTTGCGTCGGAGTGTGTGTCAATTCCTGAATATAAGGGAATAGAAGTAGATTGTACCGTATCGGATGATGAAGTACAGTCCCAGTTAGATTCCTTTGTAAATCAGAACTCTACGGAGAAGAAGATTAAAAAGGGAAAATGTAAAAAAGGTGATACAGTAAATATTGATTATGAAGGAAAGACCGATGGCAAAGCTTTTTGAAGGCGGAAGCGCTTCCGGAAGTGCCATTACTCTTGGATCTTCCGGATTTATTGATGGATTTGACGTCGGTGTGATCGGTATGAAGCCGGGAGAAACCAAAGATCTCAACCTGAAATTCCCGGATGAATATCCTAATAATAAAGATCTTGCCGGAAAAGCAGCGGTATTTACGGTAACTTTGAACTACATTTCAAAGACCAATACACCGAAACTGACAGACAAGCTGGTTTCTGAAAAACCGAATACAAAACGATTGAAGAGTACAAAAAATCTATCGCGGATGACCTGAAGAAGCAAAAAGAAAGATAGTGCAGGATCGACTGCTTATGGTCAGGTAGAAGATAAAGCAGAGGTGAAGAAATATCCGGATTCTATCGTGAATACGGCAACTTCACAGTTGGATGCATATTATCGTTATACAGCAAAGCAGTATGGTTTTGATGATTTTAATACCTTTTGACACAGTCAGGTATGACAGAAGATACCTATAAGGAAGAATTAAAAAAGCAGCGCAGAACATTGCGAAAACGCAGCTTTTGACAGAGGCGATTGCAGAAAAAGAAGGTATCACGGTTACCGATGATGAGATTACGAAAGAGATGCAGAAAGTGGAAGAGCAGGGAGGAACCGTAGACGAATTGAAGAAAAACTTCAAAGAACTTTACGGAGATGTGATCTCGATTGAAAAATATTATAAGATCACACTGCTTACCAATAAAGTCATCGACATGGTCGGCGAGAATGCCAAAATTAAAGAATAATAGAAAAATCAACGAAGAGATTTTTAAACTGTCTAAGCAAAAATATTTTGTTTAGGCAGTTTTTTTATAAACAAACTATTGCAGGAAGTTCAAAAAATGATAAAATGAATCTGTATATTTTATAAATAAACGGTAACTGAATTGTTACAGTAAATGCTAATTAACAAGAAAAGGAGACTGACTATGAAAAGAAACCGAGAATTGTGAAGCGGATTCTCAGTGTTGCGCTGGCGGCAGCCCTTGTAACGACAAGTGTACAGATCGCTGCGATTCCGTCTCATGTCGTTTTGGCGGCACCGGGGAATATTGAAACGGGAGTTCCGCTTGGGGACACAAATGTAAAGGACCAGAATGTACTTACTTTTTACAAGATTATTGCGAATGCTGTTTTCTGTGCAGGAAACACAGAGGCAGAGAATCAAGAGGAAGCAAAACAGGTTCTTGAGTATATTGGAATGCATACAGCAGATGAGGTTCTTACTAAATACAAAAATAATGCTGTTTATACGAGAGCGGTAGCCGGAACATTTCTGAGTGAGTATACCGGAAAGATTGATTTTGGTAACATGAAAGTTTCCAGTATCGAGGGGATCGGATGGGCACAGAAGGCAAGCGAGATTGACTTGTCTCAGGTTACTTTTTTCAACAGGAGCAGAGATTAAAACAGTCCCAAAAGGCGAGTTTAAAAACTGTATGGGACTGAAAAAATTATTCTTCCGGCAACAGTAACTACAATAGATGCAAACGCTTTCGAAAATTGTTCTTCCCTTACAACATTGGGAATTGGGGCAGCAAATGACAATGTGGTCGATCTTAGCAAAGTTACTACAGTGGGAACTACTGCATTTGGAAATTGTTCTGCAATTAAAACGATAGAGTTTGGAAAATATTCTACACGTTCCACAAAACTTGAGTTAAAAGGACAGGCTTTTTGTAAACTGTACTTCCCTGCAAAAGTGGAAATCCCAATTCAGGATGCATTGAAGATTGGCACAGGTGCGTTTGAAAACTGTTCGGATTGATGGAAGTCGGACTTGAAGAAGGTCTTCAATACATTGGAAATTCTGTTTTTAAAGGTGTAGGAGCTGATACAGCGGATGGAGATGCAGCGAAATTTTATGTTATTGGAGCGGGAACCAAAGATTACTCCTGTCTTCCAAAGACAATAACTTATATCGGAGATAATGCATTTCAGGAAAGTTTTATCAAGAAGATGGATTTGTCTTCTTGTACAAAATTGACGAAAATTAACAAATCAGCATTTACCGGAGCGGATTTCCAGTATGGTGATGATATTGATTTGAGTAATCTTACGGACGATCAGAGAGAAAATCTGTACAAGGAATATACGATCGTGCTTCCGGAATCGCTTACAAGCATCGGAGAAGAAGCGTTTCATAAGTGTGGAATTACGTATATTGACATTCCAAAATCTTGTACGGATATAGGAAAATCAGCATTTTCCGAAAGTTATCTGATCGGCATGAAACTGCCGAATACCATAACAACGATAAAAGAAGGAACATTTTACCGTTGTCACTATCTGTATGGCACAAAAATTGAAATTCCGGCAGATGCAAAATTGCAGACGATTGAAACGTTTGCCTTTTCAGAATGCTGGAAATTGTATACAACGTCGTTTTTGAAAAATCTGAAAAATTTGAAAACGATTGGGGAAAAGGCATTCTCCGCTTGTTATGTATATAATATGCTTGGAACAAATTATATTACAAACACCTGGGGTGAGCGGGAGGTTTATTCCGGATTGAAAGAAGTAATCCTTCCGGATTGCGTGACAGAACTTGGAAAGGGAGCATTTTCCAATAACTATTATATGCAGACGGTTACACTGGGAAGCGGAATCAAAAATATTCCTGAATTGTGTTTTGGAAATGATTCCAAAGATAAGAATAGCGGTGCACGTCTGGAAAAAGTGATTGTTTCGGATAAATTGGAAACAATTGGAGACAATGCATTTGCAAATCAGTACAAATTGACGACATTGGGAACAAAAACAAAATTGGAAGAAGGAACCGTGCAGTTTGCGGATGGCCTGGTATCCATTGGAGATAATGCATTTTTGAACTGTGGAAAATCGTATGACAGTGCTTCCATGACTGCGGTCCACATCATGGTTTTACCGGAAAATGTAAAAACCACATATAGTGATGGCGACTATGAATTTATCGTAGTAAAAAATGGTGAGCAAAAGTCAGAACATATTTTTTGTGGCTCCAAGTGAGATCGTTGATCCTACAACGGTGACGGATACAGAAGGTTACGAGGATTATTATGTGGTGGCACAGCGTAAATATTATGATCCAAATGATGTTGTAAATGCTTTGGAAGCAAATAAAACCAATATTTCTGTTGGCGATGTATATGATACGACACAGTCAGCCTATGCAAATCGTCTGGTTGGTACGGGGAGCGTTTTTGGTACTAAGTATCTGGCGAAAGGAAGTTCCGTGTCTTTGACACCCGGATCCGGAATGGTTGGAGCTTATATGCCACCGGTTTTGAAGGAAATATATACAGAGGGAAATAATGCAAATCAAAAGAGTGTTACTCTGGCATATGTTTTTGGAATGAAAAAATTGGTTATTCGGATTCGTTAAAAGAAGATAACATCGGGGAAGCTGCATTTATGAACTGCTGCCGCCTCGAAAATGTGAGACTGCCAAAAGCACTTACTGAGATTAAAAAGGATACATTTAATGGCTGTGGAGGAGAAGAGGTTAATATTTTAGACCGATCCGAAAAAGCTAAATTTTATGATTATTATGGACTTCGTACGATTAATATTCCGAATACCGTAACAAGCATTGGAGATTCTGCATTTATGAATTGTACAAATCTCATTCTTGCGAATCCACAGGGTGTGGGAAGTTCGTTTGGAACCGGCATTCAATCCATTGGAAACAGTGCCTTTTCGGGCTGTCTCTCTTTGGATGAAGTGGTATTTCCATCAAGCCTTCTTTCCATCGGAGCCAGCGCATTTGCAAAATGTGCATTGATTGATAATACAAATCGAGAGATTCGTTATGAGAATAGTACGAAGAAAGTAAGTTATAAAGTAAACTATAGACAGTATGGAACGAAAGAAGTGAAAAAAGGTCTGCGTACCGTGGATTTTGTACGTGCCAGCAAATTGAAAGAAATCGGAAACAACGCATTTGAGCAGACGAATATTACTCAATTTGATATTTCTAAGACAAAGGTAACGGCGATTAAAACCGGACTTTTGAAACAATGTACGTTCCTGCAGAATGTTACATTTAGTGACCTTACAGAAAGCATGGCGGCTGAAGTTATGAAAGATGACCTTTATCTTGCTCAGCTGACAGCGCCAATCAGTTCTACGATGCAGGGAAATACGGTAAGTGGTCTTTATGGTACAGTAGGCGGAAGAGTAAGTACGTATCCGGCACTGATATTGAGACAGCCGGACGGAGAGGTTCAGCCGCTTCCGATCGATCGTGACTATGAATTAAAGATTAATGCGGTAAATGAGAAAACTCTTTATCAAGGCAGTACACAAACGATTTCGGTGATCGATGGTTCGAAAGAGCATGAGATTTATTCCGTAAAAGATGGAGTAGTTGTTACAAATGAATATCGTGGATTGAGTGCCAATGTAACGAAAGATGCCAAAGGAACGTATCATTTTGTTGTGAATGGAAAAGAATATATCGACAAGGAGAGTCCGGTTACTCTTCGTGTGAAGTTTACGACAGGACTTCAGATCCTTGAATCCAGTTCTTTCTGGCAGAGTGCACAGCAGATTGATTATAAAGTCAGTGTTACGGATGTTGTCACGGAAAAAGTATCTGTGACAGCAAATGGAGATACTTCAGTAACACAGAATCCAAATATGTTTGTAGAAGAAAATGGAGAAAAAGTTCTGTATATTCCATCCGGCGGTCAGGCAGCGACAAGCGGTGTCACTTTGACGGCGACGGTAGAACCGGCCGAGACAACGCAGGGATATACTTGGGAGTCTTCTGATCCGGCATTGGTTGATTTTGTGGAAGGAACAGACAGTTTCAAAGACGGAAAAGCAGTTATTAAAATTAAGAGAGCAGATATCTCAAGCAATGGAACGGCATTTATTACGATAAAATCAGGTTCAAAATCCGATCGTATTACTGTCGTATGCCAGACATCCGCATCCGGTTTTGATACGGTTAAGACAAACGGAGATAACCTTCCGGATAACCTGGTAACCAGTGCAAATAACCCATATGTTCTTCCAAATGGAAATGGTGGAAAAGATCAGCTTGACATTAAGTTAAAATATCCGGCAGGAACGGATCCTGCTTCCGACGAACAGTTGATTTTTACCTCTTCGAACCCGGATGTTATCTCCGTGGATCAGTTGGGAAATCTGACAACCAAACAGGCAAGTGATGAGATCGTCGTAATTACGGTAACCGGTCAGGCGAGTGGAATCAGTAAAACATTTTATTTTATGGTAACGGATGACCAGAATGTAAAACCATCTGCTATCGAAATTATCGGTGGCAATACTGTTAATGTTGGTGAATCCATTCATTTGGAGGTTAAAGTAAAACCAATTAATGCAGGGAATAAAGAAGTAGAATGGAAAGTAAATTCCGGAGCCCAGGTTGCATCGGTGGATGAGCAGGGAAATGTAACTGGTTTGAAAAAGGAACTGCTAAGATTGTAGCGATTTCAAAAGAAAACAGTAATGTGAAATCTTCTGAGTTTATGATTACGGTTCATGCACCGGCTAAATCAATTCAGATTTTGGATGCACCGATTACATTGGAAGAAGGAAAATCTTATACTATTAATAAGACAACAAATGCTTCTTTGACAAGCGGTTATGTGGTGACACCAAATGACACAGAAGATACGGTTGAATGGACAACCAGTAATCCTGGAGTTGCGTCCATCACGACTTCCGGAACCCGTTTGACGATAAAGGCAGAATCGACAGGAACGGCTGTGTTGACAGCGACAGCAACATCCGGTGTTTCAGCTTCGATCAACGTAACCATTGTCCCGAAAAAGGTAAATGTAACAGGCATCAGCATTACCAAAGAGGTAACCTTGAATGTAGGTCAGACACATACATTGACACCGACCGTTCTTCCGGCAAATGCAAATGAAGCAGTTACGTATACGTACTCTACGAACAATGCCAAAGTGGCGACAGTAGATGCCAATGGCGTCATTCGTGCGGTTGGTCCGGGAACGGCGACAATTACAGCAAAAACAAATACGAATCGTTATGCAGGCTGTACGGTAACGGTAAAACAGCCGGCGAAGAGTATTCGTATTTACCTGAATAAACCAAATGTAAAGAAAGTATATATGGCAAAAGGCCAGACACTTTCTATAAAAGCAGAGAAAAATCCGCTGACAAGTACCGATACTCTTTCTTATAAGACGAATAAAAAGAAAGTGGCTGTCGTTTCTGCATCCGGATTGATCACTGCGAAGAAGAAAGGAACGGCTAAGATCACCATACAGGCTTCTTCCGGTAAAAAGGCAACGATCACCGTAGTTGTTTCGAAAAAAAAGAAGTGAAAGCGAAGAAAGTAAAAGTAAAAGGACCTTCTACAATGAAACGGAAACAGACGAAGAAATTGACCGTTTCCCTTGTAAAAAGCAAAATCTACCGATACGATCAGCTTTAGCAGCAGTAATCCGGCAATTGCTTCTGTAGATGCTTACGGAAATGTAAAAGCCATTAAAAAGGGTAAAGTAAAGATTACCGTACAGGCTTCTTCCGGAAAGAAAGCAGTTAAGAAAATTAAAATTAAATAAGTAACATATCAGAAAACCTCCTTGCATATACTGTAACAGTTTAGCAAGGGGTTTTTTATGGACAATGAATATAATGTATATGAAGATATCAATACAAGAACCGGCGGAGAATTGTATCTGGTATCGTAGGTCCGGTCCGCACCGGAAAAAGTACATTTATCAAAAATTTCATGGAATTGATGGTCATACCGGAAATGCAGGACGAAGCAGAAAAATGCGTACCAGAGATGAATTGCCACAGTCTTCCGACGGAAAAACAATCATGACGACAGAGCCCAAATTTATTCCGAAAGAGGGCGCGCAGATTCAGATGCCAAGCGGAGAAAGCGGAAAAGTGCGTTTGATCGACTGTGTGGGGTTTGTTGTAAAAGATGCTGTCGGCTATCGTGAAGAAGAGAAGGAGCGGATGGTAAAGACACCATGGTACGACGAAGAAATTCCGTTTACAAAAGCAGCTCAGATCGGAACAAGTAAAGTAATTCGTGAACATTCCAATATCGGAATAATCGTGACGACAGATGGGAGTTTTACAGAATTATCAGAGAACAGTATGTTGAGGGGGAAAAAAACGGTGGCAGAATGCAAAAGCGGCAGGAAAAGCCAACAATCATGATCTTGAATACCCGTGTACCTCATCAGGAATCCACCAGAGAACTTGCCGGAAAGCTGCAGGAAAAATATGGAATCAGTGTTTTGGTAATGGATTGCAAAAATCTGAAAAAAGACGATGTGTTTTTCATGATGGAAACGATTTTAGCCGATTTCCCAATTGGTCAGATTCAATTTTACTTTCAAAATGGGTTGAATTTTTAGACCGCGATCACTGGCTGAAAAAGGATCTGATGACAAAATGCCTGGAAATGCTTAAAAATATGCACGTCATGCGCGATGTCAATAAAGATACGGTAAAACTGGATGCGGACTATGTAAAAGGAATCTATATTCAGGATAAGCAGATGCAAAATGGTAAAATTCATGTCGCCATCGAGTTTGAAGAACAATATTATTATGAGATTTTAAGTGATTTGATCGGCACGCCGATTTCCGGTGAATATGAGCTGATTGCGACGTTAAAAAGAACTTGCCGGAAAGAGAGCGGAATATCAAAGTATAGAGACCGCGTGCCAGCAGGTAAAGGGCCGCGGGTACGGCATCGTCACTCCGACGATGGAAGAAATTGAGATCGCGGAGCCGGAACTTATTAAACATGGGAACAAATACGGCGTAAAGATAAGGGCCGTCTGTCCGTCGCTGCATTTGATCCAGGCAAATATTGAGACGGAAATCGCGCCAATTGTGGGAAGTGAGGAACAGGCAAAAGATCTGATCGAGTACATCGAAAAAACGGAAAAGAAAATCCGGATGGAATTTTTGACACCAATATTTTTGGGAAAACGATCCGCCAGCTGGTGGACGACGGAATCTAAATAAAGTAAATCGCCTGACGGAAGAAAGTCAGGTAAAATTGCAGGATACGATCCAAAAAGTGGTAAATGATTCCAATGGCGGTCTGGTGTGCATTATTATATAAAAAGGTAACGATTCAGGATCAATGTATGGAGGGGGGCCTGAATCGTTACTAAAATAAAGCCGGCGGTGCAGGATAGTAGTTTCCTGTACCGCCGGTTTGTTATTGCTTTTATTTGTTAGAGCGTCTCCAAATGTGCATGCTTTCCGCTTCTTTGATCAGCTCATCGCGGAAATCCGGATGAGCGACAGAAATAATAGCTTCTGCTTTCTGCCAGGTCGAAAGTCCTTTCAGATTTACTTTACCATATTCTGTAACAAAGTAGTGGATGTTTGCACGTGTATCGGTAACGATAGATCCATTGGCTAACGTTGGACGGATACGGGAAACTTTTTCCCCTGCTTGTTTGTGAATGTGGATGAGCAGCAGATGAAACTCTTTCCGCCTTTGGAAAGGTAAGCTCCAAGAACGAAGTCAAGTTGTCCGCCGGCGCCACTGATGTTTTTGATTCCGGCACTTTCTGCATTTACCTGTCCGTAGAGATCTATGTCCACAGTATTGTTGATGGAGATAAAATTATCCAATGCGGAAATCGAGCGGATGTCGTTTGTATAATCGACAGGCGCACTCATACATTCAGGATTGTCATTTAAGTAATCGTACATTTTCTTAGTACCGGCACCAAATGCATATGTCTGACGATAGCGGTCAATGTTTTTCTTTGCTCCGGTAATCTTTCCTGCTTTTGCAATATCGACAAAGGCATCGACGTACATTTCAGTATGCACACCAAGATCTTTCAGATCAGATTCAGCGATCATCTTACCGACAGCATTTGGCATACCGCCGATACCGAGCTGGAGACAAGCTCCATCCGGAATTTCTTCTACGATCAATTTGGCAACAGCCTGATCGACATCGGTAGCAGCAGCACCGCCACCCATTTCACCGATCGGTGGGTTATCGCCTTCTACGACCATATCAACCTTAGAAATATGAATGCCATTTTCAAAACCGCCAAGGCAGCGAGGCATATTTTCATTTACTTCGACAATGATCACTTCGGCACGTTCGCAGCAGGCAGCCAGATGAGAAGCACTCGGACCAAAACTGAAATAGCCATGTTCATCCATCGGAGATACCTGGAAGAATGGAGAACATGTCCATGGCTCCTTACGCAATTCCTCAGGGACGTTACGGATATCGTATGGGTAACGCAACCATGGTTGATACCATGATCAAAGATGCACTTTGGGATGCTTTCAATGATTATCATATGATCAAGACCGCAGACAACATCTGCGAAGAGTGGGGACTTACCCGTGAAGAACTGGATGAGTTCGCATTAAAGAGCCAGTTAAAGGCTGAAGAGGCTCAGAAGAACGGTGCCTTCAAGGCAGAGATCGTTCCCGTAGAAGTTAAGAAGAAAAAAGAGACCATCGTATTCGATACCGATGAAGGCCCTCGTCATGGTTCTACCATCGAAGGTCTGGCTAAGCTTCGTGCCATCAATCCCGGTGGATTCGTTACCGCAGGTAACGCTTCCGGTATCAACGACGGTGCAGCAGCTATCGTTGTTATGAGCGAAGAGAAGGCTAAGGAGCTGGGCGTTAAGCCTATGGCTACTTTCGTAGCAGGCGCTCTGGCTGGTGTTCGTCCCGAGGTTATGGGTATCGGCCCTGTAGCTTCTACCAAGAAGGTAATGGCTAAGACCGGTATGAAGATCGAAGACTTCGATATCATCGAGGCTAACGAAGCATTCGCAGCACAGTCCGTAGCAGTTGGTAAGGAACTGGGCATCGATGTAGATAAGCAGCTGAACCCCAACGGCGGGGCTATCGCTCTGGGCCATCCCGTAGGAGCTTCCGGATGCCGTATTCTGGTAACTCTGTTGCATGAGATGCAGGCAAGAGGTGCCAAGACCGGTCTGGCTACTCTGTGCATCGGCGGTGGTATGGGATGCTCCACCATCGTTAAGATCGAGGACTAATGGAATAACAATTCGCTGGGGCGGTAGAATCTCTATCGCCTTAGTGTGGTTTTGAAAATACTGATTGAAATGTGAAATGAGGTAAAAACATGGATTACATTTTGTATGAGCAGAATGGCAATGTGGCAACCATCACCATCAACCGTGAAAAGGCACTGAACGCTCTGAATTCTCAGGTACTGGATGAACTGAACGCTACATTGGATGCAGTAGATCTGGCAACGGTTCGTTGTCTGGTGATCACCGGTGCAGGCAGTAAGTCCTTCGTGGCAGGTGCAGATATCGGAGAGATGAGCAGCCTGACCAAGGCAGAGGGCGAGGCATTCGGCAAGAAGGGTAACGATGTGTTCCGCAAAATCGAAACCTTCCCCATTCCCGTGATCGCAGCTGTCAACGGCTTTGCTCTGGGCGGCGGATGTGAGATTTCCATGAGCTGTGATATCAGAATCTGTTCCGACAATGCAGTCTTCGGACAGCCCGAGGTAGGACTGGGAATCACTCCCGGCTTCGGCGGAACCCAGAGACTGGCTCGTCTGGTAGGTGCAGGCATGGCAAAACAGATGATCTACACCGCACGCAATATCAAGGCAGCAGACGCTTACAGAATCGGTCTGGTAAATGAAGTATACAGCGCGGAAGTGGATGCAGACGGCAATGTGGTAAAGAGCGCACAGGAAGTAATGCTGGCAGCAGCACAGAAGATGGCAGCCACCATTGCAAAGAACGCTCCCATCGCAGTCCGCAACTGCAAGAAGGCTATTAACGATGGCCTGGATGCAGATATGGATCAGGCAGTAGTCATTGAAGAGAAGCTGTTTGGTGACTGCTTCGAGACAGAAGATCAGAAGTACGGCATGGCTTTCTTCCTTGACAAGAACAAGGAGAAGGTAAAAGAGCCTTTTAAGAACTGCTAATCATTACGAATATAAAAGTATAAAATCAGGAGGATTTACCATGAAAGTAGGTATTATCGGTGCAGGTACTATGGGACAGGGCATTGCAAAGGCATTTGCCCAGGTAGACGGATATGAAGTAGCTCTTTGCGATATCAAGCAGGAGTGGGCTGACGGCGGCAAGGCCAAGATCGTAAAAGGCTATGCAAGACTGGTAGAAAAAGGAAAGATGACTCAGGAGGCTGTTGACGCTATCGTAGCTAAGATTACTCCGGGCCTGAAGGAAGATCTGTGTGCAGACTGCGATCTGATCGTAGAAGCTGCATTTGAGAACATGGAAGTTAAGAAGACCACCTTCGGTGAGCTGGACAAGATCTGCAAGCCCGAGTGTGTATTTGCTTCCAACACTTCCAGCCTTTCCATTACCGAGATCGGCAACGGACTGACCCGTCCTCTGATCGGTATGCACTTCTTCAATCCCGCAGACCGTATGAAGCTGGTTGAGGTAATTGCAGGTGTGAATACTCCCGCAGAGACCGTAGACACCATCAAGAAGATATCTGAAGAGATCGGCAAGACCCCTGTTCAGGTAAACGAGGCAGCAGGCTTTGTTGTTAACCGTATCCTGATCCCTATGATCAATGAAGCAGCTTTCATCAAGATGGAAGGTGTATCCGATATCGCAGGTATCGACGCAGCTATGAAGCTGGGCGCTAATCATCCCATGGGACCCCTGGAACTGGGCGATTTCGTAGGACTGGATATCTGCCTTGCCATCATGGATGTTCTGTACAACGAGACCGGCGACAGCAAGTATCGTGCATGCCCTCTGATCCGTAAGATGGTTCGCGGCGGTAACCTTGGTGTGAAGACCGGCAAGGGCTTCTATGTATACAATGCAGACCGCACCAAGACTCCTGTGGATGCACAGTAGGCAAAAGGTAAAATAACTGTTCGGAGCCGGATACGGCTCTGGACAGTCTAAGTTCATAATTACAACCAAGTATAAATAACAATGGAGGATTAACATCATGGATTTTACATTATCCAAAGAGCATGAGATGGCGAGACAGCTGTTCAAAGAGTTCGCCGAGAACGAAGTAAAACCTCTTGCGCAGGAAGTTGACGAGACCGAAACCTTCCCCAGAGAGACCGTTGAGAAGATGGCTAAGTACGGCTTCATGGGAATTCCCGTTCCCAAGGAGTACGGCGGACAGGGCTGTGATACCCTGACCTACGCTATGTGTGTTGAGGAGCTTTCCAAGGTTTGTGCAACCACCGGCGTTATCGTATCCGCACATACCTCTCTGTGTATCGATCCTATCATGACCTTCGGTACTGAGGATCAGAAGAAGAAATATGTTCCCGATCTGGCAAGCGGCCGTAAGATCGGTGCTTTCGGTCTGACCGAGCCCGGTGCAGGTACCGATGCTCAGGGACAGCAGACTAAGGCTGTATTAGATGGTGACGAGTGGGTCATCAACGGATCCAAGTGCTTCATCACCAACGGTAAAGAAGCTGATGTATATATCGTGATCGCAGTTACCGGTATCGTAGAGAAGAGAGGCAGAAAGATGAAGGAGATTTCTTCCTTTATCGTTGAGAAAGGTACTCCCGGATTTACCTTCGGTACCAAAGAGAAGAAGATGGGTATCAAAGGTTCTTCCACTTACGAGCTGATCTTCACCGACTGCCGTATCCCCAAGGAGAATATGCTTGGTAAGCAGGGACAGGGATTCAAGATCGCAATGCACACTCTGGACGGCGGACGTATCGGTATCGCTTCCCAGGCTCTGGGTATTGCAGAAGGCGCTTTGGAGAGAACCGTTGCTTACACCAAGGAAAGAAAGCAGTTCGGAAAGTCCATTTCCGGATTCCAGAATACACAGTTCCAGCTGGCTGATATGGCTACCAAGGTGGAAGCTGCCAAGATGCTGGTATACAAGGCTGCACGCAAGAAGGACGAGTACAAGACCAATCCTAAGATCTCTTACTCTGTAGAAGCTGCTATGGCTAAGCTGTATGCTGCTGAGGTTGCTATGGAAGTTACTACCAAGGCTGTTCAGCTGCACGGTGGTTACGGTTACATCAGAGAGTACGAAGTTGAACGTATGATGCGTGATGCAAAGATCACCGAGATCTACGAGGGTACATCCGAAGTTCAGAGAATGGTTATCTCCGCAGATCTGCTGAAATAAGCAAGCAGGCATTTGTCGGAAATTTTATTAGAAAAGTAAGGAGAAAATACAATGAAGATTGTTGTTTGTATTAAGCAGGTGCCCGATACCAAGGGCGGTGTTAAATTCAATCCTGACGGAACTCTTGACAGAGGCGCAATGCTTGCTATCATGAATCCCGATGATAAGGCTGGTCTGGAAGCTGCACTGAAGCTGAAGGACGAGTTCGGCGCAGAAGTTACCGTACTGACCATGGGTCTTCCCAAGGCAGCAGATGCTCTTCGTGAGGCGCTGGCTATGGGTGCTGACAAAGCAATTCTGGTTACCGACAGAGTACTGGGCGGTGCTGATACCTGGGCTACTTCCACTACCATTGCAGGTGCACTGAGAAACCTTGACTATGATCTGATCATTACCGGTCGTCAGGCAATCGATGGTGATACCGCACAGGTTGGTCCTCAGATCGCTGAGCATCTGGGACTTCCCGTAATCTCTTATGCACAGGACATCAAGGTTGAGGGAGACAAGGTGATCGTTCAGAGACAGTATGATGACAGATATCATGTAGTAGAGGCTCAGATGCCCTGCCTGATCACTGCACTGTCCGAGCTGAATAAGCCTCGTTATATGACTCCCGGCGGAATCTTCGATGCATGCAAGGCAGAGATCACTACCTGGGGCAGAGCTGATCTGAAAGATGTTGATGACAGCAACCTTGGCCTGAAGGGATCTCCTACCAAGATTGCAAAGGCATCCGATAAGGTTCGTAAGGGCGCAGGTGAGAAGATCGTTCCCGATTCGCCTGAAGACGGAGCAGCTTACATTGTGGCTAAATTCAAAGAAAAGCACATCATCTAATATAGGAGGCAAACCATGGTAACCAATAATATTGAAGAATACAAGGGTGTATATGTGTTCGCCCAGCAGGTAGACAATGAGATCAGCGGTATCGCATTGGAGCTGCTCGGCAAAGGTAAAGAGCTGGCTGCAAAGCTGGAGACCGAGGTAACCGCGGTTCTGATCGGTTATAATGTAAAGAATCTGGCAGATAAGCTGGCTGAGTATGGCGCAGATAAGGTAATCCTTGTGGACGATCCCGAACTGGAGACTTACAGAACCGAGCCTTATGCACATGCACTGGCATCTGTTATCGAGAAATATAAGCCTGAGATCGTTCTGGTAGGTGCAACTGCTATCGGACGTGACCTCGGCCCTACCGTTTCCGCAAGAGTTAAGACCGGTCTGACTGCTGACTGTACCGTACTTGAGATTGGTGATTTCCCTCTCAATGCGATTCCCGGACAGGAGCAGAAGCACAACCAGCTGCTGATGACCCGTCCTGCATTCGGTGGTAACACCATCGCTACCATCGCCTGCCCCGACAACAGACCTCAGATGGCAACCGTTCGTCCCGGCGTTATGCAGAAGATCGCTCCTATCGCAGGTGCAAAGGCTGTAATCGAAGAGTACAATCCCGGATTTACTCCGAACAACAAATATGTAACCATCAAGGAAGTCGTTAAGGCTGTATCCGATACCGTTGATATCATGGATGCTAAGATCCTGGTATCCGGCGGACGTGGAGTTGGCAGCGCAGAGAACTTCAAGATCCTGGACGATCTGGCAGAGGTTCTTGGCGGTACCGTATCCTGCTCCCGTGCAGTTGTAGATAATGGCTGGAAGCCCAAGGATCTGCAGGTTGGACAGACCGGTAAGACCGTTCGTCCTCAGATTTAGTTACGATTGTTTCGGTTGATACAAATACGGAATTTGGAATGGAAAAAGCAGTTCGCGGATTGTTATTAGATAAGAATAAATGTCCGGATGTTTTGGTCTGCCTTTCAATGGATGCGACAACTTATGCGTACCAGACAGTTGTTGACCAGAGCAAAGTTGGCAGCGTAAAAATCATTGGCGCTTACGAAAATGACGAAATCATAATGGCAATACAAAAAAAGATTTTGGAAGCTTCTGTTACTGTGAGTCCGAAAACACTGGGTGAAAAAAGCGGTCGATACCATTGTGGAATACAATGACAAAGGAATCGTGAATGAGTACCAGTCCATATCCGGAAAAATAATAAGGAGCAATTAGAATGAAACGGTTTAATTCGATTAGTACAAAAATGATTGTACTATTGATTTTTACATCCATTATGACACTTGTTATCAATATCATTATGTTTGTAAATATCAATCAGGCATTGGGACAGATTGAACAGGTTTATGCCACGAATGTGCAGTTGAATGAAATGGAAGAAGACTTAGACAAGATACAAGAACAGCTTCTTTCTTATCTGCGCACGAAAAATTCAAATGAATTACAAGCTTACTATATCAGTGAGCAGAATATAAATCAAAAATTTGGTTTCTCTGCGGTCAAAAGAAGCAGAGGGAGAGACCGGTATTTTAAAAAATAATATTTATTATTTGGGAAAAAAAATTATTTGAAAATCACAGAGGAGGCAATTACCGCAAAGCGCGGCAGAAATGTTGATGCCTATGATGAAAAATATGAACAGGCATCAAAAAATTAAAGGTATATCTGGGGATTACATGAATCAGCTGAATAATAACCAGTTTCAGAAAAATTCCGATAATTACCTTTTACTACAGCGTTTCCTCCGTTATATGGAGGCAATTGGAACGGTAATGTTTTTCCTTGTTGTTATTTGTGATACAATTATGGTAATCATGCTGACGAGACGTCTGACAAATCCGCTGAAAGTGCTTGCCGGCCGTGCTAAGCGGGTGACAAATGGAGATTTGTCTGTTCAGATTCCGATTTTTCAGACCGGAGATGAAGTGGAAAGTCTTTCGAAAGCTTTTGATAAAATGATGGAGAGTATTCGAAGTTATATTGAGGCGCGACGAATCAGCATGGAAAAGAAACGGAACTGCGGGAAAATGAGTTAAAAACGCAGACGCTGTTAAAAGATGCCCAGTTAAAATATCTACAGTCACAGATTAACCCACATTTTTTGTTTAATACCTTGAATGCGGGGATGCAGTTAGCGACAATTGAAGATACGGAAAAAGACGGCTGTATTTATTGAAAATATGGCAGAATTTTTTCCGGTACAATTTATCTAAAATAAATGAAGATGCAACGCTTTACGATGAAATTCAGTTAGTGGACCGCTATATTTATATTTTGAATGTGCGGTTCGCCGGTGACATCCACTATCAGAAAGAAGTGGAAGAAGGAATCGGGGATGTGATTGTACCATCCATGATTTTACAGCCTCTCGTAGAAAATGCCGTGCAGTACGGGATTCGCGATGTGGAATGGGAAGGCATTATTACACTTTTTGGTGTACCGCAAAAGATGGTTTTGTGTATATGGAAGTTAAGGATAACGGAAAAGGAATGGAGCAATCGTTGATTACCCGTATTTTGGACGGCGAAAATGTGAGAAACCAAAAGAACCGGAAATCAAACGGCATTGGTATTTACAATGTGAGAGAACGTCTTATGATGTATTATAACAGAGAAGATGTGCTGTTTATTGAGAGTGAAGGGGAAAATAAAGGAACGAAGTTTATTGTGAAGATACCATATGAGGAGGGCTGAAAATGATTAAGATCTTTGCTTGCCGATGATGAAGGGATTGTTTACAGTCTTTTGCGACATATCATCGAAAAGAACTTCGGCACAAGGCGCGAGGTAAAGACGGCGAAAACGGGTAGAGAAGTAATCCGGCTTGCCGAAGAATTTCGTCCGGACATTGCTATGATGGATATTCAGATGCCTGGAATTAATGGAATTGAGGCAATTGAGGAAATCAAAACATTTTGTCCCAAAACCTGTTTTATCATTATGTCGGCATATGATACATTTGACTACGCAAAAAAAGCAATGTCGCTTGGGGTAATGGACTTTATTACAAAACCGGCAAATGCCACGCGTATTGTGCAAGTCTTTGGAAAAGGCGATAGACGAGGTAAAGAGAAGACAGGAGCACTGGGGAAAAAATCTAGAATATAAGGAAAAAATTAGAAGCGGTGATTCCAATTATTGAGAGTGGTATGATTTATTCGATTTTGTTTCAGGATAATTATTCCGGAGATACGGAACGCTTTCGGCAACTTTTAGATATTCCGCAGAAATATGGTTTTATTCTGGTGATTGAGGTGGGCGATGCGATTGAAAACCGAAAGATGACAAATGTGGTCGGTATGTCGGTAAAGGCACAAAAATTTTATGATGAATTTCGCCAGATTGTAAAGCAGTTTTTCCCGGCAACCGTGGGACCGATGATGGCAAACAAGGTAGTTGTTTTCGTGCCGGTTGAAACGCCAAAACAAGAGTATAAAGAAAGAGTATTAACCATTGAGCGTGCAGACCATATGATTCAAAAATTGACGACAAGGATTGAATTGTTTTTCCGTGTCGGCATAGGAAGTGTGCATCTTTTGGACAATATATATCCTTCCTATCAAGAGGCATGTCTGGCGTTAAAGAAGGCAGATGGACCGGTTATGCATATCAATGACTTTGCAGCGGTGCAGAGTGTGGAAGAAAATTATCCGTTAGATACGGAAAATGCGATGTATCGGGCACTCCGCAAAGGGGATGTCGGGAAAATGTTAGGCGAAGCAAACCAATTTTTTCCTTTGGATGGAAAATAATTACGGGGCGTATATCGAAGATATACGGTTAAAGATATTGAGTTTGTAATGTATGCGGAGCGGATTGCATTTCACGAGGGCGGCATGTCGTATCATTTTCGTGACCGTGCGGATTATTTAACGGAATTAATGGCAATTGACCGGTTTGATGGATTGAAGCAATGGTTTTTAGAGCATATGAAGATGGCGAGGAGAGGCGATTCACGCTAAGGCAAGTGAAAAATACAGCGATATTGTTGCCAAGGCGAGAAATTATATGGAAGACAATTTCAGGAAAGATATTTCACTGGATGATGTATCAAGGGTTGCCAATGTCAGTCCGTATTATTTCAGCAAGGTATTTAAGGACGAAACCGGTGAAACCTTTGTGGAATATTTAACAAAACTTCGGATTGCGTATGCGAAGAAACTCTTTGCGGGAAAAAGAGAAAAGCATTAAACAGATTTGTCTGGAATCGGGATACAGCGACCCGGAATTATTTTAGCCGCATTTTTAAAAAATCAGTGGGTGTGACGCCTTCTGAATTTCAGAAAGAAGGAATGGAATAGAATGAAACGAGTGAATAGGAGAACTTTTTTTGCTTCTGTTTCTTGGTGTTTTCTGTATGTGTGGTCTGACCGGCTGTGGCGGGCAGGTAAAAAGAAGAAACAAAGCAGGTGAAGAACGAGATTCAGATTGGATTTTCCTTTGATTCGCTTGTCATTGAGAGGTGGCAGCGTGACAGAGATGTGTTTGTTTCACAGGCACAGGAAGCCGGGGCAAAAGTGAATGTACAGAATGCCGGTGGCGATGTGGAGACGCAGAAAAAAGCAGATTATGTATTTTATCGAGCAGAAGATGGATGTGATTGTTGTAGTGGCAGTTGATACATCTGCTTTATCCGATGTTGTGAAAAAGGCGAAAAGAAAGCGGAATCCGTGTGGTTGCCTATGACCGAATGTTAGAAAATGCCGGTGTTGATTTGTGTGTTTCCTTTGACAGTGAAAAAAGTAGGAAATTTATATCAAAGGCAATTCGCAAAAAAGTTTCCGAAGGGAGCTAAACTTCTTGTTTCGGTGGATTAAGAAAGTCCGATACGGTGGTAAAAAAAGGCGTATGCGAAAGGATGGATTGCAGAGCATGCCTATCAGACGGTGTCGGATTTTTTATGAAAAAGGCGGCGAATGTGATGCGATTATCTGTGGAAACGACGATTTGGCGGCGCAGGTAATTTTGGCATTATCGGAAAATCGTAAACAAGGTCTATGTCTTAGGGCAGGATGGTGATTTGTCGGCGTGTCAGCGTATTGTCGAGGGAACGCGTGG
>VOFD01001987.1_pt1 | contig 38640 bp, 54 predicted proteins | sample 5384101 | NCBI WGS metagenome assembly VOFD01 (sample SAMN12384723, study PRJNA508395) | human gut metagenome | isolation source: healthy gut C | host: Homo sapiens
AGGTCGGCGCCCGCAACATGCAGAACTTTGAGCTGCTCAAGGCCGTGGGCCGTCAGAAGAAGCCGGTGCTGCTCAAGCGCGGCCTTGCCAATACGCTGGAAGAGTTCGTGATGAGCGCCGAGTACATCATGGCCGAGGGCAACGAGAACGTCATCCTCTGCGAGCGCGGCATCCGCACCTTCGAGACCAGTATGCGCAACACGCTGGATCATGCCTGCGGCCACGCATGGATGGTGCCGGATCTGGCAAAGGCCGCCGTCGCCGCCGGTGCCGACGGCCTGATGATCGAGGTGCACAACAACCCCGCCAAGGCCAAGTGCGACGGTGCCCAGAGCCTGACCCCCGACCAGTTCGACGAGCTGATGCAATTCATCGGCAAAGAGGTCGAGTTCTTCGGCAAAAAGATGAACTGAATTTTTTGAAAAAGCGCTCTTTTCGCAAGAGCGCTTTTTCTTTGCCCGGAATTGTGGTATACTAAGGTATCTTTTTGAAAGAGGTTTCTATATGAAAGCACATATCGCACGCAACCAGAACGCTGGCATCCCGCTGGCACTGGGCTGGAATCTGTCCGCCGCCGACCGCGGCATCCTGGAGGGCATGGCCCCTGCCTTTGGCATGAAGCTCCTCCTCGTCTCCCCCGCCGATGCAGGCAAGACCGTCGCCCAGCTGCTGGGTGAGGTGGAGACCAAAGCGCCCCGCACGCTGGTGCTGGACCCGAACGCCTATCCGTCGGCCCTTGTCCTCGCCAACTTCAAGGACAAAGACGTGGACACTCTGCTCGACCTCATGAAGCAGGCTCAGGTGAACATCCCGCTCAAAGCCCTCGTGACCCCCTCCAACAAGAACTGGGTCTTCGGCGACCTGCTGGCCCATCTGCAGGAGGAGCACACCGCCTTCACCGCTGCAAAGGAGACCGCCCACGCATGAAACGCATCCTGTCTGTTTTCCTGTCTGCCGCGCTCTGCCTGAGCCTGCTGGCCGGCTGCGGCCGTGCCGCTTCGTCCGACGCTTCCAGCACCGCCGACGGCCCACAGCGCTACTCCACCGTGTTCTATGACGCCTTTGACACCGTGACACAGGTCATCGCCTACTGCGACAGCGAGGAGGAGTTCGCCGCTCAGATGGACGCCCTCCACGCCGACCTGCTGAACCACCAAGCTCTACGACATCTACAACGACTACGACGGCATCACCAACATCAAGACCATCAACGACAACGCCGGCCTTGCCCCCGTGACCGTGGACGACAAGATCCTGGGGATGCTGGAGCTGGCCCAGACCATGTACGACACCACCGACGGCAAGCTGAACATCGCCATGGGCAGTGTGCTCAACATCTGGCACAATTACCGCGAAGCTGCCCTGGCCGACACCGACGACAGCAACAACCAGCTGCCCACGCAGGACGAGCTGGATGCTGCCGCCCAGCACTGCGACATCCACGACCTCGTCATCGACGACGCCGCCCGAACGGTCTTTCTGACCGACCCGGAGATGTCCCTGGATGTGGGCAGCGTGGGCAAAGGCTACGCCGTGGAGATGGTCGCCCAAGCCGCCGAGGCCCGCGGCCTGACCAGCGCTCTCATCAGCGTGGGTGGCAACCTGCGGGCCATCGGCACCAAGCCCGACGGCTCCCAGTGGGTCGGCGGTGTGGAAGACCCGTGGAACGCTTCGGACGTCTACACCGGCAGCTCCTCCTCGGTGGCCGCTGTCAAAATGAGTGACCTCTCCCTCGTCACCAGCGGCGACTATCAGCGCTACTATCTTGTCGATGGTGTGCGCTACCACCACCTCATCGACCCTGCCACCCTCTGGCCCGCCGCCTACTTTGACGGCGTGAGTGTGCTGGCCCCTGATTCCGGCGTCGCCGACTGCCTGACCACCGGCCTGTTCTGCATGCCGCTGGAAGAAGGTCAGGCCATCGTCGAGAGCCTCGACGGCGTCGAGGCTCTCTGGTGCACCACCGATGGTCAGATCGTCAAATCCAGCGGATGGGATGAAAAGGCCAACGGATGAGGCTTGCAACGTAAATTCTTTCAACTGGTTCAATTAAAACAACGACCATATCAACGTCTGCAAGGAAAGCATCGAGATCGGAAATTCCCTCGGTACTTTCAGGCACAAACAAAATTCAATGCTGGTCGCAGAGCAAACCACCACATTTAGTGCGCGTCCATTTCTTTGTGTCAATATGTAGTATTTTTCCACGAGGACAGGGGTGTCATCAGGAATAAACATCCGTTTAGACACGAGGCAGACTTCTGCCCCTCTCCCCGGCTCCGTCAATTCAGGCACGAGGAAATAGGTGCAGTCAGGCATAAACACCCTTTCAGACACGAGGCAATCTTCCCAGAAAACACAAAAAGCAGCCCACCGGGTCACCTTTCCTTCCGGCTGATCTCTCAGCTCGTCGGAAAGCAACCTGGTGGGCTGCTGCATTTTCTATTTAGTTTTCTCTGCGACTACGGAGTCTAACCGTTTCTTCTCTGGACTCTCACAGTCAGAATTTCTCTGTCTCAGAAGCCGCCTGCGCTGGCTCCTGCGTGCTTTCGTTCTCTTTGTCCATCTTTCCCTCGAAGATGGGAATGGCGTGGCACAAGTCGTAATTCACGAGCCTCTGCTGCGGATACTCGACACCCGGCAGCCGGTAGGATCTTGTTCTGTCCCAGCCACAGCTCTGATAAATCAGCCGCACAAGATTCTTGCTTTTGATCTCATATCGGTTATCCTGATTTTTCTTTGGGACTCGATTGGCCCCTTCTGCGTCCATCCCACACGCTTGTATTGCAAACGTCTGCTTGGTCGGATTGTAGATGAAATGGTAAAATTCAGGCCGCCCAATAGATTCAAGGGCGCTCCGAAAGACCGTAATGCGTCCGTCTGCATAGCGAAATGTAATCCCTAGCATATTCTGCTGCCACGTCTTTGCTGGCATGAATTTTCCTCCTTCCTAAAAAGGGTAGACTTCCCCCTTGGTGCCAAAAAGCGATTTTTATAAATTTTGCTGCTGTCCAGGTATACCCGTAAGCATTCCAACCGAGACAAAACCATCCATTTGCCTCAGCTCCGACTCTTGGCGATGCTGCTCAACCGGCACGCCAAAGGTACCCGCGATATCCTCCGGGTAGTAACCCTTTCGAGGATTCACAGGCTGTTCTTCTTTTTTTTTCAACTACTGTCGTAGATTGATGATCAGCAGACTTCTTCTTACGCTCATGGAATACCTCGGCGGCCACAAGGTCGAACACGTAGAGGGCTTCACCCTCGAACTCAATCCGATATCCGAGGATTTTGTAGCGGCAGTCACCAGACCAGTCCATTTCCTTATAAAGCAACTCTGAAAACAGCCGACAGGACATTTTCCGACTTTTGCGCTTGTCCGGCTTTGCGACACACCAGCGTAAAGCATCCCTGTCATTTTCATTGCAGCCTTTGACCACAATCCGCTTTAATTCGCTGTTAAACATAATGTTGATATACACCACATCCTCCAGTCCTGCAATGCATGCTGTGTTAAACGTGATGCTATCTCCCCTTATTATAATGGCCGGGTCCCGGAGATGGGCAAAAAGCTCCCGTCGTGCGACCTGATAGCCATCGTAATCAAAGGTCTGCTCAATCTCCGTTCTCCTCTGCTCCCGCTCCGACATCTGTTCCGCACTCAGTTGCAGCATCTGCTGATTCCTCAGTTCCGTCATCTGTTGATTTTCCAGTACCGTGCTCATCTGGTATAGGCCACCTTTCTATTATCGTTCGTGCTTCATATAAAAGTTCTTCAAGGTCTTCTGAAGTCAGTGCGCTGTATTCTGCCAGCTCCTTTGCTGGTCGCAGAACATCCCAATCAGCCGCATAATGTCTCTGCTCCAGTAGATTAACCTCTGCGATGCTGGTAATCTGTCTTCCAAATGTGTTCTCCCATTCTGGAGGAAGAATGTAAATAGTCTGCTTAACTGTCCTCCCTGTGATTTCCGCTTCGTTATCGGATTCCGCATCTTTGGGTGGAAGGACAATGTTCTCTGTCTTTACCATTTCAGGCTCGTCCAGTTGAAACAGTATAACCTTTTGGTCATCTTTCTCGATAAAGTCACCCCGGAAACGATATTTCAAATCCTTGTCCCAGTCCATAATGTCAAACAGAGTTTTCGCCAATCCACGGCACGACTTAGATAGAGCGCACCACCGCCCTTCGCGCAACCTTCCCCAGTGAATTGCATTTGGATTATTCTGATCACACGGGCGGACAGCAATACACCTGTTCACTGAATTCATCAGCAGCTCTACATACTCCACATTCTCAAATTTCTTGAGACAGGACGTGTTAAAGCCCAGTTTTCCATCCGCTATTGTCATCGCAGGGTTTTTCATAGTAGCAAAATACTGAGACCGAACCACCTCATAGCCACGCATGTCTAATCCGACCTTATATTCTATCTGCCGTATGTTCTCCAACTCGCTCATAACACTTTCAGATGCCTTTTGATATTCATCCTTTGAGAATCCGGTCCAGTCCTTATCCAGTGGAACATAGCCGCGAAGAATTCCATTGTCGACAACACTTAGTACGGGCAGAGGTCTGGCTTTTTTTGCATAGGAACGAGATGCTCGAAGATAATTTGCCGCATCATATACAGTTCGAGATACTATGGCTTCATGATGATTTTTTCTTCTAAACTGCGTTCTTTCACCGTTGTTCTTTTTTGCCTTGTGTGTCAAAAAATTAGGGGTAAATGTTTTCCACGCCCTAATGTCACCACAGTGACGTTCATTTGCAACAATCTCGGCAAGTGTGCTTGCGCTCCACTCATAACTTCCCTGCTTTGTCTTGCGTTTATAGGCTTTTAGCAACTCTGCAATTTCAGAAAAAGATACACCATTTAGGTAAAGATAGTAGATTGCTTTTACAGTTTCAGCTTCGTCATCGTTGACAATAAGGTCGCCTTCTTCGTCTCGGTCGTAGCCAAGTAGTTCTGGTGTTAAAAACAGTCCTTTCCTAAAGCGGCGCTCAATCGACCAATTCATAATAACCGATTTTGAATGCGATTCTTCTTCAGCAACCGAGGCCAAAATCGTCAAAATCATTCGGCCATTATTATCCAGCGTATAGATGTTGTCTGCTTCAAACTGAACGCCTACAGGTGGTTCAAGATTTTTCAGGAGATCAATAACTGAAAGGCAATCGACGATGTTTCTTGCAAATCGAGCAATCGACTTGGTCAAGATTAAATCTATTTTTCCGGCTTTGCAGTCCTCAATCATCTGAAGCATGCCCTTTCGGTGCGTAATAGATGTTCCGCTTATACCTTCATCCGCATAGATTCCAACAAATTCCCATCCCGGATGCCCTGTAATGTACTCTGTATAATAATTCTTTTGAAGTTCATAAGATAAGGTCTGTTCATCATTATCAGTTGAAACCCGAACATACGCCGCCACCCGGCGAATTCCTCCGCTCTCTGTAAAGTCCACAATAGGCTTTGCTGGGATTATTTCGATTTCAGACACATCTGTGCCTTTATATTTATCACGAATTTTCTGCTTACGGTCTTGTCCACTGTTTTCCTTCACGGTTTCACCTTATTCTTTAAGCGTCCAGTCCCACTGGCGCATTTTTCTATAGCTCTGTATTCCTAACACACGTTTTGTCTCAGCTATGGTTCTGCGGCTAATTCCTGCCTCTCCAAGCCTTTCATAGATTTCTTTTGATGCCATATCACCTTTTACAAGATCTTTGCTTTAGAAGGGTGCAAGCCACTTCCGTTTTCGTCTTACACTCTATATCCTGTTTTTCTTCACAGCTTTCAGATACTGAGTCCAGCCACTGAAATCCATAATCTTCTGTTATCGAGAAGCTGATTTTGGATCCATCTGGGCCTAAGCTGTTTTTTATTTGGTGGATGATACGAACATCCAGGTTTTCTGCATCTCGCTCGATTTGCAAGACACTCCTTGCCGTTGCTACAACATCAATGCTCCCAAGACTTCTATACAAGCCTTTTATGCCTTCCTTTTTTTTATTAAGGTGCCCTATTAGCACAATGGCACATTTATAAGCAGTCGCCCACATTCCAAGGTGCTGCATCAATCGCCTAGCTTTTCCTGAAATCTGCAAATCAGAGTCGCTCACAAGGTATGCTTGAATTGGGTCAATTACAACCAGTCTAGGCCGAAATGCAACAATCGCATCTCGGATACGTTCATCATCAAGTGTCAGCCCACTGTTAACTTCCTCATTGATGAATGCCACCTTGCTACAGTCTGCTCCCTGTTCTTCCAGCCGGGGCTTAATCGTATCTGCAACCCCATCTTCTGAGCACTGGTAGATAACCCTCTGCGGTTGCTCCAATGGCTTGCCATCAGGAAAAGCACCGCCCGTGGTTATTTCAGCAATCAGATTCATCATCATTGTTGACTTTCCGTCGCCAGGATCACCCTGTAGCAAGGTTATTTTTCCTATTGCAATGTACGGATACCAAAGCCAGTGGATCGGCGACGCTTCAACCTCGCTATACAGAGTCAAAAGTCCTTCTTGCACTCGTCCCCATCCCCGTTCCTGTATTGTGTGATTCCTAGAGTTCTTCAGCTTTATTATACATCTACACTGGCGAGTTGACTGTTACCCATCAGACAACACGTTTTAAATTGTTACCTGTTAGATAACAATTCCGAATTTTTTTTATTTTAAGGATGCAGTACCGCAGGAGGTATAGAATTGCATCCTTACTTTTGAAATTTGCTATGTATCACTTTCAGCGCAATAATTACTTTGTTCTTATGCGGGCCAGTTTCGAGGTAAGACCATGCCTATAAACTACCTTGCGCTCGGTAAACGCATCGCATTTTTTCGTAGCAAGTCTCATCTTACACAGGACGACCTTGCAGATAGACTCAATATGAGCAGAACCTTTTTAGCTCGAATCGAATGGTAAGCTGGCCGTTCAGATTATCCTGCATGGTTTCCGCCATGCTTTCCGCAGAACCATCGCAGTTTTCGATGGCACCACGGAGTTTATTGATATCCCCTTCCCCGGAGTTCATCAGGGCAAGGAAGCCGGACATGGCGTTCTTGCCGACCAGCGATTCTGCATTGGCGGCCTTTTCGGATTCCGTCAAGCCGGAGAATGCCACACGACAGTCTGCCAGAATGTCGTTCAGGCTTCTCATGCTGCCGTCAGCATTGCTGGCAGCAATGGTAACCTCACCGATGTTCTTACCCACAAAGGTCACTTCGCCGGCAAGATTGTTCATAATGGAGCGCAAAGAAGTACCAGCCTGCGAAGCCTTAATACCGGAGTTTGCCATAAGGCCGATGGCTTCCGCCGTATCCTCTGCACTGAAACCCAGCGCACCGGCGATAGGCGCACAGTACTTGAAGGTCTCGCCCATCATGCTGACGTTGGTGTTTGCATTGGACGATGCTGCCGCGAGGATGTCCGCAAAGTGACCGGAATCCGCAGCCGACAAACCAAAGGCAGTCAGCGCATCCGTGACGATATCTGAGGTAGTCGCCAAGTCCTCACCGGATGCAGCAAGGTTCATGATGCCCTCGATACCATCCAGCATATCCCCGGTCTTCCAGCCGGCCATCGCCATGTATTCCATAGCGGAGGCAGCTTCGGAGGCAGAGAACTTTGTCTTGGCACCCATCTCACGAGCTTTGGCACGGAGCTGATCAAAGTCATCCCCTGTTGCACCGGAAATAGCGGAGACCTTGCTCATTTCCTGGTCGAAGTCTGCTGCGGTCTTTACCGCCGCCGTGCCTAAGCCAGTAACCGCCGCCGTAACCGACAGGAACTTCTTACCCACACCCTCGACCTGAGAGCCGACCGTCTGGAGCTTTTCACCCACCACATCGATCTTGGCAAGGGTCGTATTGGTGACAGCAGCCTGTTCCTGCAGGGATTTGAGGTTCTGCTCCGTCTCCACGATCTCACGTTGGAGTGCATCGTACTGGTCCTGCGTGATCTTGCCGTCTGCAAGCTGCTGGTTGGCCTGTTCTGCCGCAGTCTTTAAGGTGGTGAGTTTCTCCTTGGTGGCTTCAATGGCATCCTTCAGCATCCGCTGCTTCTGGGTAACTGCCTCGGTATTGGAGGGGTCCAATTTCAGGAGCTTGTTAACATCCTTGAGCCCAGCCTGCGTTGTTTTAATGGACTTGTTAACGCCTTCCAGTGCCTTGGATAATTTTGTAGTATCGCCGCCGATCTCAACGGTGATGCCTGCGATTCTGGATGCCATGCGGAAAACCACCTCCTCCGGGGCATAAGTAAAGACCCATCCGCACAAGGCGAATAGGCCGAGAGAAATATGATACTCGTAAGCAAGCAACTCGTGAGTTACTTTTTATGTGGGCTTAAAAATTTACAATTCTATCGTTGATATGAGCCGGAAAAAGAGCTATACTTAAATTGAGGAATTGTATTCTATGGAGGTACGCTCTATGAGTGAATATAACATCGACATTGCCGATATGCAGTGCTGGGTTTTCCGTATGGCTCAGTCCAAATGGAAAATGTCTCCCAGTGACTGTGCCAAACTATTCAAGAAATACGACATTCTTGGATTTATCGCTGATTGCTACGACATTCTTCATTTGAACAGTTACGAATGCGCTTTGCATGATGTCGAAACCCTGCTCAAGAATCGAGGTGTCACTGTATGATAGGACTCGAAGATGGCATGCTTCTTTACCACGGAAGCTATGTCAGTATTCCTAACATTGACTTAAGACGTTGTATGGGCGGGCTTGATTTTGGTCGTGGTTTTTACTTAACTTCGTCTTATGAACAGGCATATAACTATGTCCAGCTTTCCGTTCGTAAAGCAAAACATATCAGTGCTGTACCAGATGACTTTGACCCAGCGGACGGGCAAATTTCAGTCTACAAATTTCACTATGACCCGAATATCCTCGCTTACTTTTTTCAAGAGCCCAGTATCGAATGGCTGCATTTCGTGGCAGCCAACCGAAAGAAAGACCTCTTTCCGCAGCTACTGAAAAAATACAGCGTGATTGATATCATCGGCGGAAAGATTGCCGACGATCAGACAGCCCGTACCCTTCAGATTTATATCAATGGTGAAGTTTCCGGGAAACCCGGTGATCCAAAAGTAGACAAAGAAACTATTGAAAGACTTTTACCAAACCGTCTCAAGGATCAATTTTGTTTCAGAACTCAGGATGCCGTTGATCATCTTGAATTCATAAGGAGTGACCGTTATGGCGACATCAAATTGTGTTAATGCTACAAACCATACATCTACAGATTCCCAAAAAGAATGCTGCGCTGTAATTGCAATGCGTGAGGCAGTAGAGATGCTTGCTGCACGAGAAAAGATTCCTTATGAAGAAGCTCTTCTTCGCTTCACAAGCTCCCGTGCGTATGAAGCCCTCTTTGATTTCGATACAGAGATTTGGAAAGAAGGCTCCGATTATCTTCTGAACCTCTACGACTACTGCAATTCCAAAAAGACCGCATAAAAATCAGAAATTCATATACTGAAAAGATTCTTTATGAGCGAAACAGTTGTTGCTGACTCGCAACGTGAAGAGTGTGCCGACCTTGTCATGCGAGCAATGCTCGAAGATTACTGCACTGAAACGGGTGTTTCCTTCAATCAGGTGTTCTTTGAGTTTTCGAGCTCTCTCGCTTATAAGGAATTGTTCGATTACTCTACTGGTCTTTGGATGGAGGGACCCGATTACCTTCGCAATGTCTTTGAAGATACCCGCAAGCCCACCGATTCTGCTTCTGCATAAAATACTCGGTTGATTATCTGCGCCCAATCTGCTATAACTCAATCGCGATCAGGTTTCAGTAACCTTGCGAGGTCTGAGACCGGGAAGATGACCTTCGGGTCACCTTCTTTCTCCCCCAGCTGTGCACGGCTGGGGGATTTTTTTCTTTATCCTCACAAACTTTCGTGCTTATTTTGCAATCAATATAAGCACGAAAGTTTGGTTAGAACCGGTCAAAGTCAGCCTGCGATGCCAGCTCCTGATACGGATACTCATCGTTCTGCCGCTCTGTGAACATGTCATTGACCAACCCGATGGTCAGCAAGTCTAGGTCGGCTATGCTGATACCGAGCTGCACACAGCGCAGCATGAAGAGCGGGGTGGTCATTACCCGCTCACTTTTGCGAGGTTTTTTCTTGCCTCCACCTCCGTCTGCACGTTCAGGCCCCACAGTTCGATCAGCTGGGGCAGAATCTGGTAGATGGAGAAGGTGTTGAAGTTCTCCAGCCACTCATCCGGGGTGTCCGGCACCTGATCCGGATGGGCGTGCTTCGCCATAATATAGGCAATATTCTCGAACATCTCCAGACTGAACAGGTCAAGGCTGGAGCTTTCCTCATCGTTATCCCCCACGCTCTTTTCCAGAGATTGCAGGTCCTTATAGATGTCCCGGCCAAACTTGATGCGGTACAGACGAGGAACGGCTGCACTGGCTCGGAACTCCACCATCTGACCATCGATTTCGATTTTCTTCGTAACTGCCATAGTCTTTATCCTCCATTTGATGTAGAAAGGGCAGAGCCTCCGCCCTGCCCTCGGTTCGTGTACTTGCTTACTCTGTCGGGTCGATGCTGACCAGTGCATTACCGCCGCTGACGGTGGGCAGCTTGCCGTCCCATTTCTGGATCTTCTGGTACTCGATCAAGGTATCAGACAGGCTCTCTGCAATCTTGCGGTTCGCTTCGGCCTGTGCATCCGCAGCAATGGAAGTCTTCTGTGCCTCTGCCTCGGCGTTGGTGATCGCCACCTGCTTGTCCGCTTCTGCCTTAGCAATGGCGGCCTCATTCTCGATCTTCTGCTTGTCAGCATTCTGCTGGGCGATGGACTTCTGCTGAATGGCCGTATTATAGGCTTCCTCAAAATCCATATCGTTGATGACCACCTTATTGATGAACACCGCATCCTCGCCGTACTTCTGGTCCAGGGATTCCGCCAGCTTCTGCTGGGCCAGAGGCTCAATCTTGATATGCGGTTGGTCACTTCATTGGGGCCAAGCTCTGCCATCGCGGACTTGATGGCAGATGCCACCAGTTCGTCACCGACCAGATTCTTGGTGTCAGACACATTTGCGTACAACCATGCGCTCCTTTCGGGAAGCACCTGATAGGTCACAATGACATCCGCAGCGTAAACCGGAGTCTTGTCGGAGGCTTCACCCCAGATCTGCGCCTTGATATGCTTGTCTTGCTGCTTATTATTTACGGTGTGGATGCTCTGGACGAACGGAACGGTGAAGTTCAGCTTACCGCTTTGGATGGTCGTTTCCTGAATCTGACCGAAGCTGGTCTTCACGCCGGTATAACCAGTCGGGACAATGGTCACAGACCGGAGCAGCAGGAAAGCCACAAAGATGACAGTAAACAGGGAAAACACACGATGCTTCCTGTGCCTCCACCAGCTTCTTCTCGAACTCATCGGGAACGGTAAAGCCGCCCTCGGTGTCCTCGCCCACAGACAGGGCATTGCGGACCTCACCGTAATGACCACGGTTGCGGATCATGTTCCAGAAGTTCTCGGCGTACTCGGCAGTAGCAGTCGGCCTCACATCCTCCTTGCTGCCGTTCTTGGGATCGGCATGGACAGGATTGGAAGTGGGCGCAGACAGCTGTGCCTCGATCTGTGCCTGCTGTTCCAGACGCTCGATCTCAGCACCCAGGTCCTTGACCTCCTGTGCCATCTTGTTGTACTGCTCCACAGCCTCGGCCTTGACCAGACCGTTATCGCCGCGGTTCTTTTCCAGAAAATCCTTGGTCTGTTCCCAGAGGGTATTGCGCTTGGTGCGCAGTTCCAGAATCTTACTCATAGTCGTATACCTCCATAAAACTCGATTTCGGCATGAAAAAAGCCGGGGCGCATCATTTCATGCACTCCAGCTGTTTCATCAGGACGTTGTCGGAGTAATCCTCTTCCTCTGTCTTGCCGTCCATGTCAAGGACAGGACCGGCTTCCGCAGGGGGATCACTGGGCGGCTCCGTTTGAGCCGCAGGGGTGTCAGGCTTGACTCCCAGACGATTCAGGACGATTAGATCCATCTGACGGCTGGAGAAAAGGTGCCCTTCCGCATCCTTTTGGATTGGCTGCTTTTCTTCGCCCTCGCCCGGTTTTTCATCGGGAGTCTGTTCCGGTTCTTCGGATGCTTTCTGCTTCGCTTCAAAGAGCACCTCATCCGCAAAGCCCAACTCCACGGCTTTCTTCGCATTCATCCACGTTTCGTTGGACATGAAGTTTGCGATTCGGGCATGGGACAGGCCACTTTTGGATGCACAGGCGTTGATGATGCTTTCCTTGACCTCGTTCAATACCTCGATGGCCTTTTCCATATCCTTGGTATTGCCCATCGCCACAGTGCTGGGGTCATGGATCATCAGCATGGCAACGGGGCTCATCTGAACGACATCGCCGGCCATGGCAACAACAGATGCCGCTGATGCAGCAATCGCATCGATCTTGACCGTGATGCTTCCCTTGTAGTCCTTGAGCATGGTATAGATTTCGGCAGCAGCAAACACATTGCCGCCCGGACTGTTGATCCAGACGGTCACATCACCCTCACCGACATTCAGCTCATCCCGGAACATCTGCGGAGTGATCTCATCTCCCCAGAAGGATTCCTCATCGATGGGACCTTCCAGCCGGAGGGTTCTGGTCTCGTCACTGTCCTTGATCCAGTTCCAGAACTTTTTCATCTTGCTCTCCTTTCTTTCTGTCGTTTTGACGTACTCTCACTCTGCCGGTTTTCGCTGTCAGGGGTTTCTTCCTCCGGCTGTGTCTGCTGTGGCTGATTCTGCTGGGCAGCGGCAGCTTTGTTCTGCTGCGCCAGTCCTGCGTCTTTCAACTTCACATAGCCGCCGTTCAGGTAGTAGTCGTCACCGCCCTGGTCTGCCGGGATCAGGTCCATGTTTTCCAGACGATGGATATCGTTGGGAGACAGAAAACCTTTGCTGATGCCGGTGGCGTAGCCGTTCATCCGGCTCTGGTAATCACCACGGAGCAGACCATCCACATTGAATTTCGGGAAATAGCATCATCTGTGGGTTATGGTCACAGCTGACAAACACGCCTTTTCCGTTTTTATAGTCCATGACATAGAGGGTGCCGTCTGCGATGATCACGCAGTCGCCGGTACCGAATCCCTGCGGAACGAGATAGCTGTAGTCCAGCCGTTTCTCCACCATGACCAGAGGATGCGGGCAGGTTTCCTTGATGCGTTCGACTGTGGAGATGATGTACTCCGCATAGATGTCGGTATTGGCATCCATCTCATCGGTGTCGAACTCGGAAGTAGGCCGCCTCACACGCTCATGCAAGTACTTGCGGAGCTTGTACTCGCCCAGCGCGTGGGCGGCTGTCCCCTCCTCGGCGTACACCGAGGATTCATTGGGAAAATTCTGCTCCAGCCGAGCGGATGGCGTACAGTTGAGCCATCTTTTCGAGCTAGACGCAGAGAGGATCGCGTGTACTGCGGGCATACGACACCTCCGTTACAGCTGGGAGATGTCTGCGAGAAACGCCTCGTACTTGGCTGCCGGCAGTTCAGAAAGCTGATCTACGCCGTAGGTCTTCAGCAACTGACCGATTTTCTCGTTGTTGCTGCGCTTCTGCTTGATCTTCGCCACGATGACCGCCGTGATCTCATCCTTGGAGATGGTCACCGCAGGCTACTCGGGTTCCGCCTTTTGGGCAGTATCCACATCAAAGGGCAAGTCATCTGCCGAGTCATCCGGGAAATCAGGAAGTTCCTCTTTCGCCTCCTCAGCAGGGCTTTCCTCCGCCTGAGCTTCTTCGGTCGGCTCCTTGGGCGTCTCATCCATCGTGGACGGAGTGTCCTGTTCCTGTTTGCGGGAACGCTTCCCCGGTTTCTTACGAGGGTGAGGCACATCCTGTACCCTTGGTGCTGTGTCCACAGCGGGGAGCTTGGTCGGAGGAAGCAGCTTATCCTCGTCCTCCGCATCCTCAGAAGTGAACTCCAGGAGTTCAATCTGCTCTGCCATGCCCTCACACATCCGGGTCAGGCCGCGGAATACCTCCGTCAGCCCATCCACGATCTTCTTGGGACCGGTCAGCATCTCACTCATCCTCGTCCACCTCATCCTCACCGTAGACAGAATCCAGATACTCAGCCTGAGCATCCAGAACCATCACGACGGCATCCTTGCACAGACCGGTCTTGGTGCAGATGGTGGCGATCATGGCCTCGATGTCGATATCAGGCTCTTCGTCCTGATCCTCGACACCATTGAAATAGGTGTTGCTGGTGCTGCGCTCATCCAGATGGATGTGGAGGTTCTCGACCTTCAGCATCACCGGGAGAATACGGCGCACTTCCGGGGCATTGGTATTCTGGTTCTTATCGTTCATCATTGTGTTGCTCACTTTCCGCAGCCTTGGGCTGCATCTCCTGTTGACTGTCACCGGTCAGGGTGTACTTCTGTGCAAGGCTCTCGACGAGCAGTTCTGCCACTCGCCTGGATTCAGAAACGGTATGCACCGACTTTCCCAGTTCTTTCGCCTTGGCGATTTCCTGTGCCATGCCCTCCGACACCGTGTCGCCAAACACCCAAAGCTCATCTGCCTGTTCCAGCCATGACAGGCCAAGCTGCATCCCGGCAGCACGTTCTGCCGCCAACTCATCCTTGAGAAAACGAGTGAAGTACAGATGTGGTGCCAGCGGTTGGATGCCCATCATAGCGAGGATGCGGCAGGCTTTGAGTGCCCGTTCGATATTGGACCGCTGTTCTGCATCCCTGTCCGCCTCGGATACAGCGGTGGGTCGGAACGGAGAGCAGACATAAACGGTCTTTGGGGTGGTGCTGCCGCCGGGCGGTCGCACCGGAGCCGGATTCTTTAAGGGATTGTTCTGGGGATTCTTGATGTTACTCATGGGTTGTAACCTCCTTGGATGTATTCGTGAGAGGAAGTCCTCTCATAACGCTTACTGAAATTCGGGAAAAGGTACCCTATTTTCAAAAACTTTTCTTGAGCTTTTTAATTGCAGCAGTCATGATTTTGCTTACTACGGGTCTTGCAATCCCCAATTCTTCTGCAATCTCATACTGGTTCAGCCCTTTATAGAAGTAGAGCTGGATGATTTCCTGTTGCCGTTCTGTAAGCTTACTCATAGCGGCATACAGCTTGCGCAGTTCCTCTTCTGCCAACATTTCGACATTTTCTTCATCCATGAAGTCCACCATAACCGCATTCGACCAGTCGGAGCCATCGCAATCCAGGCTGGCAGCCTCATTGATGGCAACCGTCTTGCTGCGGTTGCTTTCCATCCGGCGTTCGCCTTTCATGACCAGACGCACCGACCATTCGGCATCCTCAAACACCACAGCCGGAACGACCTCGTATGTGCCGTCATTGAAATCGTAGCGGTAGTCGCCGCAGCGGTCGATGGCCATAACCGTGTATGCGCAATCCTGCTCATAGACGGCATAACCATTCTCATAAGCCGTAAGCGTTGCTCCGTTCACCACGGTTCTGGCAACAATCACAGGATGCATCTCCATGAGCTGTGCGTATTTCGGCAGCTTTTTCTCGATAACTGTTGCAACCGTGTTCTTCAGCTCACGCAGAGAGATGTGTGCGTTGACGGCCGCATTCTCGACTGCCTGTGCCATGCTCTCCACTGTCTGCGGTAACGGCTGGCGAATCTCCATCACGCCTACGCCGCCATAGATTGCAACTGCCCCGTTCATCATGTTAGTCATTTTTCTTGTCCTTTCCCCCGGACTCTGGGAGGGAGAAGGATACCGATGACGGAAGCGGAACAGGGCTCACATTCTGAGCTGGGACATTCTGCAAAGCGCAAAAAGCCCGATTCCAGAGATGGGAGGTACACCCATAGACCGGCTGTTTCACCTCCAGCAGATGATATCTGCCAGCTGGTAGAACTCCGTTATGGTATCCTTCGCCTTCTCTAGAATCGGGTTTACGATATTATTTTTTATTCTCGGGACTTTCCTTTTTGGGGTTCGTCCCTTGAACTGACTACATGATAGCTGAAGACTGATCAAATCACCAGCTCACTAAGTGAGCTCTAAAAAGCAGCATGCAAACCATCGATATTCCGTTCTTTTTTAAAATTCAAGGTCATATTTGATGGCTTTACACCACGGTTTTTCGCTCTTTTTCTACCATTTAGAGCTCACTTTCTGAGCCCTAACCTCAGAATAAATTTCAAAAAAGAGGCGACCAGACCGTTTTGTGGTCCAATCGCCTCATGGGTATTCTGTTGTAGGTACTTTAGCAGGCAGTTTTGAGTGGGGCGCATCCACAAGCTGCAAGATAGACGTTGACTTGCTCGATACCGTCTTTGTAATGGCCCGTCAGAATCATCTGATAGACCGTATTCATTTGATTGTTAAAGTCCAGTGTGATTCCACACATTCTCAATAAATCACTGCTGACCATTGGCGGAAGCCGCAATGCCACCGAAATGGCAACGACTTGTTCCGTGCTTGCCTCCTGACCCGCACGAAGCCGCTTCACTGTGGACACAGAGAGTCCGGACTCAGACTCCATCTTCTCTACAGACATATCCCGGTTGTTCATCAGCAGCTTTAGAGCGTCTCCGAACTCAAGTTTTGCAATCATCTTCCGTATTGCCATGGACCACTGAACCTCTGCCATAAACTCATCTGGCGCAGCCATCCCCTGCTCAGCAGTATTCTGGCGGCAAACCGAGTTGGCACTGACGGTTTCCACCTTGATATCCGTATTCTTATGTACATCGGATGCCACCTCGGTTCACCCCCTTCCATACTGCAAATGCAAACAAAAAAAGACCGGAGATGCTAAGACTCAGTGACTTGTTACAAGTACACTATCCTAGCTTCTCCGGTCTTTGTATATACAAAGATTCCGATTGCGAAGTCAGATTGAATTGAAATAACAGTCCAATTCTTGAATGAGCATACTTATCCCCTTACATAATTCACAAAAGCAGTTATTTTAGAGTTCTCTACCTAGAGTGTTTTTATAATCCTGTAAAAAATCCCGTTACTATTGCTTTTCCAATTATGTATTTGGGGTCTGTATGTCTTAAATCAAGAAATTTGTTTCAGTTTTTATCAAGCGCACACGTCTTCGCTGAAACATACAGACTACTTTGCTATTGCTATTTCAATTCAGAGTCCTCGATTTCGCATCTTCGGTTATCCTTTCTGTTCAATTATGTTGTATTGCATTTACACTATGGAATCAAGATGAGATGATGGGTCAAAGCCTCCTTTTGGCTCAAACCCTATGGTGATTATAGCACCAAAATTATCCAGCGTAAATATCTTTTCGACAAGTTTGGACAGAAATCCAAAACCGGAGTTTTTCCTTTGTGCAACTTTACTTGTACCTGTTTCTAAAAGGAACAAATTTGCTTCTTCCTCTCCTACGAGCGTAAAATTGTGTAAACAAAAAAAGCCTTTAGACACTGTATCACCTTTCCCTCAAGGAAACGGATTCTCAGACTCTGTCAGCTTTCATCTACATAATAGCAATGGACGTCCCAAAAAGAAAGACCATAGACATGATATTTCTTCATCCCAAGTTCCAACGCAATTCATCAAAAAAAGTCGAGGCAGACCTCGGACAACCTTGTAAAAGGTCACCTGAAGTCTACCTCGGCTTACCGCATTCGAACAGCACCAAACAGGCAGCAATTCAATTTTAAGCTGGCTCACACGGTCTCTTGATGAGCCAAGTGTGCAGATTCGCATCCGCCTTTTCCTGTCCTTATCCTCAAACAGTGCAAATGAGCCGTGTATCCTTCTCCGGCAGGGAGTTGAACACACGGCTCATCATTTTAGGTTCAGAATCTCAAGAAGCTCGACAATCCTATGCCGTTTCTCGGGACAGTGAATCAGTTCCTCTTTCCCTTAAGTACTCGTTCACCTCATCAATTGACCTCATATACATACAGTTTAGAATCATCAAATGTGCTAGCTGTTCTTTGGTCGCAGCCAAGCTAAAACCCGCTTTTTTCTATGAGCGCAAACGAAAGCCATGGAGGAAGGTGCATAGCAACGCATAGTGCAACCACGTTTTTCTCAGAAAAACTTTCAACCTTTCCATTTCTGTAGCGACCGATCGTTGACTCCGACACCTTTGATTCAAAGGCCAAAGCCTCTTGCGTAAATCCGAAGCGTGTCATCACATATCGTAGTGCTGCCGGGAAGCAAGCAGGCATATTCTCTAACACCTTGCGTTCTTCTTCAGCCTTCTCATTCTCAGACAGCCTTTCCTCCGGGTCTATAATACGATAGTAGTTTTTGATCTCTGTTTGATTTTTTTTTTTCAGCATGCGAGGGCATCCAAATCCCTCCCACGTCCGAAACTACTCAAGGTAGCCTCAAACGTGGGAGGAATGGGCATAGCGATGCTCATTGGATCAGTAGTCAAACCCGCAGTCGCGCGACTGGCCTTTTTGGCTCTATTAACCCATAGCATATGCAATTGCGCATAAATCTGTGCATACTTAGCCTTTCTAATGCGTCTGATTAGTTCTCGCATCCTTTCCAATTCGAGAATTCTTTCATAAACGCACTGATACTCCACAGAATCCGGTGCCAGATCATCAGCAATATGAAGCAATGACTGAATCCGCTTATTGATTCTGTTCTTTTCTTGCTTCAGCTCCAATAGACTTACTGCCTCAGCAATCGCCTCGATAGCTGATGAAAGGATTGAATCTTGACAAATGATGTACATTAGCACATTCACCTGCCCTTTTCATGTAGTACGGTAAACCGCCAGTTTTATTATATCACATTCCATCTTAAAACAAAATATGTCTCGTTTTCTTATCGCTTCGCCATCTTCTCTTTAACCTCGTCTGGCACGTCGATCAGGCCAAATCGGTAGAGCAGCCCATAGATATACGACACACCCCGGATATCTCCCAGCGCCTTGGGTCTGTCCACTACCTCTCCGATTTTACCGATATTGTGATACGCCAGCATCACAGAACTCCACGCAAGGCTCTTGCTACCCTCTCTGCGGTCGATCCACAGCTCCTTGGTGAATTTATCTCCCCTGCCCTTCTTCAGCGTATATGTAAAGAGCAAGCCAGACATAGTCTTGAACTTGTATCCCCGAAAAGCCACCACACACTTCCAGAGATTCTCTTCGCAGGGATCCTTCCTCAGCGCAACCACAGCCCGGTAGTGTCGCTGCCGCTCTGCCCCGGCACTGATGTTCGCCGCTTCAGCGTCCTCCGGGAAGTACACGCCTTTCTCATACGGCAGATAAGAGGTCACAGAAGGGCGGGACAACTGCAAGGCAGACATGGTGGAGGTGACAGCAGCAGAATAACTCTGTGTGCTTCTAAAAGAACCGAACGTCTGCTGGACGAATTTTGCCGTGTCCGACTCATAGACCCCTGCTGTGATGAGCAACTTCCGAACCTTGATAGGGTTGAGGGACAACGCATCTGCGATGACCTGCAATGACATCTCTGAATTATAAAGCACTACAGCAGCATCCAACTGTTCTTTCAGCTTTTTCCCGGCATCGTACTCCGGCTTCCGCTTTTTCCGACCACCACCCGGATTTCTGGCTTTATATGGTATTTTCTCGCCCATGATTATTCATGCAGTTCCAGCGGCAGGCCATCCGGATCGTAGAAGAAAGTCATCTTTTTGCCGGTATAACTATCCACACGGATCGGCTCGCATTCAATTCCAGCCTCTGCCAGCTCATTCACTGTCTGTTCCACGCTATCAACGCAGAACGCAAGATGGCGTAGACCACAGGCCTCCGGACGATTCACGCGCTTCGGTGGATTCTCTTCAGCGAAAATTTCCAGCTCCGTGTGTTCATTGACACGAAGATCCAGCTTCCAATCCTTACGCTCCGGGCGGTGGTTTTCTCTGATGACAGAGAAAACCAGTTTGTTTACATAGAAATTCTTTGCAGCTTCGTAGTCAGATACAATAATTGCAATATGATGAATTTTTGATAAATTCATTTTCATACACTCCATCTCTTTTATTACTGTCACAAACTATACGACGCACTCCGAATACACCGTGCGAACTTTCGGAGTTCAGTCCACACGGCATATTACTTTATTTCAGCTTTTCGAGAATCTCATCTGCCGTCATACCGGATGTCAGCAGCTTTTTCAGCACAGCTTCAGCCTCGACCTTCTTAGCAGCTTCGGCGGCCTTCGCCTCAGCGGCTTCCTTCTTGGCCTCCAGCTTTGCGATTTCTCTTTCGGTCTGCTTGATCTCCGCCTTCTGCGGCTTTAGACTTTCACGCAGGGACTTTATATCGGTTTTCAGCTCTTCGATCTGAGCGACAGTCTTGGAAAGACCTTCTTCGAGCATCTCCTTGTCTTTCTGCAACTTTGCAATCTGAGCATCGAAATCTGTAGATGCGGTAACACGGTTCTTGCTTCCTTTGGTTCTGGCCATAGGATGATACCTCCGATAAGATTATGTAAGTTTTGATGTTAGTATAAACGCTCTGTTTATGAAGACCTTCTCAGTCTATCACGCATTGTACGGGTCAAATGATATTCCACAATCATGAAGTTCTTTCATGACCTGATTTTTCCAATTCGCATCACTAAAGTGGATGTATATAACACCAGATAAATCACCCGGTGTTTCCACTCCATCATCTACAAGTGCTACCACTCGGTTCCGACCAAGCTTATTAATCAAATAACCATGCTCAAGTCAAAACCACCGGCTGAGCCGGTGGCTTGAGTAAGCCCTAGAAGGGCATAATACTAGCAAAGCCCCTGCAAGGGGCCACGAGCAAGCATCTTTCATCTGCATTACTTGCCCTACTGCTCTAACGAGCAGTATCATAAAGTGCATCTTCTAAGATGACAATTTCTTTGTCATCTCGCTTCGCTCGAATCTTATAGCTAAAGCATTTTCTTCTCCACCAGCGGAGCTGGTGGTTGTCGCTCGCTCAAGCTACTCAAAACAGCAGCGCCCGCCGGGAGATCTCCCGGCGGGCGCTGCTTATTTATTATACTCTGCATGAGCCGCCTCCTTCCTTACGCAAACACGCCGAACAGCTTCGCCATCCGGGACAGAAGCATAAACAGCTGTGAGAAAAGAGACAGTGCCGATGCAGTTGTAGTAAGAAACGCCATTGTGCCTCTCGGAAAGGATTCAAAGTGCCACTAAACGCCGGTCAGCCTGTCCCCGGAAAGCAGCGCGGAAACGACGCTGTTCCAACGGAATTCCACGTTTTCGGCCTGTGACAGCGGCTCGTGATAGATCTTGGTGGCCCGCAGGGTGTCTCTGCGGTGGACGAGGATCACTTTTTTCGCCACGCGGCTGAGAAGGAGGGCATCTGCCGCGGCGGAATTGCCGCCGCCCACCACGACCACCGTTTTGCCCTTGTAAAACATCCCGTCGCAGGCGGCGCAGTAGGCCACGCCCCGGCCCAACAGCTCCGTCTCTCCGGCAACGCCCAGCGTTCTGGGATCTGCGCCGGTGGCCAGCACCACGGTTTTCCCCCGGAAGATCCCCTCGCTGGTCTCCACGAGCTTGGGAACCGCCGTCAGATCCATGCGGAGGACTTCCGCGTATTCGCTGCGTGCCCCAAAACGCTCCGCCTGCTTTTGCATCTTCTCCGCCAGAGAGAAGCCGTCGATCCCGTTCTCAAAGCCGGGGTAGTTGTCGATCTGCTCGGTCAGGGCCATCTGCCCACCGGCGGACAGTTTTTCCAGCACGATGGTGTCCAGCCCCGCCCGTGCCGCGTACAGGGCAGCGGTGTAGCCGCCCGGTCCGCCGCCCACCACGAGCATATCATAAACATGATTGTTGTTCATATCTGAACCCTCCGTTATTTCGCCAAGGCTTCCTGAATGAAACGGTCGATTTCTGCCTTTGAGCCGGGTGCGGTGATGGAATCCACGGCCTTTCCGTTCCGGTACAGCACCAGAGTTGGGATGTCCTCGATCCCCTCGGCCCCCGCCAGCCGCGGCTCCTCGTCAATGTTGATCTTGCCGACGGCGAGGCTGTCCGCGTATTCCTCTCCGATCTTCTCATACGCGGGGCCGATCCTCCGGCAATAGCCGCACCAGGGCGCCCAGAAATCCACCAAAACGGGCTTTTCCTCCCGGATCGCCTGCTCAAACTGCTCCTGATTCATGTTCATAGCTGCCATATCTGCCAGCTCCTTTCCTTTGTTTGGGTATTCTCAAGACTCCGGTCTCGCCCCACACCACATCGTGACCTCAACCTGAGATGACGGTACTCTGCCCTTGGGACATAAAGCAGATGAGTAAGACCATCATCTGTACGAAAATAGCTGCGGTTTGTTGCAGCTTATTCTGCGCAGAGCTCAGCCACCAGAGCGTCCATCTGCGCTTCGCTGGTTTGGTTCAATGCACCACGCAGAGACACTACCGTTTCGTAAAGGTGGATATCCTTCATCTCCTCCAATTTGGTGCGCATCAGCCGCGCGGCAGCAGGTGCCCAAGAGCCGTCTTCAATAAGGCCAACCCGGCGGTTTCGGAATCCCTTTGTCCGTAAATGTTCCAAAACTCCCTCATGGGCGGAAACAGTCCTCCGTCATAGGTGGCGCTGGCTAAAACCAACTTCCCGCAGTAGAACGCACTGGCAACAGCGTAGGAAAGATCTGTCACAGTGAGATCACATATGTTGACCTGTACACCTTTTTTCTCTAATTTACCCTTGAGGGTCTTCGCCGCATGGGCAGTATTTCCATGGATGGATGCGTGGGCAATCAGTATGCTCTCCGATTCTTCTGGTTCCCATTGTGACCAGAGATCATAGAGCCGCAGACACTCCTCCAGCCCTTCTGTAAGCACGGGACCGTGGAGCGGGCAGATTGTTTTGATCTCCAGCGCGGAGATTTTTTTCAGCAGAGCCTGCACCTGTGCGCCATATTTCCCGATAATATTGTAATAATACCGTCGGGCCTGCGGCACCCAGGGGGCACGGGCAGTCCGTTCCAGTGAGCCAAAGCGTCCGAAGGCATCCGCCGAGAACAGGATTTTTTCCGTTTCCTCATACGCCGTCATCACCTCCGGCCAGTGTACCATCGGCGCCAGCAGAAAGCGCAGCCGGTGCAAACCCAAGGAAAGCGTATCTCTTTCGCCAACCTCCAGCATACGGTCTTCCGACAATGCACCTGTGCCGAAGAACTGCTTGATCAGGGTAAATGTTTTCGCGTTTCCCACGATCTTCATCTCCGGGTACTTTTGTGCCAGCCGCATGAGGCTGCCGGAATGATCCGGCTCCATGTGTGTGACCACAAGATAGTCGGGGCTGCGCCCCTCCAACACCCGCGCCACATTGGAAAGCCATTCTTCCGCTGCCCGTGCGTCCACGCTGTCCATCACGGCAATCTTCTCATCCAGAATGACATAGGAGTTGTAGCTCACTCCCATAGGCTGGACGGGGTACTGGTTTTCAAAGAGTGCCAATGTGTTATCATCCACCCCTACATAGCGGATGGCATCTGTTACCGTTTGGATAGCCATATAAAAAATACCTCCTATTTTCCTTACTCAGACTCTGACTGATAGGTTCTTCTTTTCTAATGAAACATACGCTCAACCGCGGATCGGCGGTCGCGCATTTTACCGTTGCCTTGCTTCCCCCAGAGTCGTTACATGTGGTACACCGCAGCGGAGCGAAGTCCTTCCGGCAGGCCGTCGGGCGCAGCAGGTGAAAGTTCCCAGCGTACCTGCCCCGCCCACTGGGAGGCGACGGCGGAGAAGTGGAGCATGACAATACCGAGATCCAATGCGGCATCCAAATTATCGGTGTAGGCATCCTCCTGCTGCACCAAATAGATGCTGTGATCCTGCACAAGGAAGCCATAGGGCTGACGGTTGAGATAGCTGGGGGAGAGCGAAGCGGCGTAGAAGGACTGCCAGAGCATATCGTCGTAGAAGTCCATCATCTCGTCAAGCCCAGACTTGTTGCTCCAGCTCCCCATGTGAACCAAATCGTGCACGCCCTTTTTGGGCGCGTAGTACTGCTGCTCGGCCCGCACATCGATCTGAGACATACTTAGGATATTCAGCCGCAGCTTTTTGCGGTCTTTTCCCCGTAGCCAAAGGCAACGATTGCCGCCACCTCTAACGGGGTGGCGAGAGACAGTGCCTGTTTGATTTTGTCGCTGTCGGTGAAGGTCATCCAGCAGGTGTCAATGTCCAACTCAGTCAGCTTGAGGACGAGATCTTCCATCATGTAGCCGGCGTTGATGGCCGCATAGGAATGCGGGGCAGACATAAGGAGCAGGTAGTGCGGTGCTCCGATGAGAAATTGATTATAGCCCGCTGAGCTCTCCAGCGCCGGCTGTGCATCCTTGTCCAAGACGATCAACTCCGTTGCAATCTCCGGGACAAGACGGGGGCAGGTCTTTTCATAGTAGGATCGGAGCTGGCCGATAGCCTCGCTCGGAACTTCCTTTTCGCGGAATGCGTGAACGGATCTGCGATTTTGAATCATAGCGCTGTAATTCATAGTAGTATCTCCTATTCTGATGTCTTTGGTTTTCTTATAAATCGTCTATCAGTGCGGTGCTCTTGGCGTAGGCGGTACTGCGTGCCTCAAAGAAATCGGTCTTGACCATGTTGGCGTCGGCGTACTGGCTGACCCATTCCATGCTCTCCGGTTCGCTCTCAAAGCCTGGATACAATGCGGGATAGCCAAGGCTCGTCCAGCGGAGGTTGCCGAGATAGCGGATGTAATCGCTGATCATCTGCCGGTTCAGCCCCGGGATGTCGTCGCCGATCACATAATGCCCCCATGCGATCTCCTGCTCCACGCCCTCACGCATCATCTCGCGCAGCGCTTGTACGCTCTCGGCGGTGAACAACTCCGGCTGCTCCTTTTGCAGCTCCGTGATGATATTGCGGAACAGCCACAAGTGCGTGTTCTCATCGCGGTTTATGTAGCGAATCTCCTGCGCCGAGCCGGGCATCTTCCCGTTTCGGGAGAGATTGTAGAAGAACATAAAGCCGCTGTAAAAATAGATGCCCTCCAAAATATAGTTTGCCATCATCACGCGCAGCAGCGTGGGAGCGTCCTTCCGCTCCTGAAACTCGTTGTAGCAGTCCCCAATGAAGGTGTTGCGGCGCAGCAGATGCTCGTCCGTTTTCCATTGGTAGAGGATGTCATTGCGCTCCACGGGGGAACAGACATCAGGGTCGCCCTCCGGGTTAAAGAGGGGCTTTTTCTTCAGTTCCGTCATGCTATCCTCCTTATGACGAGCAGCTTTCGCAGGCCTCGACCTCAAGGGCCTTGCTGCGGACATAGTAAATGGTCTTGACGCCGGCCCTCCACGCCTCCAAATACAGTCTGAGCACCTGACGCATGGAATAGTCGTTGGTGATATAGAGATTCATGCTCTGCGCCTGGTCAATATGTCTCTGGCGAAGGCCCGCGGCGCGTACCGACCAGCTTTGGTCGATCAGATGCGCTGCCTTATAGTACCACCATGTGTCCATAGAAAGCTCCGGAGCAACGCGGGGCAGCATGCTGCCCTTTTTTCCTCTAAAAAGAATTTCTTCATAATTGGATCTATGCCAGCCGACGTGCCGGAGAGGATAGATGTGCTGGAGGTCGGTGCGACCGCCAGCAGATAGGCGTTGCGCATTCCCTGCACCGCCACCGTTTTCGCAAGCGCCCGCCACTTTTCGGAGGTATAACCCCGCTTTTCAAAATACGCGCCCGTCTGCCAGTCGCTGCCCTCAAAGAGCGCGTAACGACCCTTTTCCCGTGCCAGTGCTGTGTCCGCCTTGACGGCGGCGTAGTTGATGAGCTCGAATACTGCATCGGTGAAGGCAAGGTGCTCATCGCTCTCCCAGTGGATGCCGCGCTTTGCCAGCATGTGGTGGTAGCCGCTGACGCCCAAGCCGATGCTGCGGTACTTCTGATTGGTAAGCCGCGCGTATTCCAACGGGTAGAAGTTGAGGTCGATCACATTATCCAGTGCGCGGATGGCCGTTTCCACCGTGCGTTCCATATAGGCCTCGTCCTCCACCGGCAGATTACCGAGAGACAGACTCGCCAGATTGCAGACCACAAACTCACCTGGGCGTGTGGCCGTCACCACAATTGTGTCGCCGTTCTCCGTGTGCACCTCAGTGCTGATGTGCTCGATGGGTGCCATGTTCTGCGCGATCTCCGTACAGAGATTGGAGCAATAGATCATTCCCGTGTGGCCGTTTGGGTTCATATGATTTACACTGTCGCGATTGAAAGCGAAGGGTGTGCCGGTCTCCACTGCCGAGCGAAGCACCAGCCGCACGATGTCCTTGACGGTGACGCTGCGCTTTTCGATGCGCGGGTCATTGACGCAGTCCAGATACCGCTTCTCCCATTCTGTACCCCAGTAATCCTCCAGTGCGTAGCCCTTGACCGTGAGGATCTCATGCGGACACATGAGATGCCACGGCGCGTCTATGTTCTCCTCCGCCAGTCGCCAGAAGAGATCCGGATAGCACACGGCGGGAAACACATCATGTGCCTTCATGCGGTCGTCGCCGTTGTTGGTGCGCAGTTGAAGGAATTCCGGCAGATCCCGGTGCCATGCGTCTAAGTAAACCGCCACAGCGCCCTGCCGCATCCCCAACTGATCCACCGCCACGGCGGTGTCGTTGACCAGCCGGATCCAGCGGATAACACCGCCCGCCGCCCCTGAAAGCCGCGGATGGTGCTGCCTGCAGCGCGCACCTTACCGAAGTACATCCCCATTCCACCGCCGAATTTAGAGACCTTTGCGAAGTTGTCCAGCGAGCGGTAGATGCCGTCCAGACTGTCCGGCACAGTGTCCACAAAGCAGCTTGAAAGCTGATGGTAGGGCTTTCGTGCGTTGGACATGGTAGGTGTCGCCATCGTGACCTCCATACGGCTGAGCATATCGTAAAAGCGTTTTACCCACCCCATGCGGTCAGAGCCTTCGTTCATAGCAAGATGCAGCGCGATACCCAAAAACATCTCCTGCGGTGTTTCCAGCGGCACGCGGCTGCGTGACTGGATCACATAGCGTTTGAGCAGCAGGTCAAGGCCGGAGTAGGTGAACAGCTCGTCCCGTTCCGGGCAGAGAAAGTCCTCCGCCATGGCAATCTCCTCGTGGGTATAGTGGGCAAGGATATAGTCACCGTAGAGTCCCTTATCCGTCAGATAGCGAAGCCTGCCATAGAGGTCGCCGACGCCGCGCCCCTCCCATTCCTGTGCGTTGCGACAGCGAAAGGAGTGGTTCAGAAGCCGCGCCGCGATGAACTCCCACTTGGGTGCCTCTGCCGTAGTCAGCTCTACCGCCGCCTTGGTCAGTGCCTCAGCCCGCTCATCCTCCGTCATGCCCGGGCGACAGAAACTCTCAAACTTCATTTGAAGCGCCGCGAGGGAGTAGACTTCCTCGGTAAAATCCATCTGGATGCGGCGCAGCACCTCGTCAAGCGAGTCATCCCCCACCGTCCGCGCGATGGTATGCCGGACACGGCGCAGCGCAGACCGCTTTTCGCGGTAGAGGATGTACGCCTTGGCCACCTCATAGTGTCCGCGCTCCATGAGCGTTCGCTCCACCTCGTCCTGCACACGTTCCACGGTGAGCGGCACTGTGACGGAGAGATTGTCGAGAACGGTGGCGAGGATCTCATCCATCTCTCTGCTCCCGATCTCCTTGCCCTGTCCGTCAAACGCCTTTTTCATGGCGTTGAAAATTTTCTCCTGTTGAAAGGGAACAGACTCCCCGTTTCGTTTTCTGATCTCCATTTCGATCCTCTCATCTTCTCCGGTCACTTCTCATGTCCTTTTGGGCAAAGAGCGGGCAAGCGCAGTATCACGCTTGCCCGCTCTGTTTTTGAAAGCCGGTTTTTCTGCAGCCGACGCGGTGGGGCTGTTTGTTGTCTGTTGTCTTGGTTTTGGCTTTCCTGCCAGTTACTTCATAGATTCCAGAATGGCGTCCGCCAGTGCTTCCAGCTCAGTGCGCTTGTCCGTGCCCATGGACGAGGCGAGGCTGAGCCGCTCGTTGAGCACCGTCATGTTCTTAAGCTCATTGTTGACGAATTTCTGCATGAGGTCACCGGACTTCACCGCCCATGAGCCGTTTTCAATGATGGCAAAGGTGCGGTTTTGCAGATTCAGTGCCTTCATATCCATGAGGAAGTCATGCATGGCGGGGTAGATGCCGAGGTTGTAGGTCACAGAGGCCAGGACAATGTGACTGTACTTAAACGCCTCGGAGATCAGCTGGGAGACATGAGTGGAGGACACATCGTACATCGCCACCTTGCTCATGCCCTTATCGCAGAGCGACGTCGCCAGCGCCTGCGCCGCGTTCTCCGTGTTGCCGTACATAGAGGCGTAGACGATGAGCACGCCCTGGGTCTCAGGGGCATAGCGGCTCCATGTGTCGTACTTTTCGATGAACCAGCCCAGATCCTTGCGCCACACGGGGCCGTGGAGCGGGCAGATGTACTTGATCTGATCCAAAACGCCGCCGGCCTTTTTCAGCAGGAGCTGGATGTGGGGGCCGTACTTGCCCACGATGTTGGTGAGGTAGCGGCGGGCGTCGTCCAGCCAGTCCCGCTCGAAGTCCACCTCGTCGGCGAACAGCTTGCCGTCCAGCGCGCCGAAGGTGCCGAAGGCGTCGGCGGAAAAGAGGACGCCGTCGGTGACGTCAAGGGTCACCATGGCCTCCGGCCAGTGAACCATAGGCGCGCCCACAAAGGTGACGGTGTGCTTGCCGAAGGAGAAGGTGTCGCCCTCCTTCACCTCGATGCACTCATGTCCGTCCACATGGAAGCCGAACTGCCGCATGAGCATGAATGCCTTCTCGTTGGAGATCAGTTTCACCTTGGGATGGCGCAGCAGGATCTCCTCGATGCAGGCGGCGTGATCCGGCTCCAGATGGTTGACCAGCAGGTAGTCCAGCTCGCGGCCATCCAGCACATACGCCAGATTTTCCAAAAGCTGGCGGCAGGCAGACCAGTCCACCGTGTCAAAGAGCACCGTCTTTTTTTCATCCAGCAGGCAGTAGGCGTTGTAGGTTACGCCCCGGGGAATGGGAAAGCAGTTTTCAAACAGGGCCAGGCGATGGTCGTTGGCGCCCACCCAGTAGAGGTCGTTCGTTACTTTACGCACGCAATACATCTTATCTTGCCTCCTTCACGGCCTCAAGCCTTTACAAATTGATCCTTTCTCCGCGCACTCGGGACACACCCACTCGGCGCGAAGCTGCTCAAAGAGCGTACCGGGCGCGATCTCGCCGTCCTCGTCGCCCAACTCCGGCACATACTCGTAGCCGCAGCCGCTGCAGACGTAGCGGTCGCCGATGGGGGCGGGCTTCGGCGGCGCGGGCCGCTTCATCTTTACCATGGGCGGCGCGGGCATCTTTTCGCCGCTATCCAGCGCGGCAGTGAGCAGGGGCAGGATCTCCTCCACATCGCCCACGATGCCGTAGTCGCAGTTCTTGAAGATAGGCGCGTTACCGTTCTTATTGATGGCCACGATGGTGGAGGCGTCCTTGATGCCCTTAAGGTGCTGGGATGCGCCGGAGATGCCGCAGGCGATCCGCGGAGACCACCCGCTCCGCCTGCGGGATGGGCGTATCCATAGGAATGCCGACGGAGAAGTCGTGACCATCCTTCTTCAGCGCCGCCACAAGGTCGGCCACCTGCTGGGCAGCATCCCCCTCCCGGAAGATGGTCTTTTTGCGAATGCCGGTGATGGGCGCGGGTTTCTTGGCCGCCGAACGGCTCTCGCCGCCGGAGCTCTTGCCCAGCCTGCCCAACAGATGAGAGGCGATGACCACCCGCTGGATCTCGTTAGTGCCCTCGTAGAGGGTGGTGATCTTGGCGTCGCGGTAGGCCCGTTCCACCTCCATGCCCTTGAGGTAGCCGCTGCCGCCGTGGATCTGCAAGGCATCGTTGGTGACCTCCAGCGCGATGTCCGAGGCGTACATCTTCGCCATGGCGGACTCCATGCCGTAAGGCGCGTGCTGCTCCTTCAGCTCCGCCGCGGAGTAGATGAGGAACCGGGCGCAGCGCAGCTTGGTTGCCATATCCGCCAGCTTGAAGGCGATGCTCTGCTGGGCCGCGATGGGCTTGCCGAACTGGACGCGCTCCTTGGAATAGCTCAACGCGTGCTCAAACGCGCCCTGGGCGATGCCCAGCGCCTGCGCGGCGATGCCGATGCGTCCGCCGTCCAGCGTGGACATGGCAATCTTGAAGCCCTCGCCCTCCTTGCCCAATAGGTTTTCCTTGGGAACCTTCACGTTGTTGAAGATCAGCTCCGCCGTGGAGGAGGAGCGAATACCCATCTTGTCATAGTGGTCGCCGAACTCAAAGCCCTTCCAGCCCTTCTCCACGATGAAAGCGGAGATGCCCCGGGTGCCGATGTCCGGCGTGGTGACGGCGAAAACCACATAGGTGTCCGCCTTAGGGGCGTTGGTAATGAAGATCTTGCCGCCGTTGAGGAGGTAGTAGTCCCCCTTATCCAGCGCTGTGGTCTCCGTGCCGCCGGCGTCAGATCCGGCGTTGGTCTCCGTGAGGCCGAAGGCGCCGATCTTCTCGCCCTTGGCCAGCGGAACCAGATATTTCTTCTTCTGCTCCTCGGTGCCATAGGCGAAAATGGGCCATGAGCCGAGGGAGACGTGGGCGGAGAGGATGACGCCCGCGCCGCCGTCCACACGGGCCAGCTCCTCCACCGCGATGGCGTAGCTCAGGGCATCAAGACCGGCACCGCCGTACTCCTTGGGGTAGGGAATGCCCATCCAGCCCAGCTTGCCCAGCTTCTTGACAGCCTCCTCGGGAAACTCATTGTTCTGATCCATTAAAAATGCGAGTGGCTTGATCTCCTCCTCCGCAAAACTCCGGATCTTCGCGCGCAGCTCTTCGTGCGCCGACGTGGTTTGAAACAGCATACGGGTACCTCCTTTTAAAATTTTACAGCTTGCTTGTATCTTGGGAATCGGATCCGCCGGTCAGCAGCCTGCGCAGGCTCACGGCACGGAACGCCTCGTCCTGCTTTTGCTGCAAGGCCGCCAGCTGACAGTGGATGGCGCACCGCCCATGCTTGTCATGCCAGCGGCATTCATATCCCGGCTCCATGCAGGCGCACAGGATGCCCCGCTCCCCCACGACCCCCATGAGATCGTAGAGGGAGGTCGCGTCCAGATCGCAGGACAGCTCGCAGCCGCCGAGAGCGCCGCGGCTCACCCGCACCAAATTGCCGGCGGAGAGCTTGCGCAGAATCTGGTAGGCAAACTGATTGGGGATCAATTCCGTTTCCGACATCTCGGCCACCGAATGCTTCTCCCCGTCCAGCAGCACCCGCAAAATGCGCAGCGCGTAGTCCGTCTCTTTGGTGATGATCATGTTCCACATCCTCTTTTCGCTTGCTTGTTAATACCATCATATCAATCTTGATAAATTTTGTCAAGATAGTTTCAAAAAAAATATCGCTTTATTACAGACCGCCCCAGCCCGGGTCAGCTTCGCTTTCCATTCAGCGAAAAGCCATGTTCCTTACAATTATAGAAGCCGAAAAAGCTGTGCCATGGCAGTCCGCCGAAAGCAGAAAAGGCTATGACTGAAAACCAGAAAACAGAGAAATCGGTTGGGGCTCTCAGCGATCACCCACCCAAGGCGGATGTGGCGATCCCTGACAAGCCTAAGCCATCCAACCGAAACAAGCAATAAAGTGCGTGCTTTTCATTTTATTTATGCCGATCATTCTTGGGAGACAGTAGAAAAATTTCCATTGTTATTGACATGATGTGCGTTACAGAGTAAAGTATTCATCAAGACTGATTCGCAATAAAGAATATCATGGTCGTTCCGTGATCGAGGTCGTTATGATAAAAGGAAATGTAAAAATAGATCGCAAAAATCTCATCAGCATCCTGCAAAGCTGCCTTGTGCTGATTTTGGTGATCCTTGTCGCTCTGATGATGGTCGAGATCGGCAACCTGAAGGGCACGGCCCGCGTCATCAATTATGCCGGGCTGGTGCGCGGAGACACGCAGCGGGCGGTAAAGCTGGAGATCACAGGCACCCGAAACGATGAGTTGATCGCGTATTTAGACGATATCTTAAGCAATCTGACATCCGGAGAAGGGCACTACGAATTGGTAAAGCTCAAGGACGCGGCCTATCAGGAAAGGCTGGACAGCCAGCGTGCCTACTGGGAGCGGCTCAAGGCGGAGGCCGCGGCGGCCAGACGGCACGGATATGAGAACACCCAAATCGTTGCCATGAGCGAGACCTATTTTGAAATGGCGGACGAAACGGTGTCTGCCGCGGAACACTATTCAGAAAAGATCGCCATGAAGATCCGCACTATTGAGATCCTCTCGGCACTGGATATGCTGTGCCTGGTGATCCTGATCATGCTCCAGACCGCCATGGCACTGAAAATGGCCCGGAAAAACCAACTGCTGGAGCAGAAGGCATACATCGACATCCATACCGGCCTGCCCAACAAAGGCTCCTGCGAGGAGCTTCTCAACAACAGGGAAATTCTCCGGGAGCCTACGGCCTGCGTCATATTTGACCTGAACAATCTGAAAACCGTCAACGATACGAGGTCATTCGGCGGGTGATCAACTGATCCTGAGCTTTGCCCGGCTTTTACGCCGGGTGATCCCGGAAAAAGCATTTCGTGGGCAGATACGGCGGCGACGAATTTATGGCGGTCATTTACCATACGGACCGGCAGGAGGTGGAGGGCATACTGGACAGTCTGCGCAGGGAAGCCGACGCTGCAAACCGTGACGGCAATCAGCTTCCTCTCAGCTACGCCTACGGTTGGGCGATCTCCGCCGATTATGAAGGCTGCATCATGCAAACGCTGCTGGACAAGGCCGACTATTGCATGTACGAAAATAAGCGAGCCTACTACGCCACCCACGACCGGAGAGCGCCAAGGCCATAAGGCTCTTTTCAAACGAAAAACAGCAAGAACGAATTCGTCGCCACTATTGCGAAAAAAGCCTGGCCTGACGAAGAAAGGACAGGGAGGCGGCACTGAACGTCCACGTCGCAGTTGTGATGGAGGTACTGAAGGCTGGTGGCAGCGTGCAGTTCATCAGCTTCGTTAGCTTTGAGGTGAAGGGGTGCGCTGCCCGATCTGCCGGTTCGATGGTTGGCTGTACAGGAAACTCACCAGCAGGTACTTTACGATGAACGCTGGGGCGAGGGGCGGACGACTATCTTCTTTGCTGCACAACTGCACCATTTTCTCATACACGGACGATAGATCCAGCACTGCCTTACATTTCCGGAGGATGGTCTCCTGCTGCATTAGATACTCGATTAATCCGCCAAGCTGATCTGGCCATTGCTGTAACGATACATAGCTGCCCTCCAGGTACAAGGTTTTTGCTGGATTTTTTCCAGTTCTCTTGCTCCAATTATACCACAGATTGGCCTCTATGGATTGAAATATAAGGCTTTTTCTTTTATTCAGTGCATATTAAGTTAGGATGTGCAGTAGATGCTCCATTTTAGCGTTTATCTGGAGATTGCCAAAGGATAAATAGAAGCAGTATTATGATGAGCAGCTTGCCGCAGAAAAGCAGCGCACCGAGCGTGTGCCCAAGCGCATTCTGACTGAGGAAGAAATGTCGGCTCTGTCCGATCGGCTGATGCAGGTCACCAAGGGCATGACCATCACGGTGCGGTATTTCAAAGAGGATACCGCCCACCCGGAGATTCCCGCAGTGGGCAACTACATCACGCTGACCGGAAAAGCGGACCGCATCGACCCGGTGTTCCGCACCTTGCAAGTGGGCGAAACCGTAGTGCCCTTTGAAGATCTGGTTGAGATCAGTGGGGAAAGCATCATGGAGATTGACCAATATCTCGGCATTACAGAGGATTAAGCACAAAAAGGCCACCAGTCGAAAAAACGGCTGGTGGTCTTGCCTACTTATGATGTATCGCCGGGAGCTGCTTGATTTTATTTCCGACTTTTTGCGTTCCAGTGAGAACACCATATCTGGAGTACGTTCAAAAAATCCTATATCACGCCGCCAGCTTGTCCCACACTTGCAGTGGAACAGACCAATGAACTGCTGTTCATTTTACGTCCGCAGTTCGGACAGATTCGCTTGCTGGCTTCCATAAAAATTTACTGGAGTTTGGCAACAATTTCATCAGCGGACATACCGCTGGCAAGCAGCTTCTTCAGCACATCTTCTGCTTCGCTCTTCTTTGCTTCTTCCATTGCCTTTGCTTCGGCGGCAGCTTTTTTGTTTTCGGCTTTGGTAAGTTCCTTGGTGACGGCTTTCAATTCTGCTTTCTTGACTTTCAGCTGCGTCTTCAGATCATCGAGATTTGCAGTCAGCGAGGCAACCTCAGATTCGATTTTTTCCTTTTCGGCAGTCTTTTCTGCAACGACGGCTGCATAATCAACGGCAGCTTTTACGGTACGGGTCTTGTTCTTGCTTCCCTTGGGTCTTGCCATGATAATGTCCTCCTATACGGTGAAATGATTTGATACTTATAAGTATATTCCAAATAGTCAGAATTGCAATAGGTAACCTGAGCCGTTTTCAACTGCTACTGTGCCACATCAGAAGGTAGGGCTTCATAATGGCAAGATACTTATCGCGTGCAGAACTTTCGTGCATATGCTTCTTGAGAATCCATCTAGTGAATATCGACACCCTCCATGATCTTTTCTATCCAATTTGTGGAAGAATCATTTTTCTCACTAAATGACCCCAAATAATGTGACGAACTCTCAACCTCTATTATTACACCATCCGGCATTCTATATTTTTCTAAACTGAGATTCAAACCTTTAAGTGGGATTGTTCTAGCCAGTTGAGGGATAGAAACTGTATGGAGAATATCAATTTTTGATAAACCTCTATACGTTTCTGTCTTTTCGGCTTCACTTAGCAACCGTTCTGCATACTGATTTGAAATAACCTGTATGCGAAATTGTTCTTTTTCATCCTCGGTCATCTCAAGTGGAACGCCGTGCAATGTGTCTACAATATAGGACGAAATTTTAGCGAAGTGCTCGTCAAAATCAGTGGTATTCAAATTTTCTTCCTGATTCACTTCACTGCATGTACGGTCACATCACTTTTCTTTTTTTTAGACATAAACCAATAAAATATAACACAAAATGCTAAAGCAAACACAACACCAAAAACATTTTGAATCACTCTAAGACTAACCGCTCCTTGTAGTCCATATGTCTCTGCAGCAATGGCTAAAGCACCAAATGTGTTAAATACTGCCTGCCAGCCATATTGTGCTGAAAATCCTACACCGATTCCACCAAGAATTCCTATATATGCATAGATTGACGAAGGAAGCAGAAAATATAATACTGTAAAACATATAACACCTGCAATATTTCCGACAATCCTTTTACGGACTCTGTAGTGCATATCTTCCATAGACGGCAAAATCACGGACATGGCCGCAATACCAGCCCACATTGCACGTGGCATATTACAAAGTTCTGCAATGCAAAGGACAATCGGTACGCATAAAATCTGACATATCTGCCATTTTGTTCTGGAAGAAGTGATATCAAATTCTTGTATCAGATCTTTCAGATTTCTTTTTATAAGTTCTGTTTTTATGATTTCGATAAAATACGAAGCAGGTAAGTGCTGCACCTAAAGCCATTCCGACTAATCGCATCTGATAGCTTTTTTCCCGTAACATCATAACCATATAGCAGCAGATACCCAAGAACCAATGTAGATTGATTAAACATGAATGGATTATGGCATCCGAACAGAATCAACACAGCCAGTGCCGCAATATTTAACAGCATTCCCAATACCGGTGAAAACTGATTTGCTAAATGCGGACATACAGTCATAATTACAAAGAACAAAGCCAAAAGCATCGTAGATTGTCCGGTGTGGATCCCCAGATCCGCATTCCTAAACACCATGAGACATAATAAGACTACTACACCTACAATGCTGTTCTCATTTCCAAATAGGATGCTGAAAATACTAACAAAGAAAAAACAAAATGCCATTGTAACAGCTATCTTCACCAGATATACCCACATATGATATAGTTTTTCTTTTAGTGTTTCACTCTTTTTCAACAGGTTTTTAGAACCTGCCTGATTTAACTGCAACTCCTGATAAAATGTCATATAAATCATCCAATCTTCTAATTTATCTTAAAACTATATAATCTCATCTTTCTGCTTTGGCAGCTCTACAACAAATCTGCATCCACCATATTCACGGTTTTCTGCTTTGATTGTTCCTCCGGCACTATCTACAATCCGTTTTACAAGTGCAAGACCTAGGCCATTTCCTTCTGCTTTATGAGATCCATCTACCTGATAGAACTTGTCAAATATTCTGGATTTTACATCATCCTCTATTCCCGGTCCTTCATCTTCCAGAATGAACTTAACAGAATCCTGTTCTTGTTTCAGGAACATCGTAATTGTCCCCTTTGAAGGGCTGAACTTAATCGCATTATCTAAAAGATTTATCCAGATATGCATAAAAAGTCCTTCATTCGCAGTATATTTAACTTCCTCCAATTCTACCTGAAAACCAATTTCTTTTTCTGTCCATTTTGTTTCCAATGAAAGAAATGCCTGGCGGATCTGTTCATCCAGACGATATTCTGTTTTTTCATTGGTATATTCTGATTCTCTAACTTGGATAACAGCAAAATATTACCAACCAATCCGGAAAGTCTTTGGGTGTTAAATAAGATTTTTTCTACATATTTCTCTTGATCCTGAGACAGTTCTTCTCCCTGAAGCAGCATTGTATATCCTTCAATGGCATTAATCGGGGTCTTAAACTCATGAGAAACATCAGATACAAAATCCATCTGCAACACCTCTGTTGCACGAAGTTCTTTTGTCATAACGTTAAAACTTTGATAAGATTCTCCAACTTCTGCTATACGGCTGTTCGTTTCCAAATGCTGTTCAAAATCTCCCTGAGAAACTTCCTTCATTGCTTTACTAAGTCTGGTAATTGGTTCCAGTAACTTTGCATTGATAAATGAAGTGATCAGCCCTGCAATCAATGTATTGAAAATCAAAAGCCAGCCAAGCACAGGTATGCTGCCCGGCAGATTAAAAAAATGATTCAAAAAGCAAATAATAACGCAGATATGACTGTTGAAAATACAAGTGCCAGCCAGATTGCACCAGTCAGACAGGATCGGATCCGCAATCCTTTTTTCTTTCTTTTGTTCCATTATTTTTTCACCACCTTGTATCCAATTCCACGCATTGTTACGATTTCAAAATCAGGGTTATCTTTCAAACGCTCCCTGATTCTTCCTATATGTACCTCTATCGTATGTGGGTCTGCCTCCGTCTCGTATCCCCATACTTCATCCATCAACTGTTGTTTTGTAAATGTTCTGCCTGGCGAAGCTGCAAGCTTATATAAAAGCAAGAATTCTTTTTTAGGCAAAACAAGACTTTCCTTATCAGTTATAACCGTCATTGCATCATAATCAAACTCTGTTGAACCGATCACAATTTTGTGTTCATTCAGTATCTGTGCACGGCGAAGCAGTGCTCCGACTCTTAAAACCATTTCATTCACATTTACCGGTTTTACCATGTAATCGTCACTTCCCGAAAGAAATCCCTGGCGCATATCATCAAAGGAACCTTTCGCAGTGATCATAAGTACAGGTATCTGATATCCTGCTGAACGGAGTTCCGACACCAGTTCATAACCATCCATAACCGGCATCATAATATCAGAAATGATCAGATCAATATATTCCTTATCCAATACTTCTAATGCCTGTGCTCCATCCGATGCACTTTTGACTTGATATCCATTCTTCTCAAGCACTTTTTGGAATAGCTGGCTTAATTCTTTATCATCTTCTACAATCAATATTTGAAACACGTTTTCCTTCCTCCTTATTAAAACAGATACCTTGCCCATCCAAGCAGATGCTGTACCAAAAATATTTTTCTCTGACGTTTCTTTGTTAATTCGATTGGCTCTACATGATATGGATCACGATAGGTTCCATCTTCCAATACCTGGCGGGCTGCGAATTACAAGCATCAGTTCCGTATCCAGATATGCACTTCTCATGTCCATATTAAAGGAACCGATTACAGACAGATCATCGTCAATCAGAATACTTTTTCCGTGGTATGAATAACCGCCTTCATATTCCCAGATATTAATTCCTGTACTTAAGATTCTATTTCTGTTTTTCGCATAATCAGCAGCCCCAAATGGATTCCCATTATTCGCAACTGAATTTGTCATGATAGAAAAATCTGAAACGTTCTCTGCAATCTCCTCCCATGTATTATACATCATATCATTACAGATAATATATGGCGTGTGGATCTTAACAGCCGTTTTCAAAATGGTGATATAAACTTCGATAATCCAGATTAATTGTTCCACAAGTTGCCATACAGTCATCTGCCACACTCATTTTTGCATGACAGAAACCAGGAGTCCACTCATAAACACGAACACCATGTTTAACTAATCCATGATAAAAAAGAACGAGTTACATTATAAATAAATTTTTTATCAGGGATACCAGGTGTGATAATTCTTACGTCTACCCCTCGCTTAGCAGCCAGACATAACGCATGCGTCATTTCATCTGTTATGATTAGATATGGAGTCATAAACCAACAATATTTTTCAGCTTTATTTATCATACTGATATAAAC
>VOFD01002297.1_pt1 | contig 38623 bp, 58 predicted proteins | sample 5384101 | NCBI WGS metagenome assembly VOFD01 (sample SAMN12384723, study PRJNA508395) | human gut metagenome | isolation source: healthy gut C | host: Homo sapiens
CGTACTTACTGGTTATGGGCATCACCCTGAGTACCCCAAAAGGACAGGTGGAAACCCTCAGCGTCGGGCAGAACTGTTTTTCTTTTCTGTTCGTTGCGCAGTATCATGGCATATATCTTATGCACCACTTCGGCATCGAACCCCGCATTGATTATCTCTTCGCGCGACTGGCCCTCCTCTATCATGCGGTATATGACCGAATCGGTGATGTCGTAAGGCGGAAGGTAGTCTGTATCCTTCTGTTCGGGACGCAGTTCAGCGGAAGGCGCCTTGAGCAGAATGTTCTCCGGAATCACCTCCCCGTTACGGTTGATATAGCGGGCGATATCGAACACCTCGCTCTTATACACGTCGCCTATCACGCTGAGCATCCCGGTATGGTCGCCGTAAAGCGTTCCCCACCCCAGAGCCAACTCGCTCTTGTTCGAAGTATTGAGCAAAATATGTCCAAATTTGTTGGAGAGGGCCATAAGCAGCACGCCCCGGATACGGGCCTGGATATTCTCCTCCGTTACCCCGAACACGGTATCCTCGCCGAATACCGGATTCATGCTATCGACCACACTGCGGTAAATGTCCGTAATGGGAACGATGTCGTACTGCATACCGAGCGTGCGTACCATCTGCATGGCATCTTCCACCGAATGGTCGCTCGAAAACTGCGACGGCATAAGCAGCACCCGGACGTTTTCCGCCCCGAGCACTTCGACCGCAAGCGCCGCGACAACGGCGGAATCGATACCGCCGGAGAGTCCGAGGCAAGCCCTGGAATAACCGTTTTTGCGGAAAAAAATCGGCCAGTCCGAGCGATGGCCCGATATACGTTCCGCGTCTTATCCTGATAAGGCACCTCCATGGGTTCGTGGACGCCACCGAGCTCCACCACCCGATAATCCTCCTCGAAACCCGCAAGCAGGGCCAGCGGTTTTCCTTCGGCACTGAAAACAGCCGACGAGCCGTCGTATATCACATCGGTATTGGCTCCCACCTGATTGACGAACACCACATCCGTTCCCAGCCGGTAAGCCATTCCGGCGAAAAAATCGTAACGTTTTTTCGATGCGCTGACGCGCGTATTTGCTCGAACCGATATTTATCACTGCATCCGCACATCCGGAACATTCGTCCGGGTGCATGATGTCCTCTCCGACCACAACAGCGATTTTCCGCCCGGCGACCTGTATGAATTCGCGCCCCGGCCCGGATAAAGAAACGTGGCGTCGTCGCGCTGAAGGATATGCTTTCTCGTAATATATCCGACTATCTTGCGGTTCTGGATGAAAGCCGCAGCACTGACCGTCCACCGTCCCTCCTGTACGGGAAGCCCCACCAGAGCCGAAATGCCGTCGCAGCAGGCCGCTATCTCGACAAGCGCCTCCTCGCAAAGGTCAAGAAAATTCACCTTGTTCAGCAAATCGTAGGCAGGCGCCCCGCTTATCGACTGTTCAGCGAACACCACCAGGTCGGCGCCGTCGGCCTGGCTCTCTGGACGGCATCCATGATTTTGAGTTTGTTGTTTTCGAAAGCTCCGATGGTATAATTTAGCTGAGCAATTGCGATTCTCATTTTTCCGACATTAAAAAACCAGCAACAAATATACGATTTTTCGGTAACGATGAACCGGAAAGCGCATCTTTTTTTCTTTAACATTGAAGCTGTTATCCGGACTGAAAAAGGCCGACACACGATTCATGCGCCTGAACTGTAATCCGTTAAAGGGAGCAACGGGATAGCCCGCGGACTCCCCGCCATACGCCGTCAGGGCCGACGGATAATGGAATAGGACGAAAACAGGACAGGACAAACGGTTGCAGGAAACCGTATTTTACAATATCCTGCGCTCGCCGGCCCGGCGAAAACTGCAACCGAACCCGAAAAACCGGCCGGGACGAAGAATATGACGGATTTTTTCGCCAAATTTGCCGGAAACAAACCATACCATGGACAACAGACAGACAGCTCCCGACGAGATACTGAACCGCCACGGTATCCGCCCCACATCTGTCAGGATACTCATATACAAAACGATGAACCGTTTCCACGACACGTTCAGCATGGCCGATTTGGAAGAGGCGCTGGACAGCGTGGACAAATCCACCCTTTTCAGAACACTGGCCCTGTTCGCCGAACACCATCTGGTGCATCTCCTCGAAGACGGCAGCGGCTCGACGAAATACTGCATCTGCCGCAACGACCGCCCCTGCGGCATCGACGAACTGCACTGCCATTTCCACTGCGAGGCCTGCCGCAAAACCTTCTGTCTGGACTACACGCATATCCCCGCCGTACGCTATCCCGCAGGGTTCGAAGTACGACAAATCGACTACCTGCTCAAAGGGCTCTGCGCATCATGCAGGGCGAAACGGCACGAGTGACATTTGCAACCCGGTTGCACTCCGGCCCTCCTATCTTTGCCGACAGAAACACAATCGGCAATCATATGAACAAAGGACAAAAAAAAAACACCGTAGTGCGCATTGCAGCGAGCGCACTGCTTCTCGGCACCGCCTGGCTGCCGCTACTGTCACCGGCCCTGCACATCGCCCTGTGCGCGGCAGCCTATCTCGTCATCGGTGCCGACATCCTTTTCCGGGCAGTCCGCAACATCCTGCACGGCAAAATCTTCGACGAGAACTTTCTGATGTCGGTCGCGACCGTCGGCGCATTTGCCATCGGCGAATACCCGGAAGCGGTCGCGGTCATGCTGTTCTATCAGACCGGAGAGCTGTTTCAGGATATGGCCGTAGTCCGGAGCCGCAAATCCATCGCAGCGCTGATGGATATCCGTCCCGACTACGCCAATCTGGAAGATGCCTGTGGAGAACTGCACCGGGTAGCACCGGATGACGTCCCGGCCGGCAGCATCATCGTCACCAAGCCGGGCGAGAAGATTCCGCTGGACGGCGTCATCGTAGCCGGTTCATCCACACTCGACACCGCAGCCCTTACGGGCGAAAGCCTGCCGAAGGAGGTGACCGAACACGACATCGTCCTCAGCGGCAGCCTCAACATGACCGGCCTGCTCCGGATACGGACGACCGGCGTTTACGGCGAATCGACGGTAGCCCGCATCCCCGACCTGGTAGAGAACGCAGACACGGGCAAGGCCGCCACCGAGAAATTCATCACCCGGTTCGCCCGCTATTACACCCCCCGCCGTCGTCATCGCCGCCCTTCTGCTGGCAGTCGTCCCACTCCTGCTCGCCGGAGGGGATTGGCTCGTATGGCTCAACCGGGCTCTCATCTTTCTGGTCATCTCCTGTCCCTGTGCCCTCGTGGTATCCATCCCGCTCACCTTTTTTCGCCGGCATAGGAGGTGCATCCCGCAAAGGGATTCTCAAAAGGGTCCAACCATCTGGAAACACTGGCCCGTGTCCGTACCGTCGTCTTCGACAAGACCGGTACGCTGACCGAAGGCAGCTTCACCGTCACGGCCGTCCACCCGGAAATCATTCCGGAGACGGCATTGCTGGAAACGGCCGCACTGGCCGAAAGCTACTCCGACCATCCCGTGGCAGCCTCGCTGCGACGCGCCTATGCCCGGCCGCTCGATAAATCGCGGGTATCGGATATGGAAAACTTTGCCGGAGAAGGCATCCGGGCAAAGGTAGACGGACACGAAGTATATGCCGGAAACGAGAAACTGATGCACCGTGCCGGCGTGGTTCCGAAACCGTGCGAATGCAAAGGGACCATCATCCATCTGGCAACGGACGGCAGCTACGCCGGACACATCGTCATCTCCGATACGGTCAAACCGCAGTCGTCCGCAGCCATCGCCCGGCTGAAAAGCGAGGGCATAGAGAAGGTGGTCATGCTGACAGGCGACCGCCCCGACGTCGCCGAAAAAGGTGGCCCGCCAACTCGGCATGGACGAACTGTATGCCGGCCTGCTGCCTGCGGACAAAGTACGACGCGTGGATGCCCTGATGGCGTCGGAAAGCAAATCGGCCCGGCTCGCCTTCGTGGGCGACGGCATCAACGACGCACCGGTACTGAAACGGGCCGACGTGGGAATTGCCATGGGGGCGGCCGGAAGCGACGCAGCGATAGAAGCGGCAGACGTCGTACTGATGGACGACAATCCGCTCCGGATAGCCGAAGCCGTCGCCCTGTCCCGCCGGACGATGCGCATCGTCATGCAGAACATCGTATTCGCCATCGGCATAAAAGCCGCCATGCTGCTGTTAGGCGCCTTCGGTATCGCCAACATGTGGGAAGCCGTCTTCGCCGATGTGGGCGTTACGGTACTGGCCGTCCTGAATTCCCTGCGGGCGATGCGCTCCGAATAATCCCACGGCGGATACCGATAAAACGGTATCCGCCGTATACCGCCAACGTTCGCTCGCACATCTCTGCTCCTGTCGGCCAAGACGGCAGGAGCAGAGGCCGTACCGCACTCGAAACGTCCGGCATCATAAAATTTCTGCCGCGGCAATTTGGAGAATTGATTTTTCTACTTATCTTTGCACCCGCTTAAGGTTAATAACCGCACGGTGCCATAGCTCAGATGGTAGAGCAAAGGACTGAAAATCCTTGTGTCCCCGGTTCGATTCCTGGTGGCACCACTTGAATAAGGGAGTTGCATCTGTTGCGACTCCCCTTTCTGTTACCGTCTGTACAAATTGACGCCGGCAAGATACGGCCACAGCCCTTCTTATGCACCGTCGGCCGCCCCTCTTTCTGTCGAAGTACGGCAAGCATCGTTTCAAACACACTACCCGCACACCATCGCAGGAAGCGACCTACCAACAAAAGGGATAGTCCCCGCATAGCCGCCCAGACCGCCGTCCGGGCACGTTCATGTTATAGAAAATTCTCACCCTGTGTATAACGGGGCATCCGCAAGGTATCCGGGCCCTATGCAGCCGGTCCGAACTCTGCGTATCGCAAAGCCTCCGAACCATATTCTGTCCCGAACGAAAGGCACGGAATATGCAATCAATATCATACGGGCATATCGGCCGTCCCGAGCATCAGCTCTGTACCCGCATGGCCACGGCTCCAAATACCGGACAACCGAGAAACATTAAAAAACACAATCATATGGACACGAAAATAGTAATAGAAAATGCGGAAATATTCAACGGGAAAGACCCCGAAACCGTCAAAGGCAACATCCTGATTGAAAACAATCTCATCGACAAGATTTCGGCACAGCCCCTGCCGCCGGAAACGACCGCCGGAGCCACTGTTATAGACGGTACCGGAAAATTCCTTATGCCGGGCCTTATCGACGCGCACTGGCATGCCTATCTATGCTGCAACACGATGGCCGACCTGCTGGCCGGAGAACCCTCCTACACCTACCTCGTAGCCGGCCGAGAAGCGACCGCCACCCTGCTAAGAGGATTCACGACCATACGCGATGCGGGCGGCCCCGTCTTCGGATTGAAACGCGCCATAGACAACGGCGTTCTGGAAGGCCCGCGCATCTATCCGAGCGGTGCCATGATTTCCCAAACCTCGGGACACGGCGATTTCAGTCCGGTCTACGAACAGGCGCACGGCGACTGTTGCTGCGGTCTGGCACACGTCGAAGAACTCGGCGCATCCAGAGTAGTCGACGGCCCCGTCGCGGTAACGGCCGCTGTCCGGGAGAACCTGAAAAAAGGGGCCTCGCAGATAAAAACTCATGGCCGGCGGAGGTGCCGCATCGCTGTACGACCCGCTGGACGTGACCGAATTTTTTTTGACGAAGAGCCTGCAGGCGGCCGTTCGGGCCGCCGAAGATTGGGGCACCTATGTCATGGTACATGTATACAATCCGCGCGGAATAGCCCGTGCGCTGAAAGCAGGAGTGAAAAGCATCGAACACGGACACCTCATAGACGAAGCGACCATGGCGCTGCTGGCGGAGAGCGGTGCATGGCTGAGCATGCAGGCATTCGCTCTCGAAGACAACACGTACCCCTCCCCCGTTCAACAGGCCAAACATGTCCAAATCACCGAAGGTACAGACCGTACCTATAACCTGGCGAAACAATACCGTCTCACAGCTCGCCTGGGGTACCGACCTGCTTTTCACTCCTAAAAATACGAAAAACCAGAATCATGGCATCGTCAAACTCCAAAAGTGGTTCAGCAATTTCGAGATTCTGAAAATGGTGACGCACGACAACGCCCAACTGCTGGGAATGTCGGGAGCGCGGAATCCCTATCCGGGTACGCTCGGCGTCATCGAGGAGGGCGCCTTCGCCGATATGCTGGTGATAGACGGCAATCCGCTCGAAGACATCAGCCTGATAGAACATCCCGAGACCGCGTTCAAGGTAATCGTCAAAGATGGCAGCATCGTGAAAAACACGCTCGGGACACAGGAGAGCGCATGATATGCAGCACGGGCACGCCGGCATACGCCGGCCGTAAATTGCGGGAGGTGAACAATTCGCCTCCCGCAGCCTTTTATCCGCACGGCCTCTCCGCCGAAAACGACGGACATCTACATAATGGTATAACTGAAAGATACGCCGATTTTGGTAGGTCCCAGATAACTGTTCCGGCCGTGGCCGAGGAAACGACCGCACTGCTTCCAAACGTATTCGTCGTACTCCAGACTGACATACCCCACTCCTATCGTGGCCTCCACATGCCAACGCTTTCCGATACTCCACATATACCCGTACGAAAGTCCCACTCCGAACAGCGAACCTTCGTAACGCCGCGTCCCCATTCCCAGCCACTCGATACCTCCGGCATTAAAGTCGGAATAGATGAAGTTGGCACCGATAAAGTGCCCGGAAAACCGACGATAGGGCCAGAACCGAACCTCGGGCTGAACCATCCAGAACTTGAACTTCCGATTGTCCGCATAAGTCCAGGGATTATACCCGCCCGTCACCTCCAACGTAATACGCCGGTCCAACCCGACTTCGAGTCCCGCATTGAAGGATGCCGTCGCCCAGTAAAGCGCATTGGTCTTCACCGTGAGACGAGGCATCTCCCGTTCCGCTCCCCGTACCGTCTGGGCACCGAGAACCGCCATGCGGCACGGCCGCAAAGCCGAGGAGGCATAGAATCCCGTATATGACTACTCTTTTTCATTTTATTGTCTGAAATTTATAACGTTCCCCGGTCAGCCGTCCCGGAGAACCGACGCACAGCCGCAGGTCGCATCATCCGTTCTGACACACCTGTTCCACTATCCACGCCCAAAGATTGGCCGTCAGCCGGTCGAAATCCGTCGTCACCGTACCGGTTGCATTCGCCTGGGTGCTGAGACTGCCGTTCTGGTTCAGATTGGCATCGCCGAGGTAAACGATTCGGGATGTCTGATTGACACCGACAGAGAGCGTCTTCTCCTGTCCGGCAGCCGTGCTGACCAGCAGGGGCGTCACGGCCGAAGGATAATCGGAACAGTAGGCGGCATAGTTGTCCGCCCGTGAAACCACCGCGTTCTCGGCCACCTGACCGAACGGCGTCGTAAAGAAGCGTCTATTGGCATCGGTCTGCGCCGCCCGCTTGAAATTACCGCCGATATTATTCTGATAGTAATATTTCCATGTCCCGTCCGAAGTCAGATACTGCCGCAGTTTCGCATTGGTCGCTTCGGTATCCGTGCCGACGATAAGCACACGGCCGGTATCGGCCCGCAACCATGCGAGTACCGCCTGCGCCAACTCGTCCGATATGGCCGTATTATAGGTCAGATAGATGACATCCTGTGCATTGATGATTCGTTTGATACTGTTGAATATCTCCAACACCCCCGTGCTGACCGCCTGCATCTCCACATTGGAGACCTCCGTAAAGGCGAAGCCTCCCACCACGACCGTACCGGTGGGCGAAAAATTCTTGGTATTGTCCAGTATGCGGCGCAATGCCATACCGCTGGCGGAAGAGGGCGTTCCCGTACCGAGCGAACCTATTTCATGCACCGACAGCACCCGGATGATTCGGTCTTTATACAGGCTCGGATTCTCCTGCGTCACGGTAATATCGAACGTCCACCGTCCTCCGCTGACGCGCAGCCGCGACACGACGTTCCGGTCCGTTCGGTTGTCTTGCGAAGCCGTGAACAAAAGATACGAAACCGCATCGTCCGCGCCGGCATCGCGGCCTATCGACACCGTAAAGTTACTGTTACCGGTCAGTGTAGTTCCGACTCCGGTCACTGCCGTACCCGTCGGAACGCCCGACGCATCAAGCCATTGGATGGTATAGGGTACGGTAGCCTGTACATCTACCCGTCCGCTCTTGCCGGCTACGTAACCGAGCGTCAGGGTCCGGGATGACACACCGAGATAATTGTCTCCGTCAAAATACATTTCGGTCGTGAAATCCTCCCACGCCTCTACCGCAACTTCCGGACATATCGCTATTCTTATTCGTATTCATATCGTTTCCCAATTACCAAATTTCCCATTGATAGACTTCGTTCCAAGGTGTGATTTCCATACGGACGGAAATTCCCGCCTCCTGTCCGACATCTATCAACAGATTGACCGTCTGTCCGGCAGGCAGCGAAATGGGCATCCGTCATCATCGGTCGTAACCGCCGCGACCAACCGATCTGCCGACCGAACGGTCATCCTTTCATAAAGACTTACTCCGACGCCCGTTTCGGCATCGTCCGGAGTATCGGTATGAATCATATTGAATGTCCCTACGGTCGCAAAATCGCCGTTCGGACCGAATGTTCCGGCCCTTCGGACAGTTGCCGTACCGGCCATCGGCTTCCCGTTGAAATCATACCCGTCGTTGGGCGCCTGAACGGTAAAATAATAACGCTCTTCCGACACTCCGTCGTCCAGTCCCTGACCGTAATGTGCATCTGGGCATTCTTGCGCACGACGGTCACCTCTTCCGGCATACCGGTTCCTGCCGACGCCTGCAACTGTCCGAAAAACAGGTTGTCCGGCACGCCGTGATACGTATCGTCCTCCATAAACAGCGAAACTGCCCGATTTTCGAGCCGGCTGCCGTCGTCCGGAATATGGAACTGCTGCCCCGCCCCTACATTCGTCCATGCCGAAATACGACAGCCGGCCAGATTCCGCTCGGGAAGCATAACGGGAATGCGGTGCATGATTTCATCGCTCGTAACGGAAACATGTCCCGTATACTCCCCGGTCGGCCCAAACAGATAGAGTTCGGCACCGCCGGCCTCTCCGTTCTCCGTAATATCGCGACCGGTCACGGTATCCATGACCTTCAGGACGACCGAACGCACCGCCGTCTCCGGAGGACAGTTATCCCGATTCTCACGGATACACCCCGTCAACAGGAGGAGCAGTATACCGCCTCCAAACAACAACTGTATGATATGTATCGACCTGTTCACGACCGGATACTTCTGCAAAGCATGCCGCAGACCCTCCGGCAGGAGCCTGCCTCAGCAGTTCCTGCCGGATTACGGGTGCGGCTTTTCCACCCTGCTACCATTCTACATTCTGAATCAAATCCGTCGCCCACTCCTGAGGTTCGACGGTAACGGTCAGCGAAGCAGGGTCGGCCGGTACTTCGGGATTGTCGCTGCCGCTGCCCAGCCGCTTGAGTGTCACATTCACCACATACACGCTGTTGCGGCGAATAAAGGTTCCGTCGCTGGTGGCACCGTCGCTACCCACCGTATCGTTAATACGGAACGGAAAATAGACCGGCTGGCCGTCATAGGTTCCCGCCAAAGTTATCAGCGTGGTATTGCCGTCGCCGTTATCGCTCGGCAATACGTAAAAATAACGATTGGCATAATCGCCGGTAGAGATGGTTTCCGCCAGATAAGTTTTCACTGTACTCTTATCGCCCTGCATACCTCCATAAAAGGCATCCGGCGTATAATCCACCGAAGGCAGCCCCATCTTGACGGAACTGCGGGCTTTCATGACCATGACCTTGGTCAACGCGAATTTAGCTGCATCATGGCCTGCTTCGGGCGCTATCGTAAGCGTTCCCAATTTCACTTTGGCTACAACCCTGCTAATCGGAATGGTCGCTTCGGAGACGGTATTGGCCGACAGCACAACCGTATCTTCCCCGCTCATGAACAATCCGTCGGCGGTCGTAGCCTGTGTGTCGAGGTCAATCACATTACCGGCATCTTCAAACCAACCGTAATTGATGCTGTCCGGAAATGTAATCGCTGACGGTACATTCGCCACCACGACCACCTTTTGGTCCCCGCAACCAGACCGGTAATGGTTTCCGAAATCTGATTCGGAGCAAACGTATGTTTTTTGTCCAACGTACCGTTGGAATTGAAGACAAATACCGTCACGTTATGCAGCTTGTTTTCTGCTTCCTTGACGGCCTCCGCATCGTCGGGCGAGCCGACCGCTTTGCTTACGGGAACCTGCCCGCTCAGGGTTACGGTAAGAGAAGCATTCTCCCCTTGTGTGAGTTCCTCCCGACCCATGCCGGTACAGGACACCGCCAAAGCGGCCCATCCCAGCAGGCACAAGCCTACCGCCCAGAGACCTGTCCTTCCAATAAAACTGTTCGTTTTCATAATCAGCTATCTTATTTATAAAATAATACAGTTTATCCGTTACGACGAACTGATACCATGCGCTTCTTCCCAAAACGCATCGTCGACGAACCGATAACGCTTCCCGCATCGCCGGGACGCTGGACGACATATACCTTGCCGTTGGATATGGTCGTATAGTTCTCGGTCGCATCCGGCAGCAGGTAGAACGGATTCGCGCCGTCGAACGAGTAAACATCGTGATAGGAGTCATCCTTATAGCCTTTCCCCACGAAAAAACCGTCTTCAGCCCTACCGCCCGGCCCAGAAGAGTAAATCCGGAACAGAACATAGTCGCTGGAACTCTTGTTCTGAAACAGATACATCTGATGATAGTTCGGTAAATATTCGATTCGCTCTACCTGTTTGCGACATGAAAGGCAGCTTTGCTGCCAATACGCATAACATACCTATCGCATATATTTTTTTCATAGGTCGAAGTTTTACGTTATCCGATTATAATTCCGTCTCCGAGTTCTTCTACCGGACGCCCATCTTTGAAGAAATCGTCCGTAATGGTATAGACATGGTAAGTAATATGGTTTTCAGTATAGACCGAATCGTAAAAAGCATCGTAATAGGGACTCGGGTAAGAAAAAAGTATTCTATATATACCTCATCGTTGTAGATAAACATCGCATCCATATCAGAGAAATAACCTGACCAAAGAAAAAAGGACTATCATAACCACCCACAAACATATAAACAGAGTGAGAAAAGCTCCCTTCACTATCATGAAACCATCTTCTCGTACCATACCGTTAGAGTTGGATGTATAAATAACGAATACATCTTTCGAGGAGTCATTGATGAATTTATATTCGTGACGTCCGGACCGTTCATACCGGGTAATCACTTTTTTCCGCAACTGGTAGTAGCCAATACGGGAAATAGGCACAGCAATAGAATTCGAGTGAAGGTTTTCATAGGCATAGAGTTTAAGTTTTTCAAATGCCCGTGTAAAGGACACGACCAATAAACAGGGCACTTCCATTGAAACAAATTTAACAATAACCTTCCTAATACCAAAAGGCTGATTACAGTCCGGCTGGTTCCGCTGAGCCTCTCCGCATTTAGGGATTCGAGGCAGCCATAAGACAAGTATTCATGCATACCGTCCTCTGAAAGGGGAGGGCTTAGGGTCGCTCGTGCAAAGGCTGTATCTTATTGAAAGAGAAGAGGACAACCATTCGATTGTCCTCTTTGATTCTGAGCGGAAAACGAGACTCGAACTCGCGACCCCAACCTTGGCAAGGTTGTGCTCTACCAACTGAGCTATTTCCGCATTATTTCATGAACTTGGCCGGTCGTTTCCGGTTTGCGAGTGCAAATATAGGCAACATTTTTACTCTGCAAATTTTTGCAGAAATTTTCCATCATTTTTATTTCATCCCGGCCGAACCACACCATCTCCGCGTCCCTGCGAAACCAGGTCATCTGCCTCTTGGCATACCGGCGCGAGTTGCGTTTAATCAGTCTGACCGCTTCATCGTACGTGATTTTCCCGTCGAAATAGTCGAACATTTCCCGGTACCCCACCGTCATCAGCGCATTGAGCCCGCGCAGGGCCAGAGCCGTCGGGCCTCCTCCTCAAGTCCCGACGCAAGCATTCCGTCCACTCGGCGGTCTATCCGCCCGTATAACTCCTCCCTTCCCACCTTTATCCCTATTTTCAGGATACGGAACGGTCGTTCCCTGGGCTCGCCCGAACGCTGTTCCGAATAGGGCCGGCCGGTCTGAATGCACACCTCCACGGCACGCAGGACACGCGACGGATTGCTGCGGTCTACCGATTCATAATAGACCGGGTCGAACCGGCGAAGCCTCTTCGAGCAAAGACCCGAGTCCCTCCTCCCGCAGCCGAGCCTCAAGCTGCGCCCTCAGAGCCGGTTCAGCCGGCGGCAGCGCATCGAATCCGTGGCAAAGCGCATCGATGTAGAGGCCGGAACCACCTACGGCCAACACATAATCGTGCGTCACGAACAGCCTGTCGAGCAGTTCCAGCGCTTCCGCTTCAAACCGTCCCGCATTATAGTCGTCGGACACTTCGCGGTCGGCGATAAAATAGTGCAGAGCGGCAGCCTGCTGCTCTGCAGAGGGCTGCGCCGTTCCGACAGCCATCCCGCGGAATACCTGCCGGGAATCGGTAGAGATTATCGGCGCACCCAAACGACGGGCGAGTTCGACCCCCACCTCCGTCTTCCCGGAGCCTGTCGGCCCCGCCACGACCACGAGCGTTCCCCTCTTGTCAGAAATCATCGCCGAATCCATCGTCTTCCGTACCCTCGAAATCGGCGAATTCCTCCATCATATCGCTGAAAGGGTCGTTCTCTTCGTCCGCCTCGATACCCGCCCCCGTCTGAGCCGGAGGCGTACCGACCGACAGGGCCACCCGAGGATAAAGCACCGCCTCTTCCTCCGGCTTGAAATCGGCCACTTCCAGAAAGAGCTCGCGGGCGGAGAGCATGTCGAAAACGAATATCAGCCGCGACACCCCGGAAGCCAACACGTCGCACAGCCTCGTTCCCTCCATCGGCAGGGCGGCAATACCCGCATCGCAGTCCTGCATATCCTCGAGGGTATATTCCTGCAGCTTGTTCCATCCGGAATCCGCCGCAAAGAAAGAGCTGAAATTGAACGGGTCGTAACCGAGGTCGCCGCAAACCAGGTCGTGCAACTGCAACAAGTCCGTACTCTCCGGAACTTCGTATTCACGGACAAAACCATCCGTCTCGCCGCTGAGCATCCTCAACTTGAAAATCATACAAAAAGGTATTTATTCTTAATCAATTATCGTTACCGGCTACCCGGTTCAGGCAAGGCACGAAGAAAGGCCATGACATCCGTACCGTCCGGATAATCCCACGGCCAGGGCATCTGGGCCGCTCCGAAACCGACAGCCCTCGGATGGACAACATCCCGCCCCACCACGCACTGCACCGCACCGTCGTTCGCCTCCAGCCACCCGTACACCTCCTCCGCCCTATCGTAACGAAACGCCACGATATTGCTGAGCGACACCGGAAAACGGTCGCCGACGGTCACGACGAAGGTTCCGCCGTCATAAAAAATCCTCCCCTGCGGCCCGGAGCCTGGCCCGCAGACTGCGGTAATTGTTACGGTACTTGGGATTCACCGCCTCCTCGGGGGGGGAGCCACTGCCCGGACGAAACGGGCCAGGTCGTAATCCAGCGGAATGAATACCAGACTGACATTGCGGCAGCCGAGCCCGCTATAACGGAAGATATCACGACCGAGCGCATGCAACTCTCCGTCGGTCTCCTCCCCCGTCAGCAATGCCACCGAGCCTGCGGCTTCCTCTTATGATGGACGGTATGCCGTCGAACAGGGCATGGAAATACCGGCCCGTATTGTCGCTGCCCGTAGCGATTGCCGCATCGTACCGCTCCTCCGGCACATAGCGTTCGACCCGTATCCCCGGCGCTAACCCGCACAACAGGCCGACGACATACTCCATCAGCACCGAATCCTTGGAAGACATCTTAATGTACGGAATACAGTCCGAAGCCACGACACACAACAGGTCGGACAATCCCACCAACGGGATATTCCCCGCCATGATGACCGCCACACGGCTGCGTACCGTACGCTCGTTCGCCCCATAATACGAAAGCCACCGGGCCGATACCGCGGCATCGAGCATGTTCCGCCGCACGGCATCGACGGAGAACACCACATCGGAAAGGGTAAACCACGGATTGGCGGCAACGGCGGCTTCCGCCACCGCCCGTGTCTCCGGCACGGTGCCGAACCCTCCAACAGCCCGCCCAACCGGGCGAAGAGCTCCGTGTAATATGCCGCCGGTTTTCCCATGACCCCGCAAATTTACAAAAAACCCGCACCGCTGCCTGAAAAAACGTATATTTGTCCTTTGCAAAACAGGAAACCCATGAAATTCATAGCCATCATTCCGGCCCGTTACGCATCGACGCGTTTCCCGGGGAAACCGCTCGCCGACATCCAGGGCAAACCCATGATACAACACGTCTACGAACGCACGTCGCAGGTGTTCGCACACTGCTGCGTCGCCACGGACGATACACGCATCGCCGAGGCCGTGGACAGGTTCGGCGGCTGCGCCGTCATGACGTCACCCGACCACCGGAGCGGAACCGACCGCTGCGCCGAAGCCCTCGATAAATACAGCAAAACGACCGGGACGGCGTTCGACGCGGTCATCAACGTACAGGGCGACGAGCCTTTCATCTCGACAGAACACCTGACGAGCCTGCGCAATGCCCTGGACGTCCCGGGAGCCGAAATCGCCACCCTCGCCTACCCCATGAAACCGGGCGACGACATCTTCAATCCCAACACTCCGAAGATAACCCTCTCACGGGACGGCTATGCCCTCTACTTCAGCCGCAGCGTCATCCCTTATATCCGCGGTGCGGAACAGTCCGAATGGTCGTCGCGCCACACGTATCTCAAACATATCGGCATTTACGGTTACCGGAGCGACATCCTGCACGAGATAACCCGACTGCCTCAAGGTATGCTTGAAAAGGCCGAATCGCTCGAACAACTGCGCTGGCTCGAAAACGGTTACAGGATAAAGGTCGGCCTGGTATCCTCCGAGACGATAGGCATAGACACACCCGAAGACCTCGCACGACTGCTGAAAAAATGCACGATTGAGACCGCTGCCGATTGCCGATTGAAAAAAAGTTCCTATCTTTGCGGTAATCATTCAAAAACCTGTTCGCCGGCATGCCGCCGGCATTTAATCTGAAAATTTACATTTCAATCTTCCACATGCAAGATTTCGATGCATTACAGGGCAAAAGCATTATACAACTGCGCGAAATAGCCAAGTCGCTCGGCATCCGGAGCACAACGCAGATGAAAAAGGACGGCTCATACAGGCCATCATCGGCCCGCGCAGCGACGAACCGGTCGGCCCGGCCGGCGAATCCCCGGAACCAAAGCCGAAAAAGACAGCGTCTCCTAAACAACACTCCTGTCCGGCAATCCTCCGCAGCGACGGATGCCAGGGGAGACGGCCGAGGCGACAGCAAACCGCAACGACGGCGAAGAGACGGTACAGGAGACCGAAAAAACCACGGCGGGGCAGGCCCCGCAAAACGGTACAGCAACCGCAGGAAACAGCCGGCGAGACGCTTCCCGCAGAACCGGCCGACGCGGCAGCCTGCCCGGAAATACCCGTCGCAGTACAACAGCCCCTCCAGCCGCAGCGCACGGAGTACCCGACAAAGCCTCAGGCCGTCAGAACTCCCCGACCCCATCAGCCATCCTCCCCGAACGACCAACAGCGGCAGGCCGACCGTTACACTCCCACTCCGGAAGATGCCAATATCGGTTTCGTGGAGGGCGAAGGCGTTCTGGAAATCATGCCCGACGGCTACGGTTTCCTCCGTTCGCCCGACTACAACTACCTTAACTCCCCGGACGACATCTACGTAGCCTCTTCGCAAATCAAGACATTCGGTCTCAAACCCGGCGATACGGTAAAGGGCATCATCCGACCGCCCAAAGAGGGAGAAAAGTATTTCCCGCTGGTAAAGGCCATCGAAATAAACGGGCTCAGCCCCGAATTCATCCGCGACAGGATGCAGTTCGAGTACATGACCCCCCTCTTCCCGAACGAAAAATTCACTCTCACGGGCAACGGCCACAACAATACTTCCACCCGTATCGTAGACCTTTTCGCCCCGATAGGCAAGGGACAGCGCGGCCTCATCGTGGCACAGCCGAAGACCGGCAAGACGGTACTCCTGCAGAGTATCGCCAACGCCATCGCCGACAACCATCCGGAAGTTTACATGATTGTCCTGCTGATAGACGAACGCCCCGAGGAGGTGACTGAAATGGCCCGCAACGTCAAGGCGGAGGTCGTGGCCTCGACGTTCGACGAGCAGGCCTCGCGCCACGTCAAAGTAGCCGAAATGGTGCTCGACAAGGCCAAACGCATGGTGGAGTGCGGACACGACGTCGTCATCTTCCTCGACTCCATCACCCGTCTCGCAAGGGCGTACAACACCGTGTAGCCCGCATCGGGCAAGGTGCTCTCCGGCGGCGTTGACGCCAACGCCCTGCACAAGCCCAAACGCTTCTTCGGTGCCGCAAGGAACACCGAGGAGCGCGGTTCGCTGACCATCATCGCCACCGCCCTGATAGACACGGGTTCCAAAATGGACGAAGTCATCTTCGAAGAGTTCAAGGGCACGGGCAACATGGAGCTCCAGCTCGACCGGAAACTGGCCAACAAACGTATCTATCCGGCCGTCGATGTGGTCGCATCGGGAACCCGCCGCGAAGACCTGCTGCTGAGCAAGGATGTCCTGCAAAAAGACATGGATACTGCGCCGTTACCTCGCCGACATGAATTCGGTGGAGGCCATGGAGGAGATGATAAAGCACATGGAACACACCCGGAACAACGAAGAACTGCTGGTCACGATGAACAAATAACACGGCCATGCAGGTTCGCATATCATACGACAGGGGCGGGATGAGGTAATCCCGCCCCTGTCGTATCTTCTCCCGACATCCGAAGCGTGCCTCCGAATACCATCGTTTCCGTCACCGTTTCCCGTTCGGTTCCGAAGCGAGTCCGTCCGGAACTTCACGGCCGCATGCGAACCGTCGCAGAACGGTTTGTTCTTCGATGCCCCGCAGCGACAAAAGCACCACCCGATTACGAATCTCATATGCCATCCCCTCCTGCGTCTGTACCGGAATACCGCCGCGTACCCACAGTCCGCCGCTCACGCCGAGGGCCGGGTCCTCTATCAGCCCCAACGACGGTGCGTAATCGGGTTCATACGGCTCCCCGTCCGATTCTCCCATGCACTCAAACGACCGCCGGGACACATGTTCGCCTCCCGTACGGCAAGAGTCTTGGCATCCGCATCGTCCGAGATTCCGACCAGATTCCATACACGGCCGCCGGCATCGCAGAAGCGAGCGAACACACAGAAATTCTCATTGTCGGTCAGTTTGAGTTCCGGTCCTCCGAACGTTTCGGCCCCTCGAGCAACCCCTCCGAGGAGGCGGTCAGACGCGGGTCCCACTCCGCACGCATATGAGAACCGTCGCAGTAAGGCTTCTTCTTCGATGCCCCACAGCGACACAAGGCCGTCGGCTGGTCGTCGGTAGAGTAATGCTCTCCTTCGGCGAACTCCCAACTCTCTCCCCGGTCGTTCGGCATGATGAACTGCTGCGCCAGCGGCGGCCTGCCGAATATGAGCACGGGGCCCTTGCTGCTGACCGTGATGCGAAAACCGGAATCCGCCCCTGCGGCTTCCGCGCTGTACCTTTTCCTTCTCCATAATAACCTGTTTTAGCCATTGCTTCATTCACCAAGGTTGTTCAAACCGCATACCAAACATTTTCCGGACGCATGCGGCCTCGACTTCCATACCCGGTCCAGCAACAACATGAAAAAACAATACGTGTATATCCTATTCAGACCGAAAAATATTATCTTTGAAACAGGGAATATTTCCCGAGACACAAACCCAAAAACACAACCGCAATGAACAAACTTCTCCCGCTCTGTCTTCTGGCGGTGTTTACAACCGTTCCGCTCAAGGCCCAGCTACCGCCGACTACCGCTCAGGAAACTCCACGAAAAGAGTGGTTCGGCGACATCTTCATCGGATACAGTTTCCGCATGGGCCGGCCCGACCCCTCCATCGTCAATCGGTTCGGCTCACGCTCCGGCTTCAAAGCTCGGTGCGGATATCAACCGCATAATCAAGAACCGTCCTGTCGCACTGGGCATTCAGGCCGAATGGACTACCTATTCGATGACCTCCCGAATCAGCCTCCGCCGAAACCGCGAAGACCAGAATCCACACCATCTACATAGCGCCCGCACTGACCTTCCTGCAACCTCTACGGAACGGAGGCACACTGTACGAAGAAATCACCATCGGATACGTCAATTACAACGAACTGATGCGAGACATCGATGTGGCGGGCTTCAAAAACCTCCGGGGACACGCAGACACCTGGGGCGTCAAACTTTCGTTCGGCTACCATATCAAAGGCTGGGATTTCAGATACTCGCTCTTCTCAAAGCTCGGTATCGAACCTTTCAATACGGTCCGGAGGCCGAAAACTAGGCTACACCCAACTGGACACACCGCTCAGCCTCGCTTCCATGAGCCTCTCTGTCGGTCTGAGATTCTGACACGACAGCACCGACAATAGCAACGGGGCGGAACAATCGCTGTTCCGCCCCGTTTGCCTTGGTCTCAGCCCATGCGCCCGCAAAGCGGATTACTCCCGCCTTTTCAACCCATGCCGGGCCGCCAGTTCCTCCATCATGGCGTGTCTTGACCGTAATCGTTGGCTATACGGCCGTCGAGAATCGCCTCCTTTATCTCATCCTTGATTTCTCCCACTATACGACAGGGAGGAATCCCGTACGTCTCCATAATCAGTTCCCCGATACGGGCGGCTGGAAATTCCGCACCCGGTCTTTCTCCTCTATCTCCCTGAGTTTCCGACGCACAACGGCAAAGTTCTTCAGGTAACGCTTCACCTTCCGTTCGTCTCCCGAAGTGATGTCGGCCTCACAGAGCGTCATCAGGTCGTCGATATCGTCTCCCGCCTCGAACAACAGCCGACGGACGGCCGAATCGGTCACCACGTCGTCCGAGAGTATTTGGGGACGCAGATGGAGCAGAACGAGTTTGCGCACATATTTCATCCGGTCGTTCAACGGCAGTTTCATCCGGCGGAATATATCCGGCACCATACGCGCCCCCACCACCTCATGTCCGTGAAACGTCCACCCCGCCGCAGGGTCGTAAGCTTTCGTTGCCGGCTTGCCGATATCGTGAAGAATAGCCGCCCAGCGGAGCCACAGGCTGTCGCTGTTGAGTGCCACGTTGTCCAATACCTTCAGTGTATGAGTGAAGTTATCTTTATGTCCGTGCAATCCCACCTTTTCCACGCCTTTGAGCCGACTCATCTCAGGAAATACAAGAGGCAACAGACCGGTCATATCCATCAGTTCGAAACCGATGGAGGGCACCGGAGAAAGGACTATCTTGTTTATCTCGGTAATAATGCGCTCGCGGGAAACTATCCGGATACGCTCCCTGTTGCGTTCGATGGCCTCGAAGGTCTCCGGCGCTATATCGAAACCCAGCTGAGCGGCGAACCGCACGGCCCGCATCATCCGCAACGGGTCGTCGGAGAAGGTGATGTCGGGATCGCAGGGAGTCCGGATGATGTGCTCACGCATATCTTCCATGCCGCCGAACGGGTCTTCCAACTCTCCGAACGTATCGCCGTTGAGCGACCAGGCCAGCGCATTGATGGTAAAGTCACGCCGCAGTTGGTCGTCGCGCAGGGTACCCGCCTCCACGACCGGTTTGCGGGAATCCCTCGAATAGGACTCCTTTCGGGCACCGACGAACTCCACCTCCATTCCTTCCGTACGGAGCATAGCTGTACCGAACGTCTTGAAAACCGTCACATTGGAGCCTGTCTCCCGAGCCAAGGCTTCAGCTACATCGATGCCGCTTCCCACGACGACCACGTCGATATCCGTGCACGGACGACAAAGATAATAATCGCGCACATATCCCCCTATCACATAGGCCCTCAGACCCATGCCGTCCACTATACGGGAAATCTTCCTGAAAACGGGAAGCGAGAGCGGTTCAGTCATTTACTCACTATTATATCCATCATCCCTTCACCCTGTCGAGATACATCGCCACTGTACGTTCCAGACCGTAGTAGAGCGCATCGGAAATGAGCGCATGGCCTATGGAGACTTTCGTCGGTAAAGGGAATGCGCGAAATGAAATAACGCAGATTATCGAGATTCAGGTCATGCCCGGCATTGAGTCCGAGACCGAGCCGGCGGGCTTCCTCCGCTGCCGCCACATAATCACGTACGGCCGCTTCAGGGTTCGAGGGATACGCCGACGCATACCCTTCCGTATAGAGTTCCACCCGGTCGGCAGCGCATTCAGCGGCCCGCGCACCATCTCCACATCGGGATTGACGAATATTGAGACTCGGATGCCCCTGCTGTGGAACAAATCCGCCCGCGAACGCAGGTAATCCCGGTATTTCACCGTATTCCAGCCGGCATTCGAGGTAATCGCGTCATGCGCGTCGGGCACCAGCGTCACCTGCGTAGGCACCACCTCCATCACCAGGCTCCACGAACGGGTCGAACGGATTGCCCTCTATGTTGAACTCCGTCGTCACCACCCGCTTGAGTTCCCTCACGTCGCTATAACGGATATGACGTTCATCGGGGCGCGGATGTACCGTGATGCCCTGCGCTCCGAATCCCTCTATGCGTCGTGCCGCCTCTATCACGTCGGGGAGATTACCTCCGCGCGAATTGCGTATTACGGCAATCTTGTTTATATTTACACTCAGTTTTGTCATAAGACGAACAATGAATTGCGTTTTACAAACGGCGCCGAAACGGCTGCCGCACGGTTGTTTACTCCTTTAACAAGCCGTAAAGTTACTAAAAAATGCACGATGAATAAAATTATTCTGTTTTCGAGGCCGGGACTCGGTCTCAACAGCGACGAGATACAGGGCATCTTCTCCGCAATGGCCGAAAGCGGATTCGACTGGGCCGCGAACGACGAATTCGCCCGCGAGGCGCACGACAAGGCCGGTGTCGAGATTCCGGCCGAAAAGCGGTACGCCTCCATAGACGCCGGTCTGGCCCGGGGGCGGTCATGCTCAGTTACGGCGGCGACGGCACCTTCCTCGAAGCCGTCAAGCTGGCCTACGGATGCGGGGTTCCCGTACTCGGCATCAACTACGGACACCTCGGATTTCTGGCCAATACGCCGCGGGAGGACATGCGAGAGGTTGTCGGCATCCTGCGCAGGGGCGAATATAGGATACAGCCGCGGACGATGCTGCATGTCGCGGGCTGCGGGGATTTCGGAGGACACCCCTACGCACTGAACGAATTTACCATCCACCGTACCAAAATCAACATGACCTACGTGGACGTCTTCGTGGACGGGGAGAAGCTCACTACCTACCGCGGCGACGGCGTACTCCTCTCTACCCCGACCGGTTCGACCGCCTACTCGCTCAGCGTGGGAGGCCCCATCGTGGCCCCCATGTGCGAATGTTTCATCATCGCGCCGATAGCCCCACACAACCTCACCATGCGCCCCATGGTTATTCCCGACTCCTCGGTGGTCTCCTTCCGGGTAAACAGCCGTGCCCTCCGCTCCTCCGTCAGTCTCGACAACCGTTCGTTCGACATACCGTGCGGCTCGGAGTTCACCGTAAGGAAAGCGGAGAAACCTATTTTTTGATAAACCTGCAAAATATATCCTTTTACGACACGTTAAGGAATAAAATGATGTGGGGGCTTGACAGTTGGGAAGGCCGCAAATGACTCTCCCCGGCATGTGCCGTATCGCTCCGCCTGCAGGCCGGAGGATGGTTACGCCGCTAAAAGTGTTTGATGATTACCGCTTATCCGCACAATTAATAATATTATATTTGTGGGTTCATTAGCAAACGAGGAACTCGATGAGTAAGACCGACAAAATACCTTCCCATGTGGCCATCATCATGGACGGCAACGGCCGCTGGGCACGTGCCCGCGGACTCGAACGCCACGAAGGCCATCGGGCAGGTGTGAACAGTCTGCGCAACGTCATTGCCCGGGCCGCCCGCAACCCGGGCGTACGCTATCTGACCCTATACGTCTTCTCCACCGAAAACTGGGGGCGTCCGCAGGAGGAGGTGGACATGCTCATGGAGCCTTCTTTGCCGCAGTATCGTCAACGAACTCGACGAACTGCTCCGGGAGCAGGTAAAAGTCGTAGTCATCGGCGAGCGGGCGGGCATGTCGAAGACGGTCGTGGAACACATCGAACTTATCGAACGAGAGACTGCGGCATGTACGGAACTGACCATACTGCTCTGTATCAATTACAGCTCCCGCGGGGAACTCACCCGTGCGGCACGCAGATTGGCCGAAAAGGCGGTCTCAGGCGAACTCTCCCCCGCGGAGATAACTCCCGAAACGATAGCCGGCGAACTCTATACCGGCGGAATCCCCGACCCCGACCTGATAATCCGCACCGGCGGAGAACAGCGTCTGAGCAACTTCCTGCTCTGGCAGGGAGCATACAGCGAACTCTACTTCACCCCGACATACTGGCCCGATTTCAGCGGCGACGATTTCGATGCGGCTGTCGCAGCGTATTCCGGCCGGCATCGGAGATTCGGGAAAGTCGATGAACAGGAATAAGAAAGAAACCAAATAGTTGTACAACCACGAGTAATGAGAAAAGCGATACCACTCCTCGTTTCCTTCCTTTTGCTTTCCGTCTGGAGCGGCTACTCCCAACAGGAGCCCGCCACGTTGCACGGTGCCGACGGGGTACCGATGATAGACTACGGCGACTCCAAACCATACACCATTAACGATATAAAAATTTTCGGCGTCAAATACCTCGACCCCGACATACTGACCGCCTCTTCGGGACTGATGCGGGGCGAAACGGTCTACATACCGGGCAACGCCATCTCCCAGGCGGTATCGCGCCTTTGGAACCAGCGTTATTTTTCCGACGTGAAGGTGATAGCGGAACTGCTGCCCGACGACATGGTGAACATCGAGATATACCTCCAGGAGCGACCGAGGGTATACAGATGGGGATTCGAAGGGATTCGCAAGGGCGAAGCGAACACCCTGCTCGAAGACCTGAAACTGAAAAGAGGGTCGGAACTCTCCGACTACGTGATAGACAAGAACATCAAACTCATTCAGAAACACTTCTCTGGCAAGGGTTTCCGCAATACGGAGGTAACGGCCCGGATAGAGAACGACGCCGTGGTACAGAACGCGGTCAATGTCACCTTCGTCGTGAACAAGAACAAGCGGGTGAAGATAGGGGCCATCAATTTCGAGGGAAACGAAGTCTTCTCGGACAAAAGGCTGCGGCGCACACTGAAAAAGACGCATCAGGTCAACCCCAACATCATCTTCCAGAGTTTCAAAGGCTCAACGAGACCGATTACGAAGAGGACAAGGAGAATCTGCTCGACTTCTACAATTCGCAGGGATACCGTAATGCCGTCATCGTGCGGGACTCGATGTACGTTATCAACGACAAACGCATCGGCATCGACATACAGATAGAGGAAGGTGACAAATTCTACATCCGCAACGTATCGTGGGTAGGCAACAGCCAATACTCGACCGAACTGCTGCAAGCCATGCTGGGTATCGAAAAAGGGCGATACCTACGACAAAAAGACGCTCCACAAACGGCTTGGCATCGGCCGTGAAACCGACATCGAGGACATGTCGCAGATTTCGTCGCTTTATCAGAACAACGGATACCTGATGTCGGTCATCGAGCCTTCCGAAATAGTGGTCGGGAAAGACTCGATTGATTTGGAAATCAAAGTATTCGAAGGGAGACCCTTCACCATCAACAATGTGGAGATAAGCGGTAACCAGCGCGTGGACGACGAAGTGATACGCCGCGAGATATATACCCGTCCGGGCGAGGCTCTACAACCGGGCACTGCTCATGCAGACGCTGCGGCAGCTCTCCCAGATGCAGCACTTCGACCCGGCCTCCATCATGCCGCAGATACAGCCCGTTTCCAACGACCTGGTCGACATCGGCTGGCCGCTGGTAGAATCGGCCAGCGACAAATTGAGATATCGGGCGGCTGGGGAGCCGGCATGTTCGTCGGCTCCGTCGGTGTACAGGCTCAACAACCTTTCGGTCAAGAATTTCTTCAAGAAAGGCGCCTGGAGGCCCTACCCCCACGGACAGAATCAACAAAGCTCGTCGTACGTCTGCAGACCAACGGTTCCTATTATACCTCTTTCATGGGCAGTTTCACCGAACCGTGGCTGGGCGGAAAAAAGCCCAATTCGCTGACCATCGCCGCCTTCTATTCGAACCAAACGAATTCGTACAGTTTCGGCGGTGTATTTTACAAGAGTGACAGCCACTTCCGCACTACGGGCGTTTCTGCGGACTGGGACGCCGCCTGTCGCTGCCCGACCCCTATTTCACCCTCTATACCGAGTTCTCGGTTATACGCGTTACAACCTGAGAAACTGGGAGATGTTCTCGAATTTCGACAACGGCAATTCGAACATCTTCACCCTGCGGGCGGTATTCGGGCGCAGCACCGTAAACAACCCCATCTATCCGAGTTCGGGTACGGACTTCTCGCTGACGGTCACGCTCACTCCTCCCTACTCGCTTTTCGACCGGAAAGACTATGCGAACATGCCGGCCAACGACCCCGCCAAATTCAAATGGATAGAGTACCACAAATGGCAGGCGAAGGCACAGTGGTTCCTGCCGCTGACGCCCGACCAGAAACTCGTGCTCATGGCGCGGGCGGAGATGGATATCTCGGATACTACAACAAATACAAACAGTCCCCGTTCGAACGGTTCGACGTGGGCGGCGACGGCATGACCGGTTACAACATCTACGGTTACGACGTCATCGGCCTGCGCGGGTATTCGGACGGCAGCCTGACGCCCTACGACCCGCAGGACCCCTATGCGTATGCCAACGTTTATAACAAATACACGCTGGAACTCAGGTACCCGTTCCTGCAACAACCTGCGACCCATATCTATGGTCTGGTATTTGCAGAAGCAGGTAACGGATACAGGAACTGGCAGGAATTCGACCCGTTCAAACTGCACCGTTCGCTCGGTGTCGGCATCAGGGTATATATCCCGTTCATCGGGATGATAGGCCTCGACTGGGGTTACGGATTCGACGGTACGGCCCGCTCCTCGAAACCGCACGGAGGAAAACTGCACTTCTCGATGGGTATGGATTTCTAAAAGCGCAGTCGGTCGAATAGATACTAAAACTATAACGTTATGAAAAAGTTATTGATAATCGCAGCCCTGGCGGTATTTGCAGCCGCAGGCACGGCATCTGCACAGAATTACATGGTAGTGAATACCGAGACCATCTTCAAATCGATGACCGCATACAATCAGGCAGTAGAAGAGATGGATGCTGCCGCACAGCAGTACCAGCAGAACATCGACAACGCCTACGCCGAACTCGAAGATATGTACGAAACCTACATGTCGCAGAAGGCGTCGCTCTCCCAAAGTGCCCGCCAGCAGCGCGAAGAGACCATTCTGAACAATGAAAAAAGATAGCGGAATATCAGGCGAGCATCTTCGGTGAGGACGGCAAGATGACGCGTATGCAGGCGGAAAAACTGGAACCCTACCAGAAAAAGGTGATGGAAACCATCTCCAAGTACGCCTCCGACCACGGATATTCGCTCGTACTGGATATCTCCACGAATCCGCTGGTGGTCTATTACAATCCTGCCGTAGACAAGACACAGGACATCATATCATTATTAAAATAACAACCTGAACAATGAAAAAAAAATCATTCTGACTCTTGCGGGATTCCTGTTCCTGTTCTCCGCATCGGCAAACGCGCAGCAGCCGAAATTCGGTTATATCAACCTTCAGGAGGTAGTAAGCCTCATGCCGGAAAGGACCGAAGCCCAAACACAGTTGCAGAAGATAAACGACGACTATGCCTCCATGCTTGAACTGATGCAGGTGGAATTCAACAACAAGGTACAGGAGTACCAGAAGAACATGTCCACCTACTCCGATGCCGTAAAACAGGTAAAGGAACGCGAACTTCAGGACCTTGATACCCGCATGCAGGAGTTGTACACTACGGCCAACAAAGAGCTCGAGACCAAGAGCAACGAACTGATGGCCCCCATCATCGAAAAGGCCGAGAACGCCATCAAGAAGGTAGGCAGGGACAACGGCTTCCTCATCATCTTCGACGAATCGATGCGTCCTATGGCATATTACGATGAAAGCGCACTCGTCAATGCCCTTCCTCTCGTAAAGAAGGAGCCTGGGTATCGCGGAATAACATAACAGGATAGTCCCAACTGCAAGGCGTCACCGAAGTGACGCCTTTTTCGTATCCGTCCGTTCCGCCCGGCACCTGCCCTTTTCCTCCCATGTTACCGGCCGACAGGAAAACGCAACACCGCTCTTTCCGAGCATCATGAATTGTTCGCATACTTCCATCTCACCGACCGGCACGGTATGGCATCACGAATGGAATGCAGAACCGCCATATCGGCCGGAAAACCGATACCGGCACAAACGGGGAGAAAACACCCCTGTCCTCTTCCCCGACCTCTCTCCCGCCATCCGCCTGCTCCGGCGGTTCAGGTCCGGACGTCACAAGAGAGCCTGTCCCGGTCTACATACAAAAATTTCCGCACGCTTTAAAGCGTGCGGAAATTCGGCCCGAAACTATCCGTTTCCGTTAGTCCCCTACTGTCCCTGCATCCGGAGACGCTTGACGTATTCACGGGCATCGTAGGTGATATCGTCATCGCGGTCGCGCCACAAACCGTCCTCGATGATACGCAGCCTGTATTCATCGATACTCTCCGTAAGCGGGAAGCGGGGCTGCGGTATTGCCTCGTACCACTCGCCGGGAAGCCTTTATCCGACGGTCGAACACCTCCCGCTTCGTAGGTCGGCGGTCGCCCTCCCACACGAAGTTAGGAAGTCGCTGCGGCTGCGCTTCCGGTATCAGGTTCATGGGATAGATGGCATAGACCGGGTCTCCGCGAAATATTATCTCCTCTATCTCCTGACCGGAGATGATGAACGTAATGTCGGCACACTCCATCACCAGAAAGCCCTGATAGGCCCCCGTCTCCTCGTCCTGCATGTAATAATAGGTCTGGGCATTCCCTACCACATTGGTACGGTAAATCTCGTTGTCGCGGAACAAGGCCTCGATAGTCTTGCCCGTAATCTGGTTGTAATGGTCGGCGTCGAGTTCAGCGCTCATGACGGGATTGCCGTGCTCTTCGCCACCGGTAAAGACGGCATGGTCTATCACCTCATCCTTGATGTAAACGACCGTCCGGTCGGACTTAATCTGGTTATCGCCGTTCCACATGACGGGGTCTTTATGCAGATGAATCGTCGTATCGCGCGAAAACGAGACCAGCGAATCGCAGACGGCCTGCAAATCCGAACGGAAAATCTTCACATGATGATATCCGACTATTACGCGCTCTTTCTCCTCTTCGGCAGTTGCCTCCCCTCGGTATCTCCTTCCGGAACTGCTTCGCCGTCAAGCGTATCGTCTGTTTCCTCTCCGTCCTCCACGGTTGCGACGTCTTCATCCGCCGTTTCTGCGTCCAACTCCTCCGTACCGGTTTCGGCGGCAGTTTCCCCGTCGGTTGTCTCCGCCGGTCGTTCGTCCGCCGCTGCGGCCTCACGCCGGGCCGCCCGGCGCTCCTCCCTGGCTTTCCGACGGGCCTCACGACGTTCCCGTCGAAGCTGTTGCCTGGTCGGCACCTGCTCTTCCGAAACAGTCTCCTCTGCCGACGCTGCAACGACCGTTTCCGTTACCATCGCACCTCCGTCCGTTTCCGAAATCCCCGCTTCGGCCGTTCCCGTCAGAGCATCCTGTTCCGCAGACCGTGCCGTACCGTCCGTACCTGCCTCCGTCGCCGAAACCTCTTCCGATACACCGGTTTCCGGAACCTCCCCATCCCGGGCAATCTCCTCGTCCGGCAGCACGTCTCCACCGGCAAGGCCATCCCTGCCTTCGGTCGCTTCTTCTTCCGACGACGCCATATCCTCCGCCTCGTCCGAAACGGAAAGAGGCTGCTCCGTCGAGGCTCCCGTAATCAACTCTTCACCGGTATCGACCGGTTTTTCCTCCACCTTGTTGCCGATATAATCCGCACTGTATATGCTGGTACTGTCGATTACATACATGAAAATGGAGTCGGAACGCATGTAGAGGGAATCCCCCTGCTCATAAAAACTGATGACCGAAGGGTCTTCCGTGAGCATGGCATCGCCGCGCATTCCCCAATACCGGCCGTAATCTCCAAAAGCCAGCACTTTCTGCCCTCGTCCAATATCTGGATGTTGCGCCGCAGCACCACATCGTCGCTGTCGGCCCGGTAATCCATATCGTCGGCCCATATCTCCTGGTCTTCGGAGAGCACATAGGCATCGGACATGAAATGATAATGGTCGGTACGGGTATCGTACCACCCGCTGTTGGCACTCAGTATCTCCTCCTTCTCGTTCCAGATATAGGTCTTGCGGTAAAAAGTCGCTATCTCGGTATCCATATTGAACCCGAGCGAATCGGAGACTATCAGATAGGTGGAGTCCCTCAGGCTCGACATTGCCCACGCAAACGGCATCGCGCGTAGAACCGTAATAGTAACCACGGTCCGATTCGAGCAGCATCCGTCCCTGGCTCATCGTTCCGCCGCCGTAATACTCACCCACATTGTCGAGGGTATTGTACTTGAAGTGATAGGTATAAAGCACCGCCTGCCCGTCTATCATCTTGATGAGCGGCGAGAAGACCTGCGCCGTATTGGTCAGACGGTCGTACAGTACCCGGTCGCCATAGACATACGTACTGTCCTTGTTTATCAACACGTTTTCGAAACACTCTATCCGGTTCTCATCGTAACGCACGGCACTGTCGCAAAGCATGACGGCCCCGTTGTGGTAGGCCACCACATTGCCTACGAAGGCGTGCACGGTGGAGTCGCCGCCTATCTGTATGGGGAACATCCGCTTGGACTTGATGTTCACGATGGTGCGTTCTCCCCGAGGTTTCGCGACGGTATCGCCCTGCACCGTATCCTGCCGCGGGCGGGCGGGAGCCGGCCGCAGCGGCGAAGGCTCCTGGGCGAATGCACTGAAAAACAGCAATGCCACGCCCACCGAAATGATGGTATTCCGCAATCTCATCCGAACGCTACTTTACCCAATGTTTATTCACGAAGTCGCCGTCGCGGAATTCGGGTTCGATACGGATGTACAACCCGTCTATCTTCCCGTCGAGCCACTTCTCAAACTCCTCCTCCTGTTTGGTTTGCAGTGCCAGGGCCTCTATCTGAAGGTAATCCTCGTTCAGGCTGGCGGGATGGGCCGGAATGACCTGAATAAGTTTGACGATTTTGTTAAAAGCTCGTTGTTGCGCAGGTCGCGGGATTGAAATGCCGGTGAAATCTCCCCTCTTTCAAGGCGCTTATCGCAGGATAGTCCGTCCGCAGGTCTTCTCGGAGGAATTTCGTGGTAAGTATCTCGTATCGCTGACATGCATCAGTTCCAGCAACTCGTGGTTGGTCACGATACCGCCGTTCTGGCGCGAATACTTATCGTCGGAATACTTCATCGCGGCATCTTCGAATGTAATGGCTCCGCCGCGTATTTCATTGGCCAGGCTGTCGAGGCGCCCCCCTCCGCCAGTTCGTCGGGCGTATAGACCGGCCGCAGCAGAATATGCCGGCACCGGTACCGGTCGCCGTTCTTCTCGACGAGCCTGGATGATATGGAATCCGTACTCGGTCTCCACCACCTCCGATATCTGACCGGGCTGCAGCTTTTCGAGCGCATCCGCAAAGGGTTGTACGAACTGATTCAGCGACATCTCCATTTCACCGCCCTGCATGGCCGTACCGGGGTCCACGGAGTACATCCTCGCCAACAGGTCGAAACGTGTTCCGTTGATGACACGCTCCCTCATGTCGAGCAGGCTCTTCGCGCACGCGCTGCTTCGCCTCCCTTGCTGGAGGTGGGATAACGCACTATCTGGGCATATACGTACTGTTCCGGTACAATGGGCAGGCTGTCCCGGTCGAGCCTCCCTGTAAAAACATCTCCACCTCGCCCGGTGTTATCTTCACCTTGGAGATGACGTCGCTGCGCATCGCCTGCGCATAGTACATCTCCTCATATTTGCCCTTGAAATCCTGCCGTATTTCATAATAAGGCATGCCCATTTCGGCTTCGAGTGCCGCCGTCGAACCGGCCTCCTCGGTCATCATCGCCAGACGTGCCTCCACCTCGGAACTGACCGCATCGAGGTTTATCTGCACCGAATCTATCAGAGCCTGGTTATACAGCAGTTTCTGCACCAACAGTCCTTCGAGCGCCTCGTTCATCGGGTCGCGGTCCGACGTGTACCCCTGTTTGCGCCGCTCTTCGACAAGTACGTTGCGGGCCTCCACCAATTCCGGAATATTTGATGGCCGAATTGCCTACGACAGCCACCACCTTATCGACGGTATATCTTTCCTGGGCTGAAACGGTGCCTGCACACACCATGAAACAGATGCAGGCCGCGGTCATTTTCTTTAGCATGCCTATTCTCGGTTAGTTTTCAAATAAATCTTCAACGTATGGTTTTCAAGGGCCGCATGATAGAGGCTGTCCTCCATCCGCCTGACGGCATCGCTCCCCCCTCTTGTTGTAAATGATGTTCCTCACCACGTTCTCCACCCATTCGAGCGGCGCCTGCTGTCCCTTGGCGGCATGGTCGGTTATCTGTACATAATACTTGTAGTCACCATCGGTAAGTTCCTCTATCCGGCTGCCCGTCAGGAGATAGTCGTAACTCTTTTCCCCTTACGGTCGGCAGGCGGTTCAGAAATTCGTCGAACCCTACCCACTCATCGAAAACGGTCAGCGTCAGACCGTTTTTCACCGCAAGGTCGAGAAAATCCTGCTGCCGCTCGGCATTCGGCGACCCCATCAGGCTCCTTCAGCTTGGTCCTCAGCCGGAACGATGCAGGCAAACGCACGATGCGTCCCTTCACGATATCGCGGTCGAGTCGGAATTCCGGCTGGTGCATGGCATAATAATCGGCCACGAGCGAATCGCTGACGACCGTATCCACCCTATCCATATAATAACGGTCGAGCCGGTACGTCAGCAGGGAGTTACGGTAATCCTCCACCATTGCATCGATATTGACGCCCGTTTCGGCCAGCACACGCTCCGCCTCCTGCAGCTTGACCTGCCGGCGGACCCAGGTCTCTACATAATTCTCTACCATCGCCAGACTGTCCTCTCCGGACATACCCGCCGGAACGGCCGCCGTCACATCCTCTTCGGTCAGCACGGTCTTCCCGACCTGTGCCACGACATCGGACGACAGCAATCCGCGGCCCCGGCATCCTGCCAGAAGCATGCCAGCCGCCATCACCAACGGTAATATCCCTTTTCCCACCATCTTCCGCGACTTAAAAACACCAACGGCCGCAACCGTTTTCTATTCAACGTAACCGCAGGCCGAATATTATTCCGGCTCCGTCCTATTACCGGCAGTTTCCGACTCCGTTCCGGCCTCTTCCCGCACCTGCAACCGGCGCACAATGGCGACGGCCCCCACGACGAGCAGCACGACACACGCCCCATAAACTGCATAGTAGAGCGCACCGCCTCCGAGCATGTCCCGCACGGCCATATCGGCACGCTCGGGACCCAACACTTCGAGCATGAGGTACGATATGCCGTTGTTCAGGGCATGCAGGATGATGACCGTAAGCAGCGACTTCGTTCGGAAATAGATATATCCCAATATGATACCGACAAGAAAGGCATTGATGGCCTGCTGGGGAATCATGTGGAACACGCCGAAGAGCAGTGCCGAAAGCAGGATGGCTTTCGCAGCGCCGTCGCGTTCATTGATGGAACCCTGTATGAGGCCCCGGAAAAGCGTCTCCTCCATGACCGGTGCCAGGACGACCGTCATCAGAATGGACCAGCCGCCCGTACCTATATATTGGTTGAGCTGTTCGAGATATTTGTCCGGAAAAAGTTCGAGCAGCGGTTCAATAACCACACCGGTAACGAAAATGAGCACGATTCCCCACAGAATGAGGGGAGCGCTTATCCTTCCCGCATGCATGTTCAGCACATTGGTCGGTGCCTGACGCGTCCGCCGCTGTACAAGAATGAAAGTTATCGCAAGCCCCATCTGCAGGAAGTAGGTCAAAGCATTCACCAGCCCCGTATTCCACTCGGTCAGCCACGTCAGCGCCCCGCCTACGAGACCCGCCGCGAGCGACGACACCAGAATGATGCCTATCATGGCCAGAATGTCGATGCCGTTGGGATAGATACGACGCTTCATCTCCTTCGCCTGCGCCCGGTACGCGGCCCGGCAACGGCGTTCGTCGCTGCGCCCGGCCCCGTCTGTTCCGGCACCATCGGAGGACATACCGGCACCGTGCTCCCTTCTCTCCTTTCCTTCGTCCGTCTCGTTCATCTGCTGCATATTTTCCGCCCTGCGGGCATTCTCCATAACGACGATTACGAAAGCCCCATTCTGCAGAGGCTTTCGTAATCAGTCTGTCAAAACCGGCCGGAGGACGCTATTTGTACTCCCCGGCAAGGGTAGCCACCATCACGGCCTTGATGGTGTGCATGCGGTTCTCGGCCTCGTCGAACACGATGGAAGCCGGACTCTCGAAGACTTCGTCCGTCACTTCCATGGCCGTCAGACCGTACTTTTCGTTGATTTCGCGCCCTATCCTCGTATTGAGGTCGTGGAACGACGGCAGGCAGTGCAGGAACTTCACGTTCGGGTTGCCCGTAGCCTTCATCACCTCCGAGGTCACCTGATAGGGCTTGAGCAGCTTGATGCGCTCGGCCCATACATCGTCCGGCTCGCCCATGGACACCCATACGTCCGTATAGAGGAAGTCGCAATCCTTCACGGCCTCTTTCACATCTTCGGTAATGGTAATCTTGGCACCAGTCTGGGCGGCTACCTCACGGCACTTGGCGACGAGTTCATCCGACGGAGCGCAGCTCTTGGGGCATGCGGCACGGAAATCGATACCCATCTTGGCGCAGCCGACCATCAGCGAGTTGCCCATGTTGTTGCGCGCGTCGCCCAGGTAGCAGAACTTCATCTCCTTGAAAGGCTTGTCGGAGTGCTCCTTCATGGTGAGCATGTCGGCGAGGATCTGCGTGGGGTGGAACTCGTTCGTGAGGCCGTTCCAAACCACGACGCCGGCGTATTTAGCGAGGTCTTCCACGATATCCTGACCGTATCCGCGGTATTCGATACCGTCGTACATGCGGCCGAGCACACGGGCCGTATCTGCGATGCTCTCCTTCTTGCCCATCTGGGAACCCGTCGGGCCGAGGTAGGTCACCTGCGCCCCCTGGTCGTATGCTCCCACCTCGAAGGCGCAGCGCGTGCGCGTGGAATCCTTTTCAAAAAAGGAGGACGATGTTCTTGCCTTTGAGCATCTGTTTCTCCCGGCCCGCCTTCTTGTCCGCTTTCAGGCGTGCGGCAAGGCTCTACGAGCCCATTTATCTCTTCGGGAGTGAAATCGAGCAATTTCAGAAAATTTCTTCCTTTGATATCCATTGCAGTATTTTTTTTGAGTGTTTTTAAAACGCCCTCAAAGATACGCATTTTATGATAAGAAGCAGAATTTCTCCGGGAAATTGCTTATTTTTGTCTGGCCTAATATCAATATCGAAATGGGAAAAATCGTCGCTCTGGCCAACCAGAAAGGAGGGGTGGGCAAAACCACCACCGCTATCAATCTGGCGGCCAACCTCGCCGTAATGGGCAAGAAAGTGCTGCTGGTGGATGCCGACCCGCAGGCCAACGCGACCTCGGGCCTCGGATTCGACATCAACAACCGCGGCATTTACGAATGTATCACGGGAGAGTGCGGCGCGGCCGACGTCATTATCGGAAGTCCGGACGTGAAGCATCTCTCCGTCCTTCCCTCCAGCATCGACCTCGTGGGAGCGGACGCCGAACTGCCCGGCCTCGAAGACGGTCACCTGCGAATGAAAAAGAGCCTCGACGCGGTCAAGGCGGAGTATGACTTCATCTTCATCGACTGTTCCCCGTCGTTGGGCTACACCACGGTGAACGCCCTCGTGGCGGCCGACAGCGTGCTGATTCCGGTGCAGTGCGAATACTTTGCGCTCGAAGGGCTGGGCAAACTACTGAGCACCATCAAGATGACCAAATCGCGGCTCAATCCGGGGCTGGAGATAGAGGGATTCGTCATGACGATGTACTCGCGCTCACGGCTCGCCAATCAGGTGACGCTGGAGGTCAGGGAGCATTTCAAACACCTCGCCTACGATACAATAATACAGCGCAACATCCGTCTTAGTGAAGCGCCCAGCCACGGCAAGCCGGTCATCCTGCACGATGCGGCCTCGACGGAAGCGCAGCCTACATGAATCTGGCCAAGGAGTTCATGCAGCGCAACAGGAAACAATAATTTCAGAATAAACGGGACGGGGCGGAATGTTCCGCCCGGAAAAGGATTTAATATGAAGAACAAAGGATTGGGACGCGGTCTGGACGCTATTTTCGAAAGCGAAGGGGCCAAGTTCGGCGACAGCGCCGGAAAGATGGAGGAGATATCCGTATCGCTGATAATGCCCAACCCGAAACAGCCGCGTACCGCCTTCGACGAAGACGCTCTGGAGGAGGCTGGCCGACTCGATAAAGACGCTCGGTCTGATACAGCCCATCACGGTCAGGGAAAGAAAGCGACACCCGCTATATAATAATCAGCGGGGAACGCCGCTGGCGAGCCTCCAAGCCTGGCCGGCCTCGAAACGGTACCGGTATTTATCCGCGAAGCGGACGACCGCACGCTCCATGAAATGGCCCTCGTGGAGAACATACAACGGCAAGACCTGAACGCCATGGAGATAGCCATCAGCCTCAACCGTCTCATGGAGGAGTGCGGCGTGACGCAGGACACCGTGGCCGCCCGTGTCGGGAAAAAACGCTCGACGGTGGCCAATTACCTCCGTCTGCTGTCGCTGCCGCCCGAGGTACAGGCCGCACTGAAAAACGACCTGATAAGCATGGGCCACGCCAAGGCTATCGCCGCCATGCCCGAACAGGCACGTATTCCGGCCCTGAAAAGGTAGTGCGCAAAGGGCTCTCGGTACGCCAGACCGAAGAGCTCGCCAAAAAGCTCGCCGAAGGCAAACCGGAACGCGAGGTGTTGGCGGACGATGAACTGCCGGACAACTATACCCGGCTGGTGGAGTGCTGCGCCCGCATCTTCGGCGACGACATCAAGATAAAGAAAAAACCGCAGCGGAGGCGGCAAGATAACAATAGGGTTCTCCTCGGACGAGGACATCGCCTATTTCCTCGATAAGCTGGAAGGGAGATAAAAGGAATGACCGCATTTCCGCACAAGTACAGAACAATCCTGCTGTCGGCGCTTCTCTGTTTGCTGCCGGCAGCGGTATTCGGCGCCGGACAGCAACCCGGTGAAGACGGTCCGCCGTTGCAGGACGAGTCGGCCCTGCCCGACTCGGAAGTGCCGGCACTCAAGCACGACATCACCGAACCGTTCATCAAGCCGGGCGAGGAGGCGGTCCTGGACAACCGGCTGCCGGCCCAGGACCAGATGGACGTCATCGACGGCGAAGACCTGAGGCCCGGACAGGAACCCACGTTCAACGAACAGATGCCGGGATATGAGTCCGAAGCGGCCCGTATGCTCGACGACCCCACGCCCCCTCCTACAACAGCAAAGCCCCGGAGGACAGCCAACAGAGTGAGGAGCCCCTTTCGCGGCGGGAACGGCGCAAACTGAGGAAAGAGGCTAAAAACACGCCGCTCGCCCTGCCGGAACTGAGTAAGGACGCATACCGGATTTCGGGCGGCAAAAAAAGCGCGACCTATGCGGATACCGAAATCGTCATATCCGCCGATTCGCTGCTGACGGTGGTCCGGGAATCCGCCGACTCGCTGGCTACAGGCATACTGCCGCCGGGCAGTGCCGATTCGCTTACGGTGTCGGTCACCGACACCCTGACAATGACCGACAGCCTGGCTTCGCTCACGGCACGTCAGCGCCGTGAGATGGAACGCCTGCAAAGAAGGGCCGATACCACGCTCTACCGCCACAGTCCTCTTTTCCGGGATACCCTCAAGATAGCCCCCCTGACGGCCATTTCGCTGGTAGCGCCGGGGTTCGGACAGCTTTACAACGGCGATTACTGGAAAATACCGGTACTGTACGCCACGACGGGGACGGCGCTCTTCTTCGGCATCAAGCAACACCAGCAATACAAACGATACAAGAACGAGTACGACTACCTGATGAGCCGCAGCGACTTCAGCGACAACCGCCTGCTCCTCGACCCTGTACAGACGAAAATGATACAGCACAACACCTGGCGACAGGTACTCATCGGTACGGCGGTAGCCTCCTATATCTACTTCCTCGGCGACGCCATCGTCAACTATCCCGCGGCACAGCAGAACCCCGTCAAAACCGCCACTACCCTCTCCATGATATGTCCGGGAGCGGGACAGGTCTACAACGGCAGTTTCTGGAAGGTTCCGCTCGTGGTGGGCGGTTTCGCCTCCTTCATTTATGTAATAGACTGGAACAACCGAGGATACCAACGGTACGATACAGCCATCCGGCTCGAAACCGACGACGACCCCGACTCCCACAGCAGCGAATTCTGGAATCCAAGTTCTAATTCGTTGAGCATGACGGTGGAACAGATGCGCAGCTACAAGAAACTCTATCGGAGAAACAGAGACCTGGCCATCATCCCTAACCGCCGCATTCTACCTGTTGAACGTCATGGATGCCCATGTGGATGCCCACATGAAGGACTTCGACGTGAGCGGCGACCTCGCCTGGCGCCTGCAGCCCACCGTAGAACCGCTCTATGCCATGGGCGGTTACAATTATGCCGTAGGACTGGGGCTGAGCCTGACATTTTAACCCTACGGCGACAGAAGGGAGACGGCTCCGGCTATGTGGGCGCTGCCCTCCCAATTTTAAGACAACCAACAGAAACAGAAGACAATGAACACCCTTACGGTCATCGCATTGCTTGCAGCCTCCATTCATCCTTTTCGGGAAACAGCCTTCCGAACCGCTGCGTGCCGACAGCATCTCCATCTACTATTCCGATGAAACGCAACCGGAAAAGTGCGACGAGGGAATGACAATCGAGGAGTTCCTCAGCGAAAGCACGGCACCCCGTTTTCCCGATGCCTATTCACAACCCTACGACTCGCTGGTGGTCGCCTTGAAAGAGCGGAGGGCGCGTACGGCGTTCGACGACTTCTTCGACGAATTCATCAACATCGAATCCGTACCGTGCGATGATAGCCGGCAGCTCTTCCCGACTCGGTTTACGAAGCCCGGCTGCGGATGATTCTCTCACCGATACACATGCCCTATAACGAGGTCGTAAAGCGGTACATCATCACATACACCACCCGCAAAACTTTGATGGAAAATGTCCTCGGACGTTCCAATACTACTTCCCCATGATAGAGGAGGAGCTCGACCGAGCCGGACTGCCGATAGAACTGCGCATGCTGCCCGTCGTCGAATCGGCCCCTCCCCTACCGCCATTTCGCGGGCCGGAGCTACCGGCCTATGGCAGTTCATGTACACCACGGGAAAAGTGTACGGACTGGAAGTCAATTCATTCATAGACCAACGGCGCGACCCGGTACTCTCGACCAAAGCGGCCTGCCGCTATCTGAAAGACTTGTACGGAATCTACGAAGACTGGACGCTCGCACTTGCAGCCTACAACTGCGGACCGGGCAATGTGAACAAGGCGATTAAACGTGCCGGAGACCAAGCCGAAGATTTTTGGGACATCTACCCCTATCTGCCTGCCGAAACACGCGGATACGTTCCCTCGTTCATCGCAGCGACCTATGCCTACACTTTCTCCTACCAGCACGACATCGCTCCCGCCCCGACCGCCATGCCGCTGGCGACCGATACCGTCATGATAAGCCGCCCGATGCACTTCGACCAGATAACCTCTACCATCGACCTTCCGAAAGAGGTGCTGCGCTCGCTCAATCCGCAGTATAAGATGGATATCATTCCGGCCGTCGGAAAAGTTATTCCCTGACACTTCCGCTGGGCGAAGTGGCGCGGTTCCTCGAAAACGAGGAGAGCATCAACGCAAAAGATACCGTCTACATGGCCCAGTATCTCAAACCATCGCGCACAGACCCGTCTCAAAAGGTGTTCTCGCTCGAATCCTTTACCTATCGGGTAAAATCGGGCGATACGCTGAGCAGTATTGCCAAAAGGCACAACGTCAGCGTCGCACAACTGATGAAATGGAACAATCTGAAAAAACGCCCACAAACTTCGAATCGGCCAAAAACTGGAGATATACCGATAACCATGTTCCGACACGGCGATACGATAGCGGCTCCGGCTACCGCCCCGGAGGGGCACTGGCTCTCATACGCATAAGCGGTCCGGACGCACTCGAACTATGCGACAGATGTTTTACGTCGCCCTCC
>VOFD01002158.1_pt1 | contig 38516 bp, 43 predicted proteins | sample 5384101 | NCBI WGS metagenome assembly VOFD01 (sample SAMN12384723, study PRJNA508395) | human gut metagenome | isolation source: healthy gut C | host: Homo sapiens
CGCCTCCGTTACAATCGAAGTAACGCACCTCTATCGGATGAAGCCCGGCTTTCAAAGCCTTCTGCACCATAATCTCTACCGGCGAATGTGCTCCATCATTATCTCCCAACAATTCACCGTCAAGCATTAATGTGCTACCGTCGTCCGAGAGAAGGGCAAATGTATAGATACCATCGGCAGGAACTTCCAGATAGCCGGTCAATACCAGACCGATATTTCCTTCCACCTCTTCGGGAATGGATACCGATTCCACCACATACTCCCCCTTTGACAGGAGCCGCATCAATATCCGCACAAAGATTACCACGGAAATCGTGCCATACAGCTTTCAAACCGGGCTGCAAAGCAGCCGGAGCAGCCACCGCCTCCGCATAAGGAGCCTTTACATACTTGGTACGCACCACATCCGAAGGAGAACCATCCGGACGAAAAGTGCGGAAAGCGAAATCCGTAGTCTCCCCTACTTTCAAAGCGCCGTTATAAAGAGCTGATTCTTTGGCAGGCATACTACCGTCTGTTGTATAACGTATTTCAGTACCGGGTAACGGACAAGTCAATTCCACTGTTGTTTCATCAATAAATGCATTCACTTTATAGAATCCCTGCAAATCAGGCACCCGATAATTTACCCTCATCACATCCATCCGCTTAAATTGCGGAACAAGCTGACGATAGAATTCTTCGAGACCCGGTTTAGCTGCCGGCTCCGCCCAAGCTATTTCACTCAATGCTATCATACGGGGAACAATCAAATATTCAATGCGCTTCATGGTCGGAATCCATTCAGCCCAGAGATTCGCCTGCACCCCCCAGATATATTTCTTCTGTTCCGGCGATAACCGATTGTCTGCACACGGATCGTACGCAAGTATTTTCTTTACTGAATTCTGATCCTGCGCATAATCGAAATAGAAATATTCATTCGGGCAGACAATCACTTTCTGCTTTTTGTGCAGTTGCCGTAGGCAATGCATCTTTCGCCCAACTTCTCCACCATGTAATAGTGGCATCGGAAGATAATCCGTCGGATACCACTTCATCCCAGCCTATGAGTTTCTTTCCGTTGGCAAGGAAAAATTTCTCCATGTCACGTACAAACCATGCCTGAAGTTCTTCTACCGAACCCAATTTCTCCGTACGAATCCGTTTCTGACAAAGAGGACATTTCTTCCAGTTGGCTTTTTCCACTTCATCACCACCCATGTGCACATATTCATAAGGGAAAAGTTCAAAAACTTCTTTGAACACATTCCGGCAGAACTCCAGTGTTGCGTCTTTGCCCGGACAGATAGGAGAAGAGAATTTCCCCCCACCCGATTAATCCGTCACACGCCAATTCCGGATATTGACCGATAGCTGCCAGGAAATGTCCCGGCATATCAATCTCGGGAATGACATCGATACCTCTTTGCGCAGCATAGGCGACTATTTACTTTTATATCATCATGAGTGTAATAACCTCCATACAGTGTATCTCCTTCCACAATACGTATCTTATCTTCCGGAATCAGGAAATCGGCATTATCTTCTTCTTTCGCACGTGCCATACAGGTACGATCCTGCGTATTGAATTTACGCCAAGCCCCTTTTTCCGTAAGTAACGGATATTTCTCGATTTCGATCCGCCATCCCTGATCATCCGTCAGATGCCAGTGGAACTTATTCAGTTTATATAAGGACATCAGATCCAGTATATGTTTCACTTCTTTTTTATTCCAGAAGTGACGGGAAGCGTCCAACATAAACCCACGCCATTCAAACCGTGGCGCATCTTCTATTTGCACGACAGGAATAGAATAATTCTGTTTCTCTCCCTGCACTTCTGTCATCGCAGGAAGCAACTGGCGAATAGTAGTAATAGCAGAAATAATACCCGAATAGTCAGTTGCCTCTACCCGAATATACTCCGGTGTAGACTCAAGTTTATAAGAGCTAGGCTTTCCAATAGTATCTTTCAACTGAAAATACATATCTACCTGACTCTTATCGGTAGTGACTTCAACAGAAGACGATATGAAATTCCGAAGAATCTCCTGCAGATACCCGGCAGCCGGAAACAAGGACTGATCGGAAACCCCAATCTTCATGCCATCCTTTAAAACAAACGAGCCAGACTGCTCGGTCAGACTAACGGGGTAGGCAGAATTGCAATTTCTTGCTTGACGGTAGGCGTGCAAGAAGAAAAAAATACAAACTGACACAATGAGTAAAAAGAACTACTTAATTTTTTGAACATGCGGTTAACTATTTAATAAATGATTTGTCCTGTTTTTAATTGACCATCTATATATAATACAACTAAAAGGCATAAAGTACTAAAAAGGCGGAAAAAGTTTTTTTTGCGACTTCATGTCACAAACTCCTATTAATGTTTATCTTTGCTGCCCAATCCCATTACAAACAAATCTAAAGAATCACTTCAATGTCAAGAGAGAACATACTAATCAAAACCTCATGGATCAGCACAATCGGCAATGCAATCCTGTCCGCATCCAAAATCATAATCGGTTTATTTACCGGTAGTTTAGCCGTAGTCGGCGACGGTATCGACTCGGCAACCGATGTTGTTATCTCTATCGTTATGATTTTTACGGCACGCCTCATCAACCGCCCTCCTTCAAAGAAGTATGTATTCGGCTATGAGAAAGCGGAAGGGATCGCAACAAAGATTCTATCACTCGTGATATTCTATGCCGGCGCACAAATGCTGCTATCGTCCACTAAAAGTATCTTTTCGGATGAAGTGAAAGAAATACCATCGGCTATCGCCATCTATGTCACTGTATTTTCTATTATCGGTAAACTCTTACTGGCTTCATATCAATACAAGCAAGGAAAGAAAATAGACAGCTCCATGCTGACGGCAAATGCGATTAATATGCGTAATGATGTTGTCATCTCAACAGGTGTCTTATTAGGATTGATATTTACTTTCATCTTCAAATTACCGATACTCGATTCAATAACAGGATTGATAATCAGCCTCTTCATCATCAAATCTTCCATCAGTATTTTCATTGATTCGAATGTGGAACTGATGGACGGAGAATCTTCTTCATAACTGTATTTTTTTAGTTTATATTTATCATTAATCTTATTGACCAGTTAGTGTGCATCCACAGCACCTCCATTTTCCGGTGTCCAACCGGTGATACTAGCACTTGTTATTTCCACTTTCGTACGATGTAAACGGACCTCATACGTGTACTTGCTGCCTGCATCCAATGCCTTATCCATTGTCCAGGTGAAAGGTTCGTCATTTCCATTATTCAAATCAAAAGTCAGCACACGTGACTTAACTGAATTGGGTAATAGAATAGCCTCGCTCAAAGTGCCGGACTCGGTTGTAAACAATGTGATATCCGACTTATCCGCTCCGCACATAAGCGTACCGTTAGAAAGATTAAAAGTCGCTTTTTATAGGTTGATTTCCAACTGTGACACCAAGATTTCTCAGATCAGCCGTATTCAATCCATCGCCCGGACTTATTTCCAATACTAATTTAGAAAGTTTATGAACAAAATTGAATCCTACTTTCGGATTATCCTTTGTACATCCTTCCACTTTGCCAGCATACATGAAGTCGACAGCTTCCTGACTACTTTGAACAGTCACATCCAACGGATAAGTATAATCCGTCAGCGGAAAGACAAAAGGATAATATGCATAAAAATCCACTGCACCGACAACGGGGAAATAGATAATATTCGTATTTTCCCTGTACAGTCAATGCCGTGCGTCCGTCGGGTACAAGCGAGGATTCCGACTCATTATCCTTTCACGGATTGCTCGTCACTCATTCCTAAACGACCGGAAATACAAAGCAGATGGGATACAGGCTGCACAGACTCAGAGGAGCGGTCACTCCAATCTGTCGTCACCAGCAATGCTCCTTGTGTCGGGTGAGGAGTGTGATATACATCATCCTTAGCACAGGAGGACATCAGAAAAACAGCACCGCAAATGAGAGCGGCACATGAAGTTATTTTTAATAGTTTCCATATCAGTGTGATTCCTAATTGGTTAATACCCCAATATTTTTTTGTCTTACAATCTTTGCGCACACGAACCTTATTGATAAGCGTGTATTCGTCATAATCGGCGTAAGTATAACCTACTCCGGCATGAAAGTCGAGCGAAAGATTACTGTTCAGTCCTAGCTGATACCCGCCTGTAAATCCCCCGCCCTGATAGTCACCCCTGACAACCGATATTACCAAGTTTGTAGTGAAACTCGCCCGTATGATACATCGCTCCGAGAAAGCTACGACTTTTTCCCGCCCAGATAGTAACGTATTTCAGGAGAAACCTTCCAAAGAGCGTAGCGACGGTTTTTATCATCCCAATTCCATGAGGTCCAACTACCGTTGACTAAAATACCCAAGTGGCGGTTTACACGCCATTCAACACCCAGTTCGGGGAGTCAGCGTAGCCCAACGAAGCGGGTTAGCGCGTAAAGCAAGGCGATAAGACGGATGTGTTTCAGATGAAGCCAGAGGTTTCTCCGAAGAAACGCCGACAGATGTTGTTCCCGGACAAGCTTCCTGTTCAGAATTTTCCGAAATAACCTCCATTACCTTTTCCTTTATTATAGATATTACAGAATCCTCTTTTTACATTTGCCGCCGTCCCATTTTTGGGGTAAACGAAGACGAACGATGACCACATGGCACAAATCCCCATAAGTTTCAGCATGATTACGAGTGATGAAGCAGTTTTCGTCGATTCCTTTGCTCAGGATAAGTTCCGATTTCACACGATTACTGCGAATTTTAGCTAGTTTCAGATTCTCCGCAACCGTGGGTTCCGAAACACAATAACCATCTACCAGCAAAGGAACTTCACCACTCAAAATAGCGGCTTTGTGGTTTTCTACAAGAGATAACAGATGATCCAATTGCGTACCGTTCCCTTTCCAAGGAATATAGAACATATTCTTATGAGAAACAAAACGAAAGACATAAAGAGTGTCGGGTGTCTGTGCCATAGAAACAGCAGGTAGTAAGAGCGACAGAAACAAAAGCAGAAGATAAAATTTGTGTATTCTGCATTGTCGTTGAGTTTTTAATGAATATTCAGTCCTTTTCATTTTCCGTTACTTATAATTATTATTAATGGCCTTCACCTTTTTTTGCTATAACTCGTTATTCATAGGCATTAGCGGGTGAAGGGTGGCGTCTTCACCTGCAACACACCTCCGATTCATTAGCAGCAAACTTCCTTTTTTATAGGCACTAAACTTCTTTTCTATTATAGATAAACTTCTCTTCTTGCGAATATAAAATTCTTTTTTCACTAATCACAATCTATAAACGCAAGTTGCGTTTATAAAAACAAAAGATTGCGTTTATAAAAACAAAGGCTTCGTTTTTTTATAATCAAAAGCCTTCGTTTATAGTTTATCTATAACCAAAAAAGAAATTAGTTCTTATAGAAAGGAAGTTTAGATCCTATAGAAAAGAAGTTCATTCACAATATCCGGTCGCCATCAGACCAATTATCAGTATACATAGATAGCTTAAAAGAGGGAAAGCGGGGTGAATATAGGCGAAAATATTCTGTACCTGAAGCTGGAATTTAGTCAGATATGCCATCTTTCCTTCTAATGTCAATCCCATCACACGGGCTCCCGGTGCATTGTAGCGTGTACGTGTCAGGATTCCGTCCACTGTCTCTCCGTCGGTAAGGGCAAATACATCTGACAGCTTTGTATAAAATCCTTCTACCAGAAAGTTAACCTGAAACGCGCCAAAACGGTGATAAATATCTGCCGAAGCACTCAAGCTCTGTGATCTTTCTTCTTTCAGATTGTCCGCCAGTTCAACCATCGCCACATTACCGCCTACATTCTCCACATGCAAATCTTCATCAAAAGCCTGCGGAGCACGGAAACCGGATGAGTAACTGAAACGAAGATTGATATTCTCAGTCGGATTATAACGCAGATTGGCACGCGGACTGAATATCACATGGTCAATCAGATTATGCTTGTCCAAACGACCGCCAATACAGAAATCCCCAATGTTCATTCTTCCATTCATTTTGGAGGAAAGCGCTACCGATATTTACTTTTGATCTACCGTGCGGTGATATCCCCACATATTGTCTTCCAGCTTATCCTGGTTGAATTCGATTCCGGCAGTCAGGTCCGACGGCATAAAAATACATTTTCCGAAGCTGTAGACATATTGTGATCCTGCCATCCAGTTCAAGTCGGTAGTGTTTCCGTAAGCATTCAGATCTTGTCCGCCACCATAATAGCTGTCACGATTGATATGCTGCGCGGATGCAAACACATTGAAACGATGTTTCTCGTCAGGTGAGAAATAATCAAACTTCAGTCCTCCGCCATTGATCGAGTGTTCGGTCTGCTCCGCCACATTCGCTTCGTGAGGCGGGCGGCTCAATAGGTCTCCTCCCCTGCGGAATTCTTCCATATGGTGATATTCAAAAGTCAGTTTTGAATAAGTCGTTGTTTTCAGGAATGAACGGAAACCGATTGTCTGGCCATGTATTTTCGGTATCTCAGAATATCCGTCACCATCATGGTCGTATGCCGAACGGTGGCGATTCTGACCAAAGATATACAAACCGGCACGCTGGTCGTCCGTTACAAGTGATGCATTCAGCGCCGTACTGTTATCGAAAGCGTCTCCATCTCCAATTACCGGTAATGGTATGAGACAACATTCCTGAATTGCGAATCGGCTCTTTAGTAATAATATTGATTGTTCCGGCAATAGCAGACGAACCGAATTAAGGCAGATCCACCTCCACGCATCACTTCCACACGTTCTATCATGCTGGCAGGAATCTGCTCAATGCCATACACACCCGAAAGTGCACTGAAGATCGGACGGGAATCAAGCAAGATTTGTGTATAAGGACCATCCAAACCATTGATACGTACTTGCTGGAAGCCACAATTCTGACAATTAGACTCTACACGGACACCTGGCTGAAAACTCAATCCTTGCGCCAAAGTCGTGGAATTGGTATTCTCAAAGATTTTCAAATCTACTACATTCACCAGTGTCGGAGCCAGCCGGCGGGTGGTCTCATTACGATTAGCAGAAACTACTACGCCGTCCAAAGCAACTGCGTCTTCTTCTATTTCAAAATCTTCTTCCAATGTACGTCCTTTCTTCAGCGTCACATTCCGTCTGACGGTTTTATAGCCCACCGAACTAACTTCGAGCACAAAATTACCTTCGGGAAGATTCTTCAAGAAATAATGCCCGGTAGCATCGGTTACCGTTCCGATGGTAGTACCTTTCAAGGCGACTGTTATATAGGGCAAGTGTTCTTTTGTGTTTTTATCAAGAATATGACCAATGATATTGGCATCTGACTTACGTAATTCAGGATGATTAGGATATTCATGAGCTTGTCCTTCAAGGGCAGGCAACAATGCGCAGCACAGGCAGACAAGCGAAAAGATATATTTCTTCATTTTTCGTTTGTTATTCATTTTCGATAAGTATTCACATGGATAGACAGACAATGCCCTACCTCATGCAAGGTACGGTATCATCATTCAAAAGAACGGAGAAACGAATAACCGGAGGTGCTCTAAGTCCCACTACCCCATGATACGGACAGTGATAGTGAGCATATTGCGAACGTCCGAGCAGAAAACACAATAAGAAAGGAATAAAAAGGGAAAGAGCAAAAAACAATAGCTGCACCGTCTGCCGTCAAGTGAGACAGAAAATGAATCTGCAGCAGTTCGACTGTAGAGTGTTTATGTGCCGCCCCTTTCTTAAACGGGTGTGAATGGACGATTGTCACGCCATTGACCACATGCACGTGGGCAAAGAATGTAAAACTTACCAAATACGATACAAACAGTATCGGTAAGAAGTAGCGTGTAATATTCAATAACAATCGTTTCACCTCATTTTTTCTTTGAGGCGGCAAAGATACGAACTATTTATTTAACAATCAATGATTATACAAAATTTTGTTAATATACCGCCGAAGCTATGATTTGAATAAACAGGATCAGGAATACCATTGCAATCGGATAAACTGTTGCATAAGCTACGCTCGGTATGTTACTGTCTACCATTGAATCGGCAGCAGCAAGTCCCGGAGTACTCGTCATACCGCCCGTAATAGTCCCCAACAAATCAAGCAGACTGATTTTAAATACCAGACGTCCGACAATAGCTGCAACAAGCATCGGTACCAATGTGATGGCGGCTCCTACTCCGAACATCAGCAGACCGCTCTCCTGGAAAGTGGCTACCAGATTCTTACCGGCAGAAGTTCCTACTTCGGCAAGAAAAAGAAGCAGACCCAACTGGCGCAACAACTGATTAGCAGGTCCGGACATAGACCAGATAATAGGTCCTGTCTTACCAATCGCACTTAACACAAGGGCTACCATCAGCACTCCGCCGGTCAGTCCCGGAGAGAATGACAGACTATCAGAGAAAGATATATTTATTTTGCCGAACAGTACTCCCAATACAATCCCCATCGCAATAGGGAAGAAGTCCGTATCGGACAGTTTCTTCGCATTGTTCCCCAACAGGCGGGCTACTCCCCTAATCCCTCTTTCTCACCGACCACCATCAACTTATCACCAAATTTTAAAGCAAGATCGGGAGACGGAGACAAATCAATACCGCTTCGACGAATGCGGGTAACCGTGCAGCCAAAGTTCTTCTGTAAATTCAGATCACCCAGTTGCTTATTGATCATATCTTTCTTGGTCAATAGTAAGGACTCGATTTCCTGTGTTTTATCCAAAGGAAGTTCACCTTCTTCTCTCTTACCTACCAGTACAGCAAGCTGATCCAGCGCTTCTTCGCTACCTACGGCTTGTATATAGTCTCCTTCACGTAACACTGTATGAGCTGTGGGAATGGATATCTCATCATTGTGTTTCAGACGGGAAATAACGGCACCCGTCATACCACGCGCATTAATTTGCATCAGGCTGCGATCAAACACATTCGAATTGGTGACACGATAAATACAAGTAGTCAATTCCGGGAATTGTCCGCGACGTTCTATCTCCAAGCGGCGGGCTTCTTTATCCAAATCTACCCGCATAATCTTAGGCAGCAGTTTGACAAACAAAATCACGCCTATCACTCCAAACGGATATGCGATACCGTAAGCGATGGACGCCAAAGGAGAATGGGTACTGTCGATAGCAACCGCCAGACCCGGCGTACTGGTCAACGCACCGGCAATCAGACCGACAATACTCGGTGTGTCAATATCAAATGCGTACTTCAATCCGACTGCGGTCAGGCAGGCGGAACAAATAATAAGCATAGTAATGAGAATGAGCGTCTTTCCTTTACTGCGGAAAGAATCGAAGAATCCGGGACCGGCCTGAATACCGATGGTAAAGATAAAAAGCACCAGACCGAAGTTCCCCAATTCTTTAGGAATGATCACACCGAAATGTCCGAAAAGCAAGGCAATGAAAAAGATAATCCTCTGATTTTTATTCTTCCCAGCATAAACGGTCCTCCCATCAATTTTATTCTCCTTTTCATCATAATTGAAAGAAATAGAGCCTCCGTACTATAATTAGGCCACAAACGAGCCTCTTCTTCAAAACGATCGTAAGAAATTTTACGCTGCAAATATTCATTCAGGATCAGTTGGTTATCGCTCTCCATCATTTCTTCTCCCAACATCAGTTTGTCCTTATGAATATGGTAAAGGGAACGGGTTATTTCAAACTCCAGCCAGTGAGTGATAGGACAATTATGCATCTCTCCTAAGAAAACGACATCATACTTCTCCAGTTGCTTTATCAACTGGCTGTAAGTAATTGCTTTCCCCGCATTATCATATAACACGTAGGCAGGCTTGTCCACTCCTACCTGTGCACAGGTTACCATTTGCAGGCAAAAACACCCCCAAATTATAACTAATAAACGCTTAATCATTTGTTGTTTCATTCTTTAATTTATTATTACTCAAATATAATAGCACATAATTATCCAAGTCAATCCATTTGAAAGCTTTTACGCAACTCAACCGGAGTTATCTCATCAAGACATTGTTCGTATTGTTCAAAATCAGCTAATGATTCCCCATTTTTAAGTAATCCGACCAGCGTGGTACGCCATGCCGCCGGTGATTTTTCATTCAATGCTTCACGTTTTGCCAAGAGGAAAGAGCGCTTGATGGTTTGTAATTCCTGTATATCTACTTCTTCTTCCTTCAGCCTCTGAAGAATTTCTTTCAACAAACGGTCTATCTGCCCCATATTCCGGTTATCGGCAGAAGCATTTATGTCAAAGTAGAATGTACCCCACGGGATTCCCTCATAAAACAATGAAATATAAGGAGAATAGACCAATGACTCCCGCTCACGCAAGACTGAAATCAGGCGGTTACGAATTACATCTCGCATCAATTTCAACATGAGTGTGTTCTTTTGGCAAGGCTGGTAATGACCGTAAAGTAAATAATCAAACAAGGTCTGTGTCTCGTTATCATTAGGAAATCCCTCTATAAGGGTTTTATCCGGTAGTTCAAAACTAGGATAAGAGTATTGCACCGTATTTCCTGAAACCGGAATTCTTCCGAATACAGACACAAACTGGCGCATGAGCGAATCCGGATTGAAACTACCACATACAACATACGTAGTTCCTTCGGGACGTGTATACAATTTCTTATAAAATCCGGCTATGGAATCGAGGTTCAACCGTTCTGCAAAAGAGCGAATAGATGGACGCATAATAGATGCTCCCATCAATTCATTGATGCGGGCAGACAACTGACGCCCTGAATCCCTTTTCAGCATTTTCTCCAACATGGTTTCTTTCCCTTCATTCTGCATCAATCCCTGACGTATCTCTTCAAAATCTTCGTATTTCAGTTCAGGATCAAAAATCTTCTCATAAATCAAGTTGAAGAATTCCGGCGCATTAGCAGTGGAAGACATTCCCATAAAACCATGCCAATGATTTTCCATGGCTACAGTGATTGACATTTCTTTCTGAAAAAGATATTCTGAAAGAATTTGACCATCTACTTTCGCAAGACCTCCCATATCGATATATCCTCCAACACCTTCTAACAAAGGATATTCTTCGTCGGACAAGGAAGAAGTGCCGAGGGGAGCGAAAGAAGTCAGATACAAGGTGCTGTCAGAATCCTGTGTGGGCTTCATTATTAAACGAATACCATTTTTCAGCTTTACTTCCCTAACCCCCATTTCATTATAGACATTGATATGAGCAATCATCGTAGCATCAAAAGGAGGACGGATAGCCAAACAAGCGGGTGTTTCTACCGGCACTTCCTCTTTTTCTTCTGGCGAACATAAGTATAAGGTATACATTCTGCCCGTTCACCTTCTGCCCACGCTTCAGCTATTTCCTGTTTTGTCAATGGCATCCCCAACCCCGGATGAGAATTACAGGCAACAAGCATAGCTTGCTTCTGATAAGTAAGCCATTCTTTCAGCAGTAATTGCAAATCGTTATTTTGCACATGCAACATGGCTTCTTTCAATTGCTTCCGCTCCGCCGGGGCAGTCATATAACGATCACCTGATATTACATAATCAGTAAAATCATCACAGAAATAAATAGAAGAACGCGCATCGTCAGGATTGCCTTCAGCTAGCTGATTGCAAAATTGTGTACGGACATCTGCCAGTTCCTCCTTGTCCCATCCTTCACGAATCAAACAGTTTAATTCGGCTACGGCAGTAGTTATAGTACTTAGTATTTCGCTCCTGTCGTTTCCCTCTACTGCCAATACCAAATGATTCTTATCGCTCAAATACCGAGGAATCAGATAGATCCGCTTTGATGTGACGCCCCCGAAAACGTTGTGTTATTGCCCGAAGCAGTAGACGTCCGGTTTCTTTCTTGACAGCATCGTTTATAGTGCGTTCAACCACACAAGGATGAGGAATCATCAACTCCACTTTCGTATGGTTACGCAACGAATCTCTGACTTCCGATATTTGAATACCTTTTGCATACTCCAACGGATAAATGCGAAAATCTTTAGCCACACGTTTCTTTAATGAAGAGAAACCTGCTTTTATCTTAGCCTCTATCTCATTGGGAGAAATATCTCCCACTACCACTAATGTAGCCAGTGAAGGAGTATACCATTTATTATAATATTCTTTGAGTACTTGAGGGGTCACTTTACGAATATCATCGGCAGTACCCAAAGGGATATGGTTTCCAAAAACACCCTGTCCAATCTTCAACTGATAGAATTCATCATTGAGATCATAACTTCTCAATTCCTCCAGAATGATTCCTTTCTCATTCTCCACTTTCTCCGGAAGAAAAGATATTCCGTCGAGCCAGTCACGTATAATCAACAACGAACTGTCAACAACAGCCTCCTGCCCATGATCTGTGGGGACAGCAAACATATAAATGGTACGATCGTAGCCTGTGAAAGCATTGATATCAATTCCGTATTTCACTCCCTTAGATTCCAGATAACTCACCAATGAACGTTTGGGAAAATGCCTGGTTCCACCAAATGCCATGTGTTCGAGGAAATGAGCACATCCTTTCTGATTCTCCGTTTCCTGAACAGAACCGACACGCATAATCAAACGGAACTCTACCCTTGAAGCAGGAACAGCGTTTTTCAATATTAAATAATGCAGTCCGTTAGGCAAATACCCCTCTACAGTTCCTTTTGGAAGAGAAATCGGAGCAGATTGCGCATACCCAGGTATATACACACACATAGCAGCTATTAAAATAGCTGCTATGGAAACATACTTATACAAGTTCTTATTATTTCTTCTCATAGGTCACTGTTACATGGGTATATCCACCGGCATTCATGTGGTCTATCAAAAATTTAAAGGTCATCTTTTTAGCAGTAAAATCAATACTACCGGTAGACTCTTCAAAATTTTCCGGATCTTCCCAACCATCTTCGTCAATACCTGTATTGCACAAATAATAATCGGGTTCTGCCCTTCCCCCTGTTCATAGATTTCTTGAGCAGTTGGATCTGTTTTCATCAATTCTTGTTGCCGGGTCCATGCACTAAAAGTATATGAGAACGGAACTGCTTTTATCGGATCACCATAAGAGTCTGTTCCTTCTCCTATATAGTCTACAGTGGCAGTAGAAGAAGTAATATCTTTAAGTTTTATACCGTTCAATGATGCGGAGAAGCTTTCATTGGTATTTTTATTCCAATTAATCTGTTCCATCAAGGTCTGTGATGCCGGTGACTCTGTCCAATACTCGGAGTCTTCGACCGTTTCGGCACGAAATACCCAATATAGATATTCGGTTAATCCCATCGGGTTGTCCACCATTTTCAACACAGGCATTTCAGCCGTAGCCTCCTCACTCAAAGTAATAATTGTTTTCCCGTCGTATTCTTTTGTGAACGCTTGAACAAAAGGAGTTAAATATCCATCTGCAGGACTATTTACCACTGTGTGACAAGAAACGATTCCCAGCCAGTCTGTCAAATCAATGTTATATTTAGTTTTATAGCCTTCAATCAATGCCAATTGTTCCTCGGAAAGTTCCGGTATTTGCGGATCGGGTTTCACACGCACACTTAACACTGCATTCAAAGCCATATTCTCTACAGGAATAGTAGAAATGCCAATCTGAAAATAAGTATCTACAGCCAACAGATTTTTCTGATTGGATACAACTTGAAAAGTCGCTTTCTTCTGACCGGCCTGAATAGTCACCGGATTATTTACCAGTTTTAAAATACCGGCTTCGTCATCCAATACCTCAAAATTAAGTGTAACATCCTGCTCACAAGCTGTAGTAAGATCGACATTTACCGTCAGGGGAGTTGCTTCCGCTTCTTCAATCACCGGATTTTCTGCAGATAAATAAATCTTATTAACGCCTGTATACCCAGTATCTTCTTTATCATCTCCACACGATGTGACAAGAGACAACAGGAACATTCCCATTGTATAAACAAACAGTTTCTTCATTTTCTTTTTTCATTTTATTGATTCGTTTATAATTAAAATTATCAGTTCTCTATTTTTGTCCAACCTTCATTCTGTGATACATTCTCATTATACAGATATTCTCCTCTCGGAATGGGGAAAGTCCAACGGTAATCATCCGCCTGAACACGTTTGTCTGTTGCCATCGTACCGGAAGTATTCCAATCGGACAGTACTCCCTTACGACATCGCTTCAAATCAAAATAGCGTTCCCCCTCTCCTACAAACTCTTTCCATTTTTCTTGAAAGATAGCCTTTAGAAGAGGCTCGCCGGACAACTGCGTATCCAACAAAGTGGCATTACGCTGTTCCAAATACCGGTTCATCACCCCGACAGCTTGTCCATCGTGCCCCTTTCCGTCACGACAGTATGCTTCCGCCAGAATAAAACAGGCACCAGCCACACGATATTTATTGATATATTGCGGCTCTATCTTCTCCCAGTTCATTTTATTATATTTACCCAAACAATTCTCCATCGTCGTGTTGCCCAATGCATCATCCGTCATTTCTTTGGTAAATACAGATGCTCCCGAACGAATATCTCCATCAGCATACAAGGTTATCAGGGAACTATTCACTGTCATGTAATCCCCTTTATGTGTATCATAATTTATACCGGTATAATAGCTGCTGTTTGTAAACAAAGAAAACACCCGTTCTGCACAGGACGAATTGCTCCACAATGTAGCATACACCGTTTCACCAAGCACATCATAGCCGCCTTTTCATCGATCACCTTTTGTGCATACTCTGCCGCCTGCTCATAATTATGAGCATACAGTTCCAATTCCGCCCACATATAATAACCGCTATACTGTGAAAACCAATAAACATCCGAAGGATTATTCTCCACCGTCAAGGCCTCCTTGAGCAACTCACGAATGGCAGTCACACATTCCTCAATGCTCGACCGATACAGAAATTCCAATTCCAGCTGATCCTTCAATATGATTCCATCCTTTTCCGGCCCGTCTTCATAATCCGGTACAAAAAAGCCGGAGAAGATTGAAGTAGCAATAAGCTTTCAACAATTTCGCTTCGCTCACCACTGCTTGCAGTTCTTTCGTCTCTTCAGTTGTAGATACCGATATGCCATCTACACGTTCCAACACTGCATTCGCTATAGCTACCGCCGCATAATAGTCAGACCAGATGGAAACGGCGAGATCTTCTATGGGTTGCGTCTGCCATTTATAAAGATTATTCAAACTCGCATCCCGGGAAATCCAGGAAGTTGTTTCAAAATCATCGCCTAATACCGATAAGTCAAATTCCGGACTTGGCAACTGCTTGTAAGCAGTTGCCAACAACTCACGGGCAGTATTCGGCGTTGTTATGGCATCCGGATCCGAAAACTGATTTTCATACGGAATATTCAATGAGCAGGCAGTGAAACAAAGTGTCAGGAAAAGACTGCCTATCACTGTTTTGATCCGACTTTTTATTTATCATTTTTACAATCATCATATCCATCCATGTTTAGAAAGTCAAACTCAAATTAATGGTTAACACTGGCTGCATCGTACCCGCCAACGAACCTGTTTCCGGATCAGATTCCTTATAAGGAGTAATCATAAACAGATTGGATGCCTGAAAGCAACGTTGGCATATTTAATGAAATTACAGTTCTTCTCCAGAAATGTGTGCGGAACACGATAACGCAATGACACCATTGACAGTTTCAGATAATCACTCTTTTCCAACAGTTTCCGTATTCGGATAATCCAGTGAGGCGATAGCCGAAGAACTGTAAAAAGGAGAATGGTACGTCTTTCCTTCATCTCCTTTCTCAAACCACATATTCTGCAATTGCCCTTTTATGGCATTTTTATTAGCGTCATCGGAAGAGCGGACGTATGAATAACTATAAGATTTAACTCCGCCAAATACATAATAGAAATCCATATCCAAATCAAAATCACGATAAGAAAAACTTAAATTGAATATACCACTGTAAGGAGGGGTCGCATGACCCAAAGCTACAATGTTCTCTTTCGACGGATTTTCCGTGGCTGGTATTTCGCGCCCGTCTGCTCCCTGAAATACGGGAAGGCCTGTAATCGGGTTAATCCCCAACGACTTCAATCCATAAATCATATCATACGATTTTCCTATCTCATAATCAGGAATAATAGCTTCTTCACTTGCATATAAGCGATCGGCATAATATAAATCGACTACCTTATTACGATTGTACGCCAGTGATCCGCGTAGCGAAAGACGCCAATCAGAAGTATCAAGTACTTTCAGGGAAGCGCTCAATTGTAGCCTTCATTGCGCAGCACGCCAATATTGCGTTTCATCGTGCTGAATCCATTAGACAACGGAACCGGAACATCAAGCAAAGCATCGCTTGTCTCACGCCGGTAAATGTTGGCGTCCAAAGTCAGACGTTTGAATAGTTCAACCGACAAACTAATATCCGTAGATGCTGTCTGCTCCGCTTTCAGATCGGTATTATAAAGTGCGAGTAACTGCAGGAGACGTGCATTTCCATAATAATCAGTCGAATAAGAAAAAGTACCAATCGTTGATGAAGCAGACACTCCCGCCAGATTAGCCATTCGCCCGTAAGAAGCCTTCAAGTTCAAGCGGGAGATTACATTATTATCTTTCAGAAAAGGATACTGGCTGATCGTCCATCCCAAACCGATAGCCCATGCGGCATTCCAACGTTTGGATTCAGGAAGGATAGAAGAAGCGTCCGCTTTGTAGGTCGCGAAAAGATCGTAAGTATTATCAAAACTATATCCCATCACCAGCCCCACTCCCAGTTGGGCAGTCTTTTTCCTTATAAGAACCGACCACAGGTTTTCTATTACCGGAAATAGACTGGTTGATAGCGGATGGTGACATTTGCGTACCCACTCCATATCCTGTAATAGAAACATTATCCGCATCCGTCATATAATAATCCATATTCCCGCCAATAGTAAAATCATGTTTCTCCGCAAATATCTTGTTATAAGTGATGCGGACATTCGATGAAACATTCGTTGTCACGTTTTTCTCTTTGGAGAGCTTTCCACGCTCTGCTTCATCCACCCCGCTGTTTCGTTCGCTGATAGAAGTAGAAGGCACCAGCGTCATGCCTTCATTCAAAAGCATATCAATACCTGCTACAGCATCGATACTCAATCCTTTCAGAGGTTCCAAATTCAAACTCCCACTTACTCCACCGCGTTTGTCTGTCGATTTACTGTTGTACTGACTTAACAAATCATTATAAGTGTAATCTGAAGTTTCATTAGAAAAAGAAACTAATTTTCCTGTCTTTGTTTCATAAGGATTGAGTTGATAGATCAAATCGGTAGGAGAATATGAACTTCCATTCGGCGTATCTGTTTCAGAATATCCCGCATTGGCACTTAATGACAAATATCCCACCCTACCCAGTTGCTGGTCAAGACTCATAGTGGCAGTAAAACGATGTGTATCATTCCCCGGCACACGTCCTCCTTGCTGGGCATAATTGGCAGATACATAATAAGACGTTTTTTCCGACCCGCCTCTGACACTCAGATTATGACGTTGATAGGTATTTAAATGAATCAGTTCGTCGAACCAGTCAGTATGAATGGTGCGCAAAGAATCGAGTATTCCCTGCCCTTCGGCTATCATTTGGTTCAAATTCGGATCATTGGCGAAATACTTCCTATAGTAATCCTCACTGTACCGATAACCGGGAGTAGAACGATTTTGTAATCGGCGCTCCAGTTCCAGTTTCTCGTCCGTATCCATCATCTCGACTCCCCTGCGTCCACGAGTAGTAATACCCATATTGAAACTGTAACTGGTAGTTGTACGTCCATCGGGATTCCCGCGCAAGGAAGTGATTTCTATTACTCCATTGGCGGCTTTGATACCATACAAGGCACATGCCACAGCATCTTTCAACACCTTTATTTCTTTAATGTCCGCCGGGTTAAGGGTCATAAAGGCATCGGATGAGATTACCTGTCCGTCCATTACATATAGTGGTTCATTCGCAGCATCCCCTTCGCGAAAAAGACGAGTTTCCACGAATACGAATTTCCGGCTTCTGAGCCCAAATCACCTGTATTGGTAACAATCAGTCCGGGAACACTTCCTTGCAATGCTAACGACATATCAATCATAGGTTTGCTATTCAGACGTCCCATATCTACATTCTGCACTACACCGGATTTTGCACGAATATCCAACTCATTGATATTCTGCCGTGCCACCACGACCACCTCATCCAATGATTTGGCATCCTGCTGCATAGCTGCATCCTGTATATTCTGTCCCGTATACTTTTCACGGACATCTTTCATTCCGATAAAGGAGAAGATAATCATGTCTCCTTTTTTTCCATCTTCCACGCAACTGATAGCGTCCGTTAGCATCAGTCACCGTACCAAATTGAGTATTTCCAATACGAACCGTAGCGCCGAGGAAGCGGTTCTCCCTGATGATCTGTGACCATACCGGTCAGCACAATGTCTTTTGTTGGGCATAGGTAGCTTGAAAACTAATGGCAGAAATGAAAATAACTACAAAAAAGAAATAATAAATGCTCTCATTTTAGCGTTTTGTTATAAACAATTATCCGGACCGCAAAATTAAATACTTAATGCGGCCCGGACAATCGCAACAAATTGCTATATTATTTCTTAGTAATACCTAATAACAGTTATTTTTAGTTTCACAAGAGATACTTTTTATCTTCAAATTCGAGTGTCACATGATGAATATCCGCTTCTTCCAACTTATTTTTAATTGAACATTTTATCTCTTCCATTCTCTCTACGTCATCAATGACAACATGGGCTGTCAGGGCAGTTTCCGTTGTGCTCAATGCCCAGATATGTAGATGATGGCAATTCTCCACACCGGGCTGTTCCATGATAAGTTGCTGTATCTTTTGAGCATCTATCCCCACCGGCACTCCATCCAATGACAACCGGAGGCTATCGTGAAGTAATCCCCAGGTAGAAACAATAATAATCACAGCGATGCCCAGTCCGATAATCGGATCGATGATGCTCCATCCCGTATACATGATAATAATACCGGAAGCAACTACTCCGACAGAGACCAGTGCGTCAGCTGCCATATGCAGGTAGGCTCCTTTCACATTCAGATCCTTATCTTTATCTTTCATGAAAAGCCATGCAGTAAGCGCATTGATGACCACTCCCACCCCAGCTGTCCATGCGATAGCGGAACCATCAACCGAAACCGGATGAAATAATTTGTCTATGCTCTCGGCAATAATAATGCCAACAGCAACCAACAGTATAACTGCATTTAATAAAGAAACAAGTATCGTACTCTTCTTATATCCATACGTGTAACGACTATTAGGGTGAACTTTCTCCAACCGGAAAGCTAACATGGCAAGCACCAGACTGGCTACATCACCCAAATTATGCCCGGCATCGGAAAGTAACCCCAAAGAATTATAATAAAATCCTACTCCGAATTCTACTATGACAAAAGTAATATTCAGAGCAATACCTATGATAAAAGCTTTATTGAGCGATGTCAAACGATGACTATGTTCGTGATGATGAGGTTCCATTATATATATTGTTATTATATCTAATTATATAAAAACATCTTATCAGGAGATTAGTTCATCCCTTTCCGCTTTTGGCAGTATTAACGGCTGGCAAGTTTTTCCAGAAATTTGTTCCGGTCTACCATATAACGTATATGTATTCCTTCTCCGAGCAATCGTTTTTCTAACATAATTTCTGATTCTATATTTTAGTTATGACTATTCTTCTTTTTATCAGACTGGTAGAACAGAAATGCCAACAGAACAAAGAAAGCCAAAAGTATCGTAATCATCTCTGTCGTATATGCCATTGGTTCTACCCATATTTCATGAAAGATATTCCAGCGTCCCAATACTTCTACAAAAGTCCAGAACACTACTACCGTAGCAATAGAAAAGCGCATGGCATATCCCCATTGAGCGATTTTCAACAGGCGTTTAAACATAAAAAATGAACCTGCCAGACAGCCGAAAGCAACTATAGCAGTAACAGGGCTATGCTCGCCGACAGAATTCTCATCATAACAGAAGAGTAGCACGAGATAGCTCGTCCACATGATGAGATTTAACTCCATAAAAGTAACAATCGAGGTATGACGTGTCATCGGCCGTACTACAATCGTGGTGGTACTCTTACGGAAAAAGACTTTTTGAAGATAGGTAAAGAAGTCGCATCCGCTTTTTTATACTGAAAATGTAAATCAACATAAACATCACCCAAAAACCGAAGGAGGAAGGCATGATTAAATATTCCGGTTTTGTCACGACTTCACCGGCAGCGTTCAGCAATGGTTGCACTTCATAACGATGTGCATAATATACGTAGATAAACTCTATCCATCCGGTCCAGAAGAGTAGTCCTCCGAATAATCCCCATAACGTCTGTCGTGTATCTCCTTTTGCAAACACTCAATAATCACCATCACCAGACCTGCTGCTCCCATCGTGAAAGCCGCATAGTGAAGAGCTGTGGATGAGAGCACATGCTCCATAAAAATCATTAATGCATGCCCCAACGGCATAGTAAACAATACAATCAGGAAATAAGTAATCCCTGTCAATACACTTTTTTCTATTGTAGCCACCTTTCATTCTCTTCTTATTTTGAGTTTTTAATCATCAATTTAGTAAAAGACTGCAAAAATAACGAGTTAAACCACTCCTCCCAATACCTACTTATAATTAAAGCCCTTTCATTTTTTCATTTCTTTTAGGTATTTCCCCCTGTATATATATCCCTGTAACTTTGCAGCTGGAAATTTAATTAATCATTATCTATCAAAATTAAGTATGAAAATCTTGAACTTTTGGATGGTTGCCTTTATGGCACTGTCACTCTCAACAACATTGACGTCTTGCAGCGATGACGACGAAAAGAAAGAAGGAACAAATGTACAAACACTGACCGTTGACGCTACTGCTTATAATCAATGGGTATATGTAAATCTTAAAGATGGCAAGACCCAAACCGTAACTATGGAAGGAAGTGATGACGAATCTGCAGTTACCATTGACTGGCAGATTGCCATACATCGCTATACGGAAGTAAAAACCAATGGAGGCTCTGTTGTAAAAACAGATATGACGGATATGGACAAGGTTACTACGCTTCCAACAAGTGGATATATTGCAGATGAAAATGATCAGAGTATACTCATCAAATTCATTATGCCTCCAACACCTGATTGCTATGTAACAACTCATTTTAATACTGTAATGGAATGGACAGAAGGTTCAGCTATGGATGGAACATTAGCGACAACAAACGAAGTTTTTGTTTTAAAATGTAAAGACGGAACATATGCAAAGCTACAATTCACAGATTTTGCAAATGCGGATAATGTAAAAGGACATGTCACTTTTAATTACGAGTATCCTATTAAATAATTAATCATGAAAAGAATATTTATGATGCTATTGGGCGTCCTGTCTACGTTGTATACAACAGCGGAGGCGGGACGTTTCTACGAAAACTACGAAGATGACAACTCTACCATACGACGTTTTAAAGGAGTTGTATTAGATGAAAACGGTACTCCCCTACACTGGAGCTTCTATTATTGTAATAGGTACGACAATCGGTGCTGGAACTAATACACAAGGGGAATTTACATTAAGCCTAAGAGATAAAGGATTTCCTATATTAAGAGCTAGTTTCATCGGTTATACCCCTGTGGAATACAAAATTCAAAACAATGACAACAATAATATTGTCATACGCTTAAAACCGACCCAAAGTTCATTGGAAGAAGTTGTCGTTACAGGTACACGAACAGAAAAGCCGCTAAAAGATGTTCCGGTATTAACCAGGGTTATCGGACAAAAAGAAATTCAAGCTTTAAATCCCATGGATATAGAGACCCTACTACAATATGAACTTCCCGGTATACAATTCAATTACAATTCTATGAGTAAATTACCGGAAATCACTTATCAGGGAATGAGCGGTGAATACTTATTATTCTTGGTTGACGGCGAACGTATTAGTGGTGAAGGCTCGGACCATAATCCCGATTTTAGTCGTTTCAATATAGATGATATTGAACGCATTGAAGTCGTTAAAGGAGCTCAATCCACTCTCTACGCTTCAAATGCTTTGGGTGCTGTGATCAATATCATCACCAAAAGTGCCAACAGACCTTTTACAGGAAATGTAAACGCACGTTATGGCAATAACAGTGGACAAAAATATACTGTTTCAGGTGGAACCAAACAAAATCGTTTTTCTTCTTTCACTACCATATCCCATAGAAGAAGAGATACATACACAATTTCTGATGATAAAGAAACAGAAAGAACAGTCATCAATCCAGACGGTTCAATAACCATCGATAAAAGTGCTAACAGCAGTACCATTCGGGGATATCAGATTTGGGATGCCTCTCAGAAATTTGGTTATGCTTTTACTGACCAATTTAGCGCTGAAATAAAAGGAACATATTATCGAAATAAACGCGATAATGCTACGGCCAACGCGAAAACCAATGACATATTTTCAAACTACTCGGTAAATGGTAAATTAAAATATTTGTTTAATGTCAATCATAGGTTGGATCTTTCCTACATCTTCGATAGTTATAGAAAAGATATAGACTATTTTGTAGCAGGATATACTAAAAAAAACTATGATAACTTTGTGCAAACAGCACGTTTGAATTATACTGGCAATTTCAATGACCAACATACATTTACAGCAGGACTTGAAGCTAATTTAGAATATTTAAAACATTACATGTTCAAAGATAGTACTAACTATAACCAGCAATCCTATGTACTCTATTTACAAGAAGACTGGAAAATATCTGAAAAGATTAATCTAATAGCAGGTATACGAACAGATTATCATTCTAAATATCACTTTCATGTGACTCCTAAAATATCAGCAATGTATAGACCTGTCGAACTATTAACGTTACGTGCCGGCTATGCACAAGGCTATCGTACGCCGACTTTAAAAGAACTGTATGAAGAATATGACATGGGAGGTCTGGGGATGTTTCATTCATGGAGATGAGAACTTAAAAGCTGAAAACAGCCAACAATTTTCACTATCTGCAGAAATCAATAAAGACATTTTCTACGCCTCAATATCCGGCTACTACAATAAATTCAAAAATAAAATAACATTAGCATACCTTGATAATATTGAAAACGGAAAAAATATGCCGGACATGAAATACATGAATTCCGACAATGCTGAAAGTATAAGTATGGAAGCTATTGCACGAGTAAAAATGGATTGCGGACTGATGTTACAAGGTTCTTACGCATACGTCCATGAGAAAGAAGAATATAAAGGATACAATTTATCTATGACACGACCTCATAGTTTAACATTCAACGCTTCCTTTAACCGTAAACTTGGTAAAATTAACACTTCTGTTTCGCTAAACGGACAGTGGAGTTCTAAATTACACACATACTCATATTATTCTGTTGATAACACAATTACCGAATATAATTACTCTCCACGTACAATTTGTACCCTAAACACTAGTGCAAGTTTTCCTCGCGGTATCTCTGCTGGTTTAGGCATAGACAATTTATTCAATTACAAAGATAAATCTGCCGATTATGGAATCCAGTTACCACAGCAAGGTATCGGCTTTATCGGAACTGTTTCAATTAATCTTGCTGATTTGTTCAGACTATAACAACAATAAAACTACATACAAAGCTAAAAAAATAAGAGAAATGAAAAAGAAAAGTAAAATCATCTTAGGTGTATGCATCGTTGCTGCAGCTCTGATAGGGATATCCGTATGGAATACCTGGTTCAGTCCTACAAAGATTGCTTTCATCAACTTCCAGACCATACAGCAGGGAAGTATATCGAAAGCCAACGACAATTCATCCATCAAACTCAGTGAAGTATCGCTCGACAACCTCGACCGCCTGACCGGTTACGACATGGTATTCATCAACGGAATGGGTCTGCGTATCGTTGAGGAACAACGTCAACAGATACAACAGGCTGCCGACAAAGGTATTCCTGTATATACTTCCATGGCTACCAACCCGGCCAACAACATTTGTAATCTGGACAGCGTACAACAGAATCTCATACGCGGCTATCTGAGCAACGGCGGAAAGACCAACTACCGCAATATGCTGAACTATATCCGTAAAGCCATTGACGGTAAAATCTCTTCCATACCGGAAGTGGAAGACCCGGCAGAAAGACCCAGCGACATGCTCTATCACGCCGGACTCACCAACCCGGATGATGAACTGGAGTTCCTCACCGTAGCAGATTATGAGAAATTCATGAAGGACAACCGTCTTTATAAAGAAGGGGCACGAAAAATCATGATTACCGGACAAATGGCAGATGCCACCGGACTTATTGAGGCTCTTGAAAAAGAAGGTTACAATGTTTATCCGGTTCAGTCAATGACGAAATTCATGTCATTTATTGACGAAGTGCAGCCAAACGCAATCATCAACATGGCACACGGACGCATGGGCGACAAAATGGTGGATTATCTGAAAGCTAAGAATATCCTCTTGTTTGCTCCGCTCACCATCAACAGCCTGGTAGATGAATGGGAGAAAGATCCGATGGGAATGGCAGGAGGATTTATGTCACAAAGTATCGTGACTCCGGAAATCGACGGTGCCATCCGTCCTTTCGCTCTCTTTGCACAATATGAGGATGAAGAAGGATTGCGCCATTCGTATGCAGTACCTGAACGCTTGAAGACTTTCGTATCCACAATCAATAATTATTTGAATCTGAAGACTAAGCCGAACAGCGAGAAGAAGGTAGCTATCTACTATTACAAAGGTCCGGGGCAAAATGCATTGACCGCTGCCGGTATGGAGGTGGTTCCTTCCCTATACAATCTTCTGGTCCGCATGAAACAGGAAGGATACAACATATCCGGTCTGCCTGCAAATGCCGAAGAACTGGGTAAAATGATACAGGCTCAAGGCTCTGTGTTCAACTCTTACGCAGAGGGAGCCTTTAATGACTTTATGCAAAAAGGACATCCCGAACTTATCACCAAAGATCAATATGAAAGTTGGGTGAAAGAGTCACTCCGCCCTGAAAAATATCAGGAAGTGGTGGATGCTTTCGGCGAATTCCCCGGCAATTATATGGCGACTAACGACGGTAAATTGGGTATTGCCCGTCTGCAATTCGGGAATGTAGTCTTAATGCCACAAAATGCTGCCGGAAGCGGGGACAACTCCTTCCAAGTGATTCATGGCACTAATATGGCTCCTCCTCATACTTATATTGCTTCCTATCTATGGATGCAACATGGTTTCAAGGCTGACGCACTGATCCATTTCGGTACACATGGAAGTCTTGAATTTACTCCCAGAAAACAAGTGGCATTGTGCAGCAATGACTGGCCGGATCGCCTGGTTGGAGCAGTTCCGCACTTCTATATCTACTCTATTGGTAATGTTGGTGAAGGAATGATGGCTAAACGCCGTTCGTATGCCACCATACAGTCGTACCTCACTCCGCCTTTCCTTGAAAGCAGCGTACGCGGTATTTATCGGGAGTTGATGGAAAAAATCAAGATTTACAATAACTCTCAAAAAGAGAATAAAGATCAAGAATCATTAGCTGTCAAAACGCTGACTGTGAAAATGGGAATTCACCGTGATTTAGGTTTGGACAGCATTGCCAACAAACCATATACAGAAGATGAAATCGCCCGGGTAGAAAACTTCGCTGAAGAACTGGCTACCGAGAAAATCACGGGGCAACTCTACACAATGGGAGATCCTTATGAAGCAGAACGGATCACTTCTTCCGTCTATGCAATGGCTACGGAACCTATCGCATACAGTCTGCTGGCTCTTGACAAGCAACGTGGTAAAGCGACAGATGCCGTTAGCAAGCATCGCAGCCTCTTTACACAACAGTACTTGACTCCTGCTCGCCATCTGGTAGAAAAGTTACTCGCTAATCCTGCACTGGCCACAGATGAACTGATTTGTCGTACAGCCGGTATCACCGCACAGGAACTAGTCAAGGCCGTCAAATAGAGGCAGACCGCAATGCTCCGAAAGGTATGATGGCAATGATGATGGCTGCATCGGCAAAGAGTGAACAATCCGACGAAAAGAAAGCAGGTAAAGGACATCCGGCATCTGTCTCCAAAGAGGGTTCTCCTCATGGTCAAATGCCCGAAAGCATGAAAGAGGCCATGAAGAAAATGGGCGCCAACATGGATCCTGAAAAAGCAATGGAAATGGCTAAGTCTATGGGAGCAAGTCCGGAAGCATTGAAGAAAATGGAAGCCGGAATGAAAGCTAATAAAGAAACAGTGGAAACAAGAAAAGCATCAAGGTATGGCTGCCATGATGGCCGCTATGGGAAAAGCTCCGAAAGAATACAGTAAAGAAGAAATCGAACTGGCACTTGCCATCGCTGAAGTAGAGCGTACAATCAAGAATGTAGGCAACTACAAGAACGCACTTCTGAAAAGTCCCGAAGAAGAGTTAAGCAGTCTGATGAATGCATTGAAAGGTGGATACACCGCTCCTACTCCCGGAGGTGATCCGATTGCTAATCCGAATGCTTTACCAACCGGACGTAATATGTATGCTATCAATGCCGAAGCAACTCCTACAGAATCCGCTTGGGAAAAAGGTATCGCTTTAGCCAAACAAACGATTGATACTTACAAGCAACGTCACAATGATTCAATCCCACGTAAAGTGAGTTATACTCTCTGGTCTTCCGAATTTATAGAAACCGGCGGTGCTACTATTGCACAGGTGCTTTATATGCTGGGTGTAGAGCCTGTTCGTGACGCATTCGGTCGTGTCAGTGATCTAAAACTGATTCCTTCAGCCGAACTGGGACGTCCACGTATCGACGTAGTAGTCCAGACTTCCGGACAACTCCGTGATATCGCTGCTTCCCGCCTCTTCCTGATTAACCGTGCAGTAGAAATGGCTGCGGCAGCGAAAGACGACAAGTTTGAAAATCAGGTAGCCGCCAGTGTGGTAGAAGCTGAAAGAGTGTTGACCGAAAAAGGTGTCAGTCCGAAAGATGCACGCGAAATGGCTTCTTTCCGAGTATTCGGAGGTGCTAATGGCATGTATGGTACAGGAATTCAAGGAATGGTGGAATCCGGCGACCGCTGGGAAAGTGAATCGGAAATTGCAGATACTTACCTCAACAATATGGGAGCCTTCTACGGTGACGAAAAACACTGGGAAGTCTTTCAGAAATTTGCCTTTGAAGCAGCATTGAACAGTACTGATGTTGTCGTTCAGCCCCGCCAAAGCAACACTTGGGGAGCATTGAGCCTCGACCACGTATATGAATTCATGGGAGGTATGAATCTTGCCGTACGCAATGTGACCGGTAAAGATCCGGACGCTTATCTTAGCGACTACCGGAACCGCAACAACATGAAAATGCAGGAACTTAAAGAAGCAGTCGGTGTAGAAAGCCGTACAACGATTCTGAATCCTACCTATATCAAAAGAGAAAATGAAAGGCGGTGCTTCTGCAGCAAGCGAAGTTGCCCAGACTGTAACCAATACGTATGGCTGGAATGTGATGAAACCTGCCGCTATCGACAAGGAACTTTGGGATAATATATATGATGTATATGTCAAAGACGAATACAAACTGAATGTAAAAGACTTCTTTGAAAAACAGAATCCCGCAGCTTTACAGGAAGTGACCGCCGTTATGATGGAAACTGCCCGCAAAGGATATTGGAAAGCCTCTCCGGAGCAACTCTCCAATATTGCCAAAGCTGCATACAGACCTTGTCAGACAGTTCGGTCCTTCAGGCAGCGGATTTACCGGAGACAATGCCAAATTACAGCAGTTCATCGCCTCTCAAGTAGATGCGCAAACCGCAGCCAACTACAACAAGGAACTGAAACAAATGAAACAAGCCACCCTGGACGGAGAAGCGACCAAAGGAGGCATGGTATTGAAAAAACAATCGAGCGATGCCGTACAAAGGGGCACAGGAAGAACAAAATTCTTTGAATGGAGGCCTTATCGCAGGTATTGTTCTGGTAGCATTTGTTGTCATGTTGCTAATACTTAAAAAGAAACGGAAAAAGTAATGTAATATGGAGTTAATCATTCACATATTAATGCTGTTTATCGTGATTAACTGCAGTTTCAAACTCAGTTTCTGGAAACTTTGGCAAACCGTAATATACAGCCTGATAGCCGGTCTTTTTGTAGCCGGCACCTGGCAGTATGCTATTCTCCAGTCAAAGACACAGATTGCTGATTATCTGCAGAACACGCAAGCATTCCAAAACATGGCTATTATCATAACGCTTGAGTCAGCACTCTGCTTCGGCTATTGCGTGGCTTTCCTGCGCGGACTTTATGGTAAGAAGAATTTATGGTGGGCGGAATTACTTCGCTGGTATCCCAGCTTGTTGCTTTTCCCCGTATTATTCTACTATCTCACAGAAGCTATCTTCCGGTTACCTGGCGTAGACTTTTCAGTGACAGCCTGGTCACTTGCAGGGATAGTGGTTATCGCCATCCCATTATTAAGCCGACTGATGAAGTATCTTGTACCCGAAGATGATCTCCGGTTGGAAGTTCATTTCCTTGTCAGCTTATTCATCTGTATCCTCGGACTACTGACCACTGTCAATGGGAAAACGACCTATGCCGCCACCGAAGAGGCGCTCAACTGGAAAGCTATTATCTTATCCATCGGTCTGTTCGTTGTCCTGTTTCTTATCGGATTTGCCTGGAACAAACTGAAATGGCCTTTATTACAACGTAGAGAATTTAAAAAAAAGAAGTAAAATCAATCAATAAAAAATATATATGGAACTCATTTCTAAATTATTATTCTGGGTAGCGAACAGTTTACTTATACCCGATATCATTATTTTGCTGTGCCTGTTCGTTCGTTCACTTATTTTGATCGGAGGCACCTACAACATGTACATGACCAAACGTAAAAATGACAAAGCACTGGACCAACTCATTAAAGATGCACGGATAGACGATCTGAAAGCAGCTTTACCCGACAAAGACAATTCACTATATATGGGTTATCTCCGCGATCTGCTCTACCATCCGGCCAGTGCAGATTACTCTGACTTCCTGATAACAAAATTCGAGAATGAAGCAGAGAAAGATGTGTCTCTTTCTAAAATGATGGCTAAGATAGGTCCGGTTCTCGGATTGATAGGAACATTGATTTCCATGAGTCCGGCACTTGTGGGACTTTCTACAGGAGATATCTCCGGAATGGCATATAATATGCAGGTAGTATTTGCAACGACTGTTGTAGGTTTGGTTATTAGTGCTGTGGGACTGATATCCATGCAGTTCAAACAACGTTGGTATGCCAAAGATGTCAACAACCTCGATTATGTATCAAGAGTATTAAACGAAACAACCGGAGAGTCCAATAATGAAAAGAAATAGAAGAGTCAGCAAATTCCTCAAAGAAGAGGATACCGACCCGCTAAGTGTAGTAGTAAACCTGTTCGACGTGGCGATGGTATTTGCCGTAGCATTGATGGTAGCAATGGTGATGCATATGAATATGACGGAAGTTTTCGGACAGGAAGATTTCACCATCGTGAAGAATCCTGGTAAAGAAAATATGGAAATCATCTCCAAGGAAGGAAAGAAAATCAATACTTACAAGCCTTCCGGTCAGAAAGAGGAGGATTCAGGGAAAAGAGGAAAAAAAGTGGGGATAGCCTACGAACTGGATAACGGTGAGATTATTTATGTTCCGGAATAAGCATTAAAAAATACATTTCCACCAATCAATAGTATCGGGCAGGACAATCCGATTTAGGCATTGTCTGCCCTTTATTTCTTTCATTTTACATTGATAACTATCAGAACAAAACATGGTTTCTTTATCAAACCCCGACAAAAGACATGCACATTATCGCAGAAATCTACTAATCATCTGCCTGTTATTAGGCATCGTCCTCTTTACTTTCTGCTTTTTGTTTTGCCAGCATGACAGTCAGGATATGGACTGCGATTGCTTAAGATGCTTGTTAAGTGCTCCTGTATCTCTACAACCGTTATCTGCCCCTCATCAGTGTTCTATGCTTCTTATTAATATTCCTGCCCATTTATATATTCGAACATCGACAGCATATAAAAAAGGAAATAAAAAAACAAGCCACCGAAATGAGTCACTCATTCCGATGGCCTATCCCCTTTAAACACCTTTTAAACAAAATGAAAATATGCCTCATATACTAACTAAACTAACTAACCCTCGAGGCATATTTTAAAGAGGCTGTCGCATCAACCTCTTTTTTATCATAGATAAGCTTTCGCTCTCTAATCTTATTTACGAGCTTCAGCGATATAACCGAGAGCTTCTTCACATTTGGCAGTTACATAAGCCCAGTCTTCTGCTGCCACCTTATCTTTCGGGAACAGTTTAGAGCCCATACCTACACAGAATACACCGGCTTTGATCCATGCAGTCAGGTTTTCCTTAGTAGGTTCTACCCCACCTGTTACCATCAGCTTAGACCATGGCATCGGCCATCAAGCCTTTTACAAAGTTAGTTCCATAAACATCACCCGGGAATACTTTGCAAAGATCGCAACCTACTTCCTGTGCAAAACCAACTTCTGACACAGAACCGCATCCCGGAGTGTAAGCAACCGAACGACGGTTACATACCTTAGCAATTTCAGGATTAAACAACGGACCTACTACGAAGTTAGCACCCAGCTGCAAGTACATAGCAGCAGTAGCCGGATCGACGATTGAACCGATACCGATAGCCATTTCCGGACATTCTTTTGCTGCATATTTCACGAGTTCGGCAAATACTTCGTGCGCAAAATCACCACGGTTGGTGAATTCGAAAGCACGAACACCACCGTCATAACAAGCCTTTACTACTTTCTTTGCCACTTCTGCGTCTTTGTGATAGAATACAGGAACCATTCCTGTAGAGCCGATCTTATTCAATACGGCTATTTTATCGAATTTTGCCATCTTATTATTTACTATTTTATTATTTACAATTTAATTTGATTACTTTTGCTATTTATCATTTATCCTACTTTTCATAGTAGTTATTGAACTAACAATTATTTTTAAAAGCTCCTCATTTTCTTTATATAGGTCAGCCATCAATTCTGGTTTAACCAATTGAACTTCCATTAATAATTCAGCCAATATAAAGTCTCATCCAGTTCTTCTTCCACCATCTTCAACAGAAAATCCTTAACTTTTCCCAAACACGCTGCCCTATAATTTGCAGCAGGAGAAAGTCACCATTGATAATAATACGTATTCTAAACCTTCAGCCTATTTTTAAGTTCAACCGTTGTCATCAGGCAAAAGTATTAAATAGTAAATAGTAAATTGTCCAATAGTAAATATCCTTATCTCTGTACGCGACCCTTGCGTCACCACCAGCCAATGCTTTACTTCTTCTATAGTCATCAAACCATGGATAATACCAAGCCGGAGAATGAGTCGCCACCACCTACCACGGTCAATAATCGGATCGGATCAATATCATAACGTTTTGAAGTATAGAACTCTTCTCCGTTGTAAATCATAGCCTTCCAGCCGTTGTGAGTAGCCGAGAATGATTCGCGCAAGGTAGAAACCACATATTTAAAGCCGAATTCTTTCATCATGCTGGAAGATACCTTTGTAACCTTCAGCATCTGTGTGACCAGCTTCAACGTCAGCATCCGGTTTGAAGCCCAGACAAAGTTCGGCATCTTCTTCGTTGCCTATACATACGTCTACATACTGCATCAACGGTTTCATGATAGACTGTGCTTTTTCTTTAGTCCACAGTTTCTTGCGGAAATTCAAGTCTACCGATACCGTAACGCCATGACGCTTAGCAGCTTCACAAGCCAGTTTGGTCAGTTCGGCAGCCTTGTCAGAAATAGCCGGAGTGATACCCGACCAGTGGAACCAGTCCGCACCTTCCATGATAGCGTCAAAGTCGAAATCGCAAGGTCAGCTTCAGCAATGGCCGAGTGGGCACGGTCATAAATTACTTGCTAGGACGCATAGAAGCTCCTGTTTCCAAGTAGTAGATACCTACACGGTCGCCACCACGAGCAATAAAGTCGGTCTTCACACCATATTTACGCAATGCATTTACAGCAGACTGTCCGATTTCATGTTTCGGCAATTTGGTTACGAAATAGCTTCGTGACCGTAGTTCGCACAGCTTACCGCTACGTTCGCTTCACCACCGCCATAAACAACATCAAATGAATCCGACTGTACAAAACGAGTATTACCCGGAGTTGATAATCTAAGCATGATTTCGCCTAATGTAACGACTTTTTTCCCATAATTTATGTTTTAAATTCTAAGTTATTAATATTTGAACTTTCAATTTATCATTTTCAACCCAATTAAAAGGGGTTTACATATCCATGATTACATGAGCATTAATCTATAAAACAACCAACATCACATATCCTTTCGTGTGCGGGCACAAAAGATACAACAATTTATTTCGTAATTACAAAAATTGTTATATATTTGTATCGAAAATATTAAGATTATTATTGTGTGCGAGCACAAAAACCTCTATAAATAAAGGTTATCGTATGAATAAATTGCCCGAAAGGATCAGGATCAAAGACATCGCCCGTCTGGCAGATGTATCAGTGGGGAACAGTAGACCGCGTTATTCACGGACGTAGTGGAGTATCAGAGGCCAGTAAAAAACGCGTAGAAGAAATATCTGAAGCAGCTGGATTACCAGCCCAATATGTACGCCAGCGCATTGGCTTCCAACAAGAAGTATACGTTTGTCTGCCTGCTGCCGGAGCACAAGGAAGGCGATTACTGGACCGATGTGGAACTGGGTATCACGAAGCCGATTGAAACCTTTTCGGATTTCCAATCACCCTGTCGGTGAAAATCAACTATTACGATCCATACGACTATCATTCCTTCATCAATGCCGGTGAGGAAATACTGAAACAAGAGCCGGACGGCGTATTGCTCGCCCCCACTATTCCTGAGATGACGGCCAGATTCACCGACAAGTTACAAGAACGGGGATATACCTTATATATATATAGACTCCAAATTAAAGCCAGTCTGAACCGCTGGCATTCTTCGGGCAGAAATCCGACCAAAGCGGATACTTTGCCGCCCGCATGGCCATGATGTTGGGAGAATGTCCCAAAGAAATCGTTATCTTCAGTAAAATACAATGAAGGAATTGTCGGATCAAACCAGCAGGAAAACCGTGAAAAAGGATTCAGAAAATATATGCAGGAGCATTTTCCGACTTGCAAGATAGTGGAACTGAACCTCTACGCCAAGCGTCCGGACGAGGACGAGGCGCTGATGAACGCTTTTTCCAAGAGAACCCACAGGTTACGTGCGGCATCACTTTCAACTCGAAAGTGTACATTATAGGAGAATATCTCAAATCGGACACAACATGAAAAATTTCAAACTGATTGGGTACGATTTATTATACCGGAACGTCTCTTGTCTGAAAGAGGGCGCAGTGGATTTCCTGATTGCTCAGCAACCTACCGCACAAGGATACAGCGGCGTAGAGAGCCTGTGCAATCACCTGATCTTCAAGAAAGAGGTGAAACAATGTAACTATATGCCTATCACCCTGTTAACGGTAGGACAAGACTTTTATCATGGACGCAAATAACAAAAAGTAAATCTGATAACTAAAAATAGAAATGGAAACAAAGTATTTGAAAATCAATCCGGCTGATAACGTAGTGGTGGCTATCTCGGATTTAAAAGCAGGCGAGGCCATCACGGTAGACGGTCATGCCATCACGTTGAAGGAAGACGTGCCTGCCGGCCATAAGGTGACACTGAAAGATTTCGCCCAAGGCGAGAATATCATCAAGTATGGTTACCCCATCGGCCATGCCGTGACTGCCGTGGAACAAGGACGCTGGATCAATGAAACCCAGATAAAGACAAACCTTGCCGGACTGTTGGATTACACCTACAATCCGGTCAGCGTAGACCTCAATATCCCGAAGAAAGACCTGACGTTCAAAGGATACCGCCGCAAAAACGGTGATGTAGGTATCCGTAACGAGGTATGGATTATCCCCACCGTGGGTTGTGTAAACGGTATCATCGGACAACTGGCCGAAGCGTTACGCCGCGAAACCAACTGCGAAGGTGTGGACGCTATCGTGGCATTCCCTCACAACTATGGCTGTTCACAGCTGGGCGATGACCACGAGAATACCAAGAAAATTCTCCGCGACATGATTCTGCATCCTAATGCAGGAGCCGTACTGATTGTCAGTCTGGGCTGCGAGAACAACCAGCCGGATGTTTTCCGCGAGTTTCTGGGAGATTACGACACAGACCGCGTAAAGTTCATGGTAACCCAGAAAGTGAGGGATGAATTTGAAGAGGGTATGAAGATTCTGCGTGAACTGTACACCAAAGCCAAGACCGATGTACGCGAGGATGTTCCTTTGTCCGAGTTGCGTGTAGGCTTGAAATGCGGCGGTTCGGATGGCTTCTCAGGTATCACCGCCAATCCGTTGCTGGGTATGTTCTCCGACTTCCTGATTGCACAGGGCGGTACTTCCGTACTGACGGAGGTTCCCGAAATGTTCGGTGCGGAAACCATCCTGATGAACCGTTGCCGCACCATTTCCTTTTATAGTATGCTTTCATCTGCGGATCCCAAGAGATGGCAGTAATAGCTGCCCGGGTAAGGTATACTTTTACTTCTTTGTTAGCCAATGAAGAAGTCTGCGTTTTTCCCCGTATGGAAATACCTGAAGTATGTTCAAATGGGGCGACCCCACAATAGCAGGCAAATTTCCTCGGGTTGTCAAATCTTTGAAAATTGTCAGTAACACACAGTAATACAATGGCATTGATAATTCCTATTCCTTTTATACTTCTTAATAGCAAGTAGTTTGTGTAAAGCGATGTACTGCCGGCTATTAGTTGCTCCATATCCTCTTCCACCTCCAGGATTCTTTCTTTTATCGACTTGAGCTGCTCTTCCAAAAAAGAAATGGATTCTGTCACATCAGCCAACTTAGCCATCCAGGAGAATGTTTCCAATAACTTTATGCTTGATACTTTTTGCTTGACCAAATTGTCACGTATAATAATCCATCCCCGCAGTCTCACCAAGTCTTTGTCAGGCAATTTGTATAACTCCAGTTTTCGATAGTGTAATACCGCATAGTTCGCTATTCTTTTGGCGTCAATGCGGTCATTTTTGCCTCGTTGCAAGCCTATGGACTTCTTGATGGTCAACGGGCAAACCAAAGCCAGGGAAAATCCCATGGAGACACTGGAAACAGATAACTCTGTGACATAACTTCCCATGTTTTCAGCACAGAACAAGAGTTTGGATAAAGAGAGATGATAACCAGCTATCCAATCCAATAAAGATTGGATCCCAGTTGGAGTGTTATCAAAAGACTTGTGAGACAACTCTTTTTCGTCTGCGGACATTAATGATGCATCGAAAGTTTTTTTTTCCTACATCAAGACCTACAAAATGAGAATAATTCATAACTTTGTATTTACAGTATTAAACATGAAGGAGAAACAGCTACTACATTTATTAGGTCGTGAGCCTACAATTCTAACTGGCTAGGTTCTCCTATTAAGAAACACTAGTCATAAAAGATACAACTGATATGTGGATATTATATATTAGAACTGACAGATATAATGAAAACGGAGAATATGATTATGGACATAAAGGACAATATATACAACTTCAATATTGTAAAGTGAATTCTTTCTATGATGGAGATTGGAAAGATGCTGTAATTCAAATGGAGAATCCAATATATTTGAAGAAAAGTTATTATCCATTTGGAGAAATATATTTTAGAGCAAGAACTATGGATAAAGAGGAGTTAGCTAAAATTCCTGGATCCAGACAATATGAATATTCATACGAACTATCTCCATGGTCATATTCACTATATGCATTTAACAATATCTATAATAGCGATGGGATTTCGTTAACAAAAAACAATATAATAGTAGAACTCAATTTCATTTTTAACGCATCCTACACAGGTTACTTATGGGAGAAAGATTTATGTTTTTTGCAGCTTCTATAAAATATGGAGATAAAAATTTAACTTATACAGTAAAGGATAAATACTATAAAAAATCAGGCTATAGAGAAACATATACTATTTCAATGGATAAAGCCTATATTAATTATCATGGGTGTAGTATATCAGTTACCAACCGTACTCCAGGTGGATATTATATATCCTTTGACCCTATGTTATTCACTATACCCACTTGTAGCCCCCAAATGAAATAACTCCACCATTTTCATTTGATATAAATGTTAATCTACGGTAAATAAGCACACTACAAAAAAAGCCATCCCTACTTAGTCTATTCCGGGGATGGCTTTTTTATGTTCATATGTTCCCTGAACGGAATCGTTCAACTATCGGTTTTCACGTTCCAATACTGCCAACCGGGCATACAATTCAACCAATGCTCCCTGATGGAGTATTTCCCAACCGGTCTTGGTAGTTCCCCTCTCAGATCATCGTCATTCAGCAAGTTATTACCCTGATGACAACTACTACTCCAAGCATGAAGCAATGATTTCTCTATATCATCAATATATTTACGATCATTATCAATAGAATAAAGTTCGAAGAATCCACGGCACATGATCGTATTGAACCAAGCGTGTCCCGGAGCAAGGATATTGAAAGTAAGATTCAGCTCTTTGGAACGATAGGGCATAAACCATTTTTATGACAGCTTTCAGCAATCGCATACGCTTCATCCAGATATTTCTGTTCGCCGGTAATCTTATATAAGAGACAGGCCGCCTGCAATGGTTGTCCGGAGTTGTAGGAATACTTGTTCTTTTCAAGATCACCCGGCAGATTGGGATCATCCTTATTCGGGCGTACATTGTCATAGAATAAATGATCGGACTTGTCTTGCAATACATCCAGCATATAGTCGTAACATTTGATCGCCCAGTCGAGATATTCCTGTTCCTGAGTTGCCAGATACATCTTACAGCCCATCACAGCAGTAGGTCCGGTAGAGCAAGAGTGCTTGCTGGTAGTGTGTTCGTTCAACTCCCTCCAGTGTACACCTCCTCCGCAAGTCTCATCCCAACCGTGATCGATCAGGTAGCGCCATACCACCTTTGCCTGTGTCAGATAACGCATCTCTTTCGTTTCCGTATACCAGTCGACCATATCGAGCCCGATCCATACGTTATCATCGTAAAAACGTTCGTTACCGGCAGCCGGGTAGCAGGAATAAGCCAGGATTCCCCACGATCCAGCTGACAGAAATACTGTATTCCTTTGAACATCATATCATCCATTGCACCGTAAAAGATTCTCCACTTCGCTCTCTTTGGTTGCATCACGCATAGCAACAAATGCCGAAAGCCCACCGCCTTGTCCCCAGACCAACGCATCACCATCCCAATAACCTTTTCCATCATAAGGATAATTACTACGCCAGCAGCTTCTGGAACTCTTGCCGAAATAATATCCAATGACAGAAGTCATGTAAGAATGTGCACGGTCCAGCATTTCCGGCAGTTTCAGTTCCGGCTCGTCCACCTTTTCATGATAAGGCATCACCACACGGCTTTCGGGTACCGATCGCTTGCCGGCTTTGCTGATAGCTACGGCAGAAACTTCGTAAGTAGCAAAATAAGGAACCTTCAACATATATTCCTGTGTGACATCACGCTCTACTTGTATTATGATATGTCCCGGCGAGAAGTCGGTAGCACGAGACAAACTCGCTTCCACGTCCCTGTAAGAGAGTTCTACCATATCCACGTCGCGATTACTGGGATTGGTCCATTTCACCAGAAGTTCATTCTCGTTATTGGTAGCTTCTACCGCAAATGAACCTACCGGAGAAATATTGCCACTGATGGGGTCATTCAATTCAGACTTTGACTTATCATCATCACTGCAAGACGGAAAGATAAACAGAGTCAAAAAGTTCAATATCAACAGCTTGAATATTGCTTTCATTTTTCTTCGAATTTAAAAGTTATTTAAAAAGGTACTTCAATGGGAGCTTCCCCAAATCTGCTCATAGGAAATTCTGTGGCATTCCAGCTATCATACTTCGAAATATGCATCAGCAACTCATGATCCGAATTGGTACCATCCTCAATATAAGATGTCGGAGCTCCAGCCGAGAAATCCCAGCGCCCTAATAACCCTTCGGGATTTTGTTCATGAAGCTCCCATGCATTAGCCTTAAGTTGTTCCTCTGTACGACAAACCGTCCAGATACGTGCTTCGAGTATAGCACCATCAAGAAAGCGTCTGTTGTCACTAGCTCTTCCGATTGATACTCTACCCCCGTCATTACCTGCACAAAGATCAATCTCAGAATAGTCCATATCGGTTTTGCGGCTATCGTCCCACTTTTACTTGTTTACCATTAACATAAAGCTTGTATTTTTCATTGTAATCATCCTTACCTTTCGAACAATCTACAACTAAAGCAATATGAGACCATTTTCCGAGTTCAAAGGCTCCATGTCCAGTTCTCAGTTTTAGTTTATCATCTATACCTACC
>VOFD01001145.1_pt1 | contig 38411 bp, 39 predicted proteins | sample 5384101 | NCBI WGS metagenome assembly VOFD01 (sample SAMN12384723, study PRJNA508395) | human gut metagenome | isolation source: healthy gut C | host: Homo sapiens
AGGCTGAACATCACGGCCACGCCTCCACGGCAAGGGAAGCCGCCAAGCCAAGCCCCAAAGCCGCGCTCACATCGGTATCCACAGACCTCAGCGACCCATGGGCTGTGATTCCAGGATTTAACACTTCATTTTCTGGCGAAAGAGATGTCACGAAACGGCACCTGCCGATGAAATGGGTGAAAAACGAGGATTCTCCGCGCGAAACGCGCCATTTCGGAAGCCCAAACGGCCCGTTTCATACAGCAATATGTGACGTTTTACAGCGCAAAACTACCGATTTCAAGTGCGCTGAAACGGCTGGGAAAGCCTCGTAAACGACCGTTTCGGCACGCCAACCCGCTGCACATCAAGCCCCACGGCAATCGTAAGCCCCCACGCAATCAGCCGCTTACGGATGCACGCCCATACTTCGCGAATGCGACACGGCAATGCCACAACCGGCAAAAAGCCACACGCTACGCAGCCCATGCTCGAGGGCAGAGACAGCAAGGGGAGCAAATTGCGGCAAATACTTTGCTGAATGAAATAAAACACGTATATTTGCAAAGCGGGAATGCCGAGCCGCGACACACGGCATGGAAAAGCAATTCCGACCACGGAAACGAATTCGCAAAAAAGTATGTCAACAGAAGACAAAGACTGTCCTAACAGCAACGGCCGCGAAAACCGCAGGCAAAACTGGCTGCCGGCATACGGCTGCATGGCCGCCGCCATAGGAACGCTCGCAATTGTCCTGGTCGCCCCACCCTCCTTTTTGCTAATCTTGGGCATAGGCGTGGGATGTTATTTCCTGTGCCGTTGGCTCATCGGATAGCCGAGAGGGCAGGACGGCGACACTGAGGCCGCAACGCCAACCGACCTCTGCGGCGTGGCGAATCAGGCCGCCGGAAACGTGGCTTCTACCGATTCAAGACCAAGACAGACAACGAACAGAAACATATTTATGACAAGAAAAAACATCATGGCCGCGCTGGCCGCACTGCTGGCCGCGCAGCCCGCCTCTGCGGCACAGGCGGAGGCGCAGGACAGCTGCTACCTCTTCGCTTTCTTCTCGAACAACTCGCCATCGGGCGAGCAGATACGCTACGCGCTGAGCGACGACGGGCTTAACTACACGTCGCTCAACGGCGGCAGGCCCGTGGTGGCGTCGGACTCCATCGCGCTGAAGAAGAGCATACGCGACCCGTACATCTGCCGCGGGCGCGACGGGCGCACGTTCTACATGGTGATGACCGACATGCGCTCCGACGAGGGCTGGCAGAGCAACGACGGACTGGTGCTGATGAAGAGCGCCGACCTGCTGCACTGGCAGCACACAGCCATCGACTTCCCAACGCGCTTCCCGCAACTCCGGGGCTTCGACCGCAAGAACCTGCACGCCGTTTGGGCGCCGCAGGTGATATGGGACGAGGCCAAGGGCAAGTACATGATATACTATTCCATAGGCCGCCACGACTGGGAATACCCCGTGGGCAGCAAGCGGCAGCCCCACTTCAAGCTCTTCTACAGCTACGTGAACGACGACTTCACCGACATCACCGAGCCTAAGCTGCTGTTCGACTTCGGCACGGCGGCCATCGACGGCGACATAATATACGACGCAAAGAACAAGGAGTACGTGCTCTTCTTCAAGGACGAGGGCCTGCCGACAACCAACAACGGCTTCAAGACGCGGCAGGGCGTGATGCGCGCCACGGCCAAGACGCTGACCGGCCCCTACGCCGTGGAGTACCGTCACCTGCAGAAACCGGGGCAATACCCGGTGGAGGGATCGAGCGTGTTCCCCCTGATCGGCAGCGACGAGTATATATTAATGTACGACTGCTACGCCCAGGGCTACTACCAGTTCTGCCGCAGCAAGGACCTGAAGGAGTTCACTTACGTGCACGACACGCCCACGCGAGGCACGTTCACCCCGCGCCACGGCTCCGTGATGCACATCTCCGCCGCCGAGCGCGAGAGGCTTGAGGCATGGTCGGAGCTGGCCACAGCCATACACGACCTGGCCATGCGGCCCGCACCCACGCTCACGCTCAGCCAGCTCGACGAGCGCAGCGAACTGCTCGCCCGGGCGCGCCGGGTGCTCGCCACCAGCTCCGACGCCAAGCAAATGCGCAAGGCGGCGGCAAAGGCAAGGAAGTTTGCCGACTGAATGACGGCGAGCACCGACAGTGCTGGCGCACAGAAAAAAACAGACAGAAGCCCGATGGAATGGGCAAAAAAGCATTGCTGCCGCACAAAACGGCCCGTATCACGACCTGATACGGGCCGTTTCATACGCCAAAACGGGCCGTTCGGCAACGCGAAACGGCCACTTGCGCGCAACCGTCTGCAAGCCAAGCGGTTGCGCACAAGCCCCCCTCCATGTCGTAAAGTCACGCAAAAATTTACAAAACCGACCGGCATTTTACGCATTGACTTCGGTTATTTTACGTATTGACTACCATAACCTGCTTACAATCAATTGATTTTTGCAAATAACCGCTATCTTTGCAAATGTGCAAAGGAAACTCAACGCAGCCCTCAAGGCGGCAGCCGTGGCACTGGCCTCGACATTGGCGCTGGCCTGCACGGACAGCAACGGAGACCACCGGGTGCTGCTGCCCGCGGGCATAGAGCTGAAACCGGGCGACGTGGTGCTGCGCCGCGGCAACGGGATGGCCAGCCGGGCGGTGCTCATGGCCGACGGCGGAGGCGCCTACTCGCACGTGGGCATAGTGGTAGACTCGGCAGGTGTGCTGATGGTGGCGCACGCCGTGCCGGGCGAACCCGACTACGAGGGAGACCCCGACAGGGTGAAGCTGGAGCCGCCGGAAAGGTATTACGACGCGGGGAGGGCCGACCGCGGGTGTGTGATGAGATGCGCCGACAGCCTGACAGCACGGCGCGCAGCGGCAAAAGCGCTCGGGGCATACCGGCGGGGCGCACTCTTCGACCACGACTACGACTGCAGCGACACCGTGAGGCTGTACTGCTGCGAACTGGTGGAGCTGGCTTACGCCGGCGCGGGGATGCCGATAGCCACACTGCCACGCCACAACCTGAGCCTGCCAGGCCTGAGGCTGGAGGGCGTGATACTGCCGTCAGACTTCCGCAGTTCGCCTGTGCTGAGGGTGATAGCTGAGTTCTGAGCACGCATAGGAAATGATAATCACCAATAATTGCAAACCTTTAAAAATTGAAGAAGTCATGAAGAAAATCATCGGTTTCATCGCCATCGCAGCCGTTGCGCTCGTGATGGCTGCCTGCAGCGGAGGCAACTCGCCCAGCGACGTGGCCAAGCAGGCCGTGAAGTGCATCCAGGACAAGGACTATGAGGGCTACGTAGACCTCATGGTAATCAACGCCAAGGAAGGCGAAAACGTGGAAGAGCAGAAGAAAGCCGTCGCCGACATGCTGCGCTCAAAGGCCGAGTCGACGCTCGACAAGAAGGGCGGCATAAAGGATTACGAAATCATCTCCGAGACTGTAGCGGAGGACGGTAAGACCGCTAACGTAGAGATGAAAATAGTATACGGCGACGGCGAAGAGAAGAATGACGTCATGAAACTGCGTCTCGACGACGCAGGCGACTGGCGCATCGACGCGGGCAAGTAGCCCCGCACCCGGAAAAGAAAGGCCGCAAAGGCCATGCAGGCTATTCACCAACAAACAAACACGCTTATGAGACAATCATTCAAGACACTGCTGGCATGCCTGGCCATGGCCTCGCTATGCGCCACCAATGCCCACGCACAGCTGGGCAACATACTCAAAAAAAAGCCAAACAAGCGCTTGAAACCGTGACCGGAACCGAGCAGACCACCACCGGCAACGCTGCCGCAGGTGCCGCGACGGTAGCCATACCATCGGGCGGCACAATGCAAAACCCGTTTGCACAGGCGGCAGACATAGAGCTTGTGGGGGGCTTATGGCAAAAGCACGTCGGAGAATTACGGCACGGTCTACCTCGTACTGCGAGTGAAGATGAAAGCCAACAAGAGCCGCATAGGCTTCGGGGGAAGCATCAACAGCGAGAAGACCATGGCCGTTGACCAGGACGGCAACTCCTACCTTACAGGCACCATGGGCCAGTATTTCAAGGACGTAACAGAGGGAATAGCCGTCAAGGTGGCCCTCGACGACCAGTATGGCGCTTTCACCGACGTAAAGAAGACGGCCAAGGTGATGCAGGTAATAAAGCTCGGCTGCTTCGTGGACCAAACCAACAGGGGCATGATAACGTTCAAGGACGTGCCTGTGCTCTGGGATGTCGCCCCGCAATGACGGCGGCCAGCCCATGGCGGCAGCTCCGCGCTAACGGCAATGGGGCGTTTGACAGGGCTTGATTGTGCAAGAAACGGCGCATCAGGGCTTATTTCCGCCCGTTCCATCGGGCGCGGGCTCAACGGCGCAGGAGCTTTCGCCGAAGCCGTTCTGGCTGAGAAAGCCTCCCGGTGTCATGCCGGTGTACTTGCGGAAAGCCCTGCGGAAGGTGGAAAGTGAGTTGAACCCGCTCTGCTGAGCGACATAATCCAAGGCGTACTCAGGATGCTCCTGCATCATGGGTACGCTTTTCTTCTCTATCCTTAGGGCGTTCACGTAGTCGTAGAACGTGGTGTTCTTCACTGCATTGAAGTAATTGCTGAGGTAAGTGCGGTTAGTGCCGAGCCTTGAGGCCAGCTGCAGGAGCGACAGTTTCGGGTCAAGGTAAAGTGCCTCGCCCTCTACTATAGACTCCACGATGCCGGCAAACTGGTAGTAGCGCCTGCCGCCGAAGTCACCGTCATCGGCGTCTGCGCCGCCCGGCTCGGGCCTTACGGGCTGCAGGCCCGAACAATAGTAGAGCGTCATCTGCCAGAAAGCGATGCCCGCAAGGTAAAGGAGCGAGTCGACGGCAGGCTGGCGCACGACGGAGACAACGACCCAGAGCGTCATGTAGACGAAGCCCGCGGCATATATCTTGCGCAGCCACGATATGTCCATGTGGTCGATGTCGGAGTAGTTCTGGTAAAGATAGTGCGTGTAAACCTCGGCCTTGGCGTAGCCGATGCGTATCACCGTGGCCCCGAAAAAGGCGAGGAAGGCCAGGTAGGCGGTGGCCATGGCGTGGCTGGGCAGCGCGACGTATGCGGCCGTGAAGGCCGCAAAGGGCAGCGCGAGCAGCCCCACGCGCCTCCAGGTCACCCACCCCGGCATGGTAAGCTCGAAGAGAAGGCAGGCCAGGGTGATGACACTCCAGCCGTCGATCATCTGTATTGCGTCGAGGACAGTGGCCGTATAGCTGCCCGGGAGCAGCGAGACGAGGTCCTTGGCCGTGGCCAGCGCCCAGTAGACGAAGATGCCGCCGAGCAGCGTTTCGAGGCGTGTGCGACGGCGCTTGGCCAGCAGCTGGCTGCCAACGACGGCGAAGTAGGCCGTCGATGCTCCATTGACGAATATCGTTAAGCTGAATGCAGGCATCGTAAATCGGTTTTCTTCATTGCGGCTGTGTCTGTTGGCGGGCGCGGCCCGCCCGGCCCTGTCCGCCCGGCCCGGCTGCGATGTGCATGGCAGCAGGCGTTTTGTGCTTGCAAATATACAAACAATATTCGGATTACGGGCAAATAAAGGGCCGAATTCAGCCCTTGCCGGCGGCATTGCCTTGCGGTGGAGGCGGCCACGGGGCGCGCACGGTACTGCGGCGTGGCGCGGCGTGGGAAGCCGGCGGGCCGCTGCCATGCGTGCTGCCGTGCGCGGGGAAACGCTTGGGCCGCCGTGGATTGCCCCCGGCGGCCCAGCTTCGCAGTTAGTATGTTATGAAAAATTTGAGAGAATCGAAACTTCACAGTTTCTTTGGTTGTTTTAACTAAACATGATTATTATTTGAGAAAGCATAGAAATTTCTTTTTTTCCCGGCCTTTGCCGTGCGCCCGGCGAAGTTCTTCATGAGGCTCCGCACGAAGTCGGCGTCGATGTCGCCCGTCAGGTTCACGATGACGAGGCTGCCGGCCTTGGTGTCTGTGTGGAGCATCACCAGCTCGACGGTCTCCCCGCTGGTGGTGCGGCGCACGTAGAACGTGCCGTAGGCGTTGGCGTTGCGGTAGTCTTGCGTGTGGCTGAAGCGCTGCGGGTTGTCCTTGAGCAGGCTCTCGGCCTTCTTGAAGTAGTCGCTCCCGCGCACGCTCGCGGTCACTATGCGCGCGCTCTTGAGCTTCTCTATGGCCTCGGCCATGCCCTCGCCCTTGGCTGCACCCGGCTCCTTGGTGAGCTGTTCCATCATGGCGGGGCTTATGGTGACGCAATGCACAGCGGTGTCCTCGGTGCAGAGCTGCATGAACTTCGACGCGAAGTCGAGGCTTGTCTGCGCCGCTGCCACGGCTGCGGCGGCCGCGAGTGCCAGTGTGCATAGGAGCCGTGTCATTGCGCGTCGGTTTGGTTGTTGCCGCCGGGCGCGGCTGCCGCTGCCGTGTCGGCTGCCGCTGCGCTGCTTATGCCCTCCGACACGAGCTGCAGGGCGTTCTCAATCTCGTCGTAGGCCACGGCGGGGTCGGTGTATGTGTCCTTGTAGCCGGCGTAGTTTATCTCGTCCTTGGCCTCGCGGCTGCCGCCCATGGAGAAGCGGGCCGCGTTGCCTATGGTGACCACTATGGCCACGGCGGCGGCGGCCTTGAAGAGCGGCATGAACCTGCTGCGCAGCGTCACGGTGCGCGCTTTCACGGGCGCGGGCCTCTCCTCGGTCATTGCCAGTATCCTGGAGTCAAAGTCGTCGCCCAGCGCCGCCACCTGCCTCTGCGCGCGGCTGCCTGCAAACAGCGGCGCATACTGGCTGAGGTGCTGCGGAACGTTGTCCTGGCTGAAGAAGGCGCGCAGGATTTCTTCCTCGGCGAGCGATGTTTCGCACTGCCAATAGCGTTCCAGCAACTGCTCGATATACTTATAGTCCATATCTTTCTGTTTGTATGTATTTCTGCCTTATGGCCTGCCTGGCCCTGAAGAGGTTCACCTTTACTTGCTCCTGGCTTATGCCCATGACGACGGCTATCTCCTTGTAGCTCTTCCCCTCGATGTCGCGCAGGTGCATGACGCTGCGCTGTTTCTCGGGGAGCGAGTCCATCAGCCGCCTCAGTATGGCCATCGTGTCGTTGAGCACTGCGGCCCGCTCTGGGTCGGCCGAGAAGGATTCGTCCGACGGGTCGCCGCCGCTGCCCTCGAGGCCCTCGCTGCGGTTGCCCATCTTCTTGGCCTTGTCGAGCGCGAGGTTGCGGCAGACGGTGAGGCAGAAGGCTTCGATCGAGTCGATGTGCTGCCAGTCGTCGCGGCGGTTCCACACTTTTATCATCGTTTCCTGCACGACATCCTCTGCCTCCGCCTCATTGAGAGTGATGCGGAGGGCGAGCCGGAAGAGTTCGTTCTTCAACGGCAGCACGTCGTTCCGGAAACTTACGGTTTTCATCCTCTCTATAATGAAGACGCATGAGGGCGGCAAAAGTTACACGCCGCGCCAAAACAAACGCAATGAAAGAGCGTTATAATAAAAAAACGTTAACCATGGGAGCGGAGGTGAACTATTCGCGAAACAGAGCCTTTCAGTGCTATGGGCTGTATCAGACCTCCGTTCCCTGCTGCGCCAAGGGTCCAGTTAGAATGCAAGCCGTCCGCGGCCATTCACATGGGCGTGGCAAGGCCAATAAAGGTTTTAGACGACGGCGCAGCCATGGTCAACGTTAAAAATATGGAGACAAAGATAATGAAAAAAAAAGTGTTTTGTGGGAGTTGACATCCCAAAAAAGACGTTTGATGCGGTTATTTATGAGCAAGGCACGGCAAAAGCCTCGGCTTCCTCATACCGCCACTTCAGCAACGATGCCGAGGGGTTCTCCGGCCTGCTGTCATGGCTGACATCGGAGACCGGGTTCAAGACCGGGGCTTTGGTCGTGGGGATGGAGAACACTGGCCTTTACGGTTACGCCCTGTGCCGCTTCCTTGAAAGGGAGCGTGTGGACTACTGCGTGTTCAACCCCTTGGCCTTGAAAAAGGTCCCTGGGGCTCGTCCGCGGCAAGGACGACAGGGTTGACGCCTTCCGCATAGCCCGCTTCACCTACCAGCACAGGGACTGCCTGCGATACTCCAGGCTCTCCGGGGAGACCGTGCGCAAACTTAAGAGCCTCGCCACGGAACGGGCGCGGCTGGTAAGGCAACTGGCCGCAAACAAGGCTTTTGCCACAGACCACAAGTCCTCGGAAGGGGAGCGGGAGCAAGTCGGCAGGGCGTTGGAACTGGCGGCACTCATCCAGACGTTCATCGACAGGGTCGAAAAGGACATGGAGGAGGCCGTCAAGGCAGACGTGGAGGTCATGACAAACTATTCACTGCTGACAAGCATAAAGGGCATAGGGCCCGTCAACGCCGTCGCAGCGATTGTCTCCACGGACAACTTCAGAGCATTCGACAACCCAAGGCAGTACGCCTGCTATATCGGGGTGGCACCATTCCCAAACACATCCGGAACATCCGTCAGGGGGAGGACAAAGGGTGTCAAAGCTGGCCATGGCGGACATAAAGGCCAAAATAACGCAGGCCGCACTCTCCGCAATAACATACGATAGCGAGATGGCTGAGTACTACAGCAGGAAAACTGGGCAGGGGAAGCACCCATCCTCGGTGCTCAACGCCGTCAAGTTCAAGCTCATATGCAGGATGTTCGCAGTCATAAGGCGAAAAGGCAAATATATCAGCGGAGCTGGGCAATACAGGAACGTCTGCGCGGAAAGTAAACAATGCAACATCGGACTTAATGTTTATTAACGGAATTTTAACGCCGAATACTTGCATAAGTCTTAGAATACAGCCCGTTTTCCCAACCCGCTGGCAACCAGCCACTTGCAAAAGGGCCGGGCGGCAGCTGCGGAAATACCCGAATATTGCTATTGCAGCAGCCCGCGGCGCGCAGGGCACGGCGGCCCGCCGCCATGGGAAAATACCAAAATCTTGCTATTGTGCGCGCGAACAAAAGCCATTACCTTTGCACCTGCAAACATAACGCCAACATTTGTGACATTATGCAACAGTATTTCAGAATCTCAGCAGTGCTTTCAGTGTTCATCATGGCGGCCTTGGCCACAGCCCAGGCCCACCGTCACCACAGCCACGGCGAGGTGGCCGGCAAGGTGGTGGCGGCCGACGCAAGCGACGTCTACGCCACCGTGGTGCTCAAAGGCACGCCCCACGGCAGCCCCACCGCCGCCGACGGCACCTACAGCATAAAGGCCCCCGCAGGGCAATATACGCTCGAAGTGTCGGCCATGGGCTACCGCAAGGCCCTGCGCAAGGTGGATATAAGGCCGGGCAAGCGGCTCTCCATCGACGTGAGGCTCACCCCGTCGGCCATCGCGCTGGCCGGGGTGCAGGTGGTGTCGTCGGGCGTCGACAGGGTGAAAGGCTCTGCCTACAACGCCGTGGCCATCGACGCACGCCCGCTGCACAACTCCACCAAGACCCTGGCCGAAGCCTTGCAGAAAGCCCCGGGGCTGAAGCTGCGCGAGGCCGGGGGCGTGGGTTCCGACATGAGCGTGTCCATCGACGGCTTCAGCGGCAAGCACGTCAAGGTGTTCATCGACGGCGTCCCGCAGGAGGGCGTGGGCAGTTCGTTCGGCCTCAACAACATCCCGGTGAGCTTCGCCGAGCGGATAGAGGTGTACAAGGGCGTGGTGCCTGTGGGCCTCGGGGCCGACGCAATAGGCGGCGTGATAAACATCGTTACCGACAAGCGGCCGCGCCGCTGGCACGCCGACGCCTCCTACTCCTACGGCTCGTTCAACACCCACAAGTCGCACGTCAACTTCGGCCAGGCCTTCAGCAACGGACTGACCTACGAGGTGAACGCCTTCCAGAACTACTCCGACAACGACTACCACGTAGACGCGCCTGTATACAACTTCGAGACAAACTCCATGAACACCAAGAAGCTGGAAAACGTGCGCCGCTTCAACGACACCTACCACAACGAGGCGGTGATAGCCAAGGTAGGCGTGACCGGGAAGCCGTGGGCCGACAGGCTCATGCTGGGCTTCGGCTACTCGCACGCATACAAGGAAATACAGACAGGCGTGCGCCAGAAGACCGTATTCGGCGAGAAGCACCGCCACGGCCACTCGCTCATGCCGTCGCTCGAATACTCCAAGCGCGACCTCTTCGTGAAGGGGCTGGACGCCGTGGCCACGGTGAACTACAACCGCAACAGCACCACCAACGTTGACACGGCGAGCTACGACTACAACTGGCGAGGCGAGCGCCGGCGCAAGTCGGGGCAGGGCGAGCAGTCGCTACTCCACTCGCGGGCCGACAACGACAACTGGAACTCAACGCTCACGCTCACCTACAGGCCGGCGCACGGCCACACGCTGACCTTCAGCAACGTGTTCAACGCCATGAAGCGCACCAACACCTCGCTGCTCTACGGGCGCGAGGAGACCAACCCCATAGACAAGCAGACGCGCAAGAACATAGCCGGGCTGTCGTACCGGCTCATGCCCACAGACCGGTGGAACGTGGCGGCCTTCGCCAAATACTACCGCCTGTACGCCGCAGGGCCGGTGGCCACCGACGAGAATGCGTCCGACTTCGTGAGCCGCAGCCGCACGCTCACGTCGTGGGGCTACGGCGCGGCTGCCTCGCTGCGGCTGCTGCCAGGGCTGCAGGCCAAGCTGTCATACGAAAAAGCGTACCGCCTGCCCACCACCGAGGAGATGTTCGGCGACGAGGACCTGGAGTCGGGCAGCACCATGATACGCCCAGAGAACAGCCACAACGTCAACTTCAGCCTCAGCTACAGGCTCAAGGCCGGCCGCCACGCGCTCTACGCCGAGGGCGGACTGATATACCGCGACACGCGCGACTACATACAGCGCTCCATAGCCGAGCTGAGCGGCAACCGCGAGGGGGCGTTCTACGAGAACTACGGCCGCGTGAGGACCACGGGCGGCAACCTCTCGGTGCGCTACTCCTTCGGCCCGTGGCTCAGCGTAGGCGGCAGCTTCACGCAGATGGACGTGAAGGACAACGAGCGGCTGATGGTGGGCAGCCAGGGCGTGCCCAACCCCGTGTACAGGTCGCGGATGCCCAACGTGCCTTACCGCTTCGCCGACAGCGACGTCACACTCACCTGGCCCGACCTTGGCGGCGAGGGCAACACCCTGTCACTGACCTACGACAACCAGTATACCCACAGCTTCAGCTACTACTCCGAGGGGGTGCAGGCGTCAAACCGCCACGAGTTCATGGTGCCCACGCAGTTCGCCCACAACCTATCGGCCACTTACAGCATCGCCCGCGGGCGGTACAACATATCGCTCGAATGCCGCAACTTCACCGACGAGAAGCTCTACGACAACTTCAGCCTGCAAAAGGCCGGGCGCGCCTTCTACGCCAAGGTGCGCGTGAGCTTCGGCGGCTGACGGGCGGCATATTTATGACAAAACAACAAACCCCATAACAACAATGATGAAGATTAGCAAAATCCAACTGATTGCCGGCGCAATGGCCTTTGCCGCCGGAGTGACAACAACATCGTGCTCTGACGACGAAGGCGGCGGAGGAGGCGGCGGAGGCACAACAAACCCGTATGTCATAGCCGCCACAATCAGCGGCTCCGGCACGTCGACAAACCTGCTCACCTCGGCGCCCGCGCTCAGCGGCGAGATCACGCCCGCCGGGCTTTACAACGAGGGCGCCACCTACTGGGTGTTCCACAGCGACAAGTACCTCTACGCCCTCAACTACCACCAGGGCGACGCCGGGACCACCTACTCCTACGTGCGCGACGCCGCCACCGGCAACCTGCGCCAGCGCGACAACGAGTACTTCGTGGCGCGCTTCACCACCTACGGCACCTACGACAACTACATCATGACCACCTCGAGCGGCGAGGGAAGCGCCGACTGGGCCGACCCCGCCACGGGCTACGTGCCAATGACGCTGAAGATAAACTACCTCGACGTGGAGGCCGAGACGCTCGCCACCAACACCTCCGGCGGCACGGGGGCCGACGCCGTGGTGACCGACCAGGCATACATCTGCGAGAACTTCCTTGGCAACGGCGAGTACGTAACGCTCTCGGGCCTCGAGCAGCTGGGCCGCAAGGTGTACAGCGCGGCGGTGCCAATGGGCCTCTCGCAGTACGGATGCCAGCAGTTCACCGACGAGGAGCGCACGCAGTACCGCTGGGTGCGCCCCGGCTTCGAGGACTTGGTGAAGACCGAGAGCGGCGGGCAGGGCAGCGGCTCGTATGACAAGGACGAGCTGCAGTGGACGCAGTGGCCCGACGAGTGCTGGGTGGCCGTGTTCGCCGACCATACGCTCAAGGAGAAGAAGCTCATCAAGACCGACCGCATAAGCTACGCCGCAGGCCGCAACAGGTCGCAGTACTACCAGATGATATGGGCCACCGACGACGGCCGCTACGTCTACGTAATCTCGCCGAGCTACGCCAAGACCATGGCCGACGCGCGCCAGCAGACCACCCTGCCGGCAGGCGTGGTGCGCATCGACACGCAGACCGACGAGTTCGACAGCTACTACTGCAACCTCGAGGAGCTGTCGCCCAACGGCATACAGCGCAGTTGGTACATAGGCGGCGACAAGTTCCTCTTCATGATGTACGACGCTCCGATAACTGCCTCCGACAAGAAGGTGAGCCGCCTGGCCGTGTTCAGCGCCGAGGCCAAGACCCTCACCGAGGTGAGCGGCCTGCCGGCCGACGTGACCGGCTTCGGCTCTACGCCCTACTTCGAGGGCGGCTGTGCCTACGTGTCGGTGAACACCGCGAGCGGCTCGCCCGCCGTGTGGAAAATCGACCCCGCCACCGCCGTGGCCGAGAAGGGGCTTACCGTGAGCGGGGCCACCACGCTCAGCGCCGTGGGCCGCATCGACTGACCCTAACACCCGCTGCGCATGAAGAAAGCGTTAAGGAACATCCACCTGTGGCTCTCGGTGCCGCTGGGCCTCGTCATTGCCGCGGTGTGCTTCACCGGCGCCATGCTCGTGTTCGAGCAGGAGATAGTGTCTGTGACCCACCGCAAGCTCCTCTTCGTCGACGACGCTCCGGGGCGCCCCCTGCCCCTCGGTACGCTGATGGGCAGAGCCGTGCAGAGCCTGCCCCAGGGAGCCAAGGCCACGGGCGTGAGCGTAAGCTCCGACCCGCGCCGCGCCTACCGCGTAAACCTCTCGGAGCCGCGCGGCGCGGCCATCGTGATAGACCAGTACACGGGGCGCGTGCGCGGCGTATACGAGCGGCCGGCCTTCTTCAGGGTCATGTTCAGCCTGCACCGCTGGCTCCTGGACAGCCCCCGCAGCCGAGGCGACGCCAGCTGGGGCAAGGTGGTTGTGGGCGTGTCGGTCATAATGTTCGTGCTGGCGCTGCTGTCGGGCGTGGCCGTGTGGTGGCCGCGCCGTGGGCAGGGGCTGCGCCGCGCGCTCACCGTCACGGCGCGCCACGGCAGCCACCGACTGTGGCACAGCCTGCACTGCGCCGGGGGCATTTACGCCGTAGCGCTGCTGCTGGCCATGTCGCTCACGGGCCTCACGTGGTCGTTCCGGTGGTACAACGCCGCATTCTACAAGCTCTTCGGCGTTGAGAACACCGGCAGGGGCGGCCACGGCCCTGCCAAAGCGGAGCAAAAAGGCAGCCGGGGCTACGCCTCATGGCAGGCCGCGCTCGACGGGGCAAAGGCCGCCCGCCCCGACTTCAGGCAAATAACCGTCAGCCACGGCACGCTGAAGGTAAGCTCGGCACGCTACGGCAACACCCGCGCCACCGACACCTACACCTTCTGCCCCTCTACGGGCCGCCTGCTGCAGGCCAAGCTTTACGCCGACGCCGCCAAGCAAAGCAAGATAAGGGGGTGGATATACTCGGTGCACGTAGGCTCGTTCGGCGGCCTGCTCACGCGCCTGCTATGGTTCGTGGCCGCACTGCTCGGCGCGCTGCTGCCGCTCACGGGCTACTACCTGTGGTACAGGCGCGCAAGTCGGCGCAGGCCGGGCGGCAAGGGCTGAAAGCCGCCGGCAGGAAGGCCATGTTGCAAGACGGGCCGTCTTGGCTTCCGGAACGGCCCGTTTTCCCACACCCCGCCGGCAGCCTGCTTTTTTGATACATTTTTATTGTAATGAGAATGTCAGCATTTTGCCGAACTCGCTTGAATAATGTTCCGCCTGCCCCGCCTTTTCAAAGGAGGGGGACAAGGTGCTCACCGAGCTGGCAAAGTGCTGACATTCATTTCCGATTGCGCGCAAGCAAACATGAAACATTGCGCGGAGCATCGCTTTTTGTCGCCTTGCATCTTTCCCGTATGCTGATTATTTAGTATATTTGCACACGCAAAGGCGATGCTTGCCGCGCGGCGGCGGGCATGGCTGAGCACGATGAAGCCCTGCGCCAAGGGCCACAGGGGGCAGCCGCGCGAGGCTGCCGACGGCGAGGCGCGGGCTGGAAAGACATTATAAACAACAGCATTGGCTATTATTCGCGTTCAAGAAAAAGCCTGAGAAACTGATTTCTGAAGCAACGGGAAATTAGTGCCGATGTTCACGGAGAGTCCGAGAGGCTTTCCCTACACTTGCAATATTGTTGATGTTTGCACCCGATATGGGTGCAGACCAACTCTTTGTAAGTGTCGGGTTTGTTTCTCAGGCTTCCCGTGAACGCGAAAGAAAGGTCTGCACCTTTTTCTGTTTCCCCTTGCCAAGTGATTGATAGCACGGTGCGCAAAGCTATCAATGACTAATGGCAAACAAGAATCTGCATGACGCAAAGGCGGCAAAGAAGGATGAGTTCTACACCCGCATTGAGGACATCAGCAACGAGTTGCGCCACTACCGCGACTTCTTCCGCGGCAAGTCGGTGCTGTGCAACTGCGACGATCCTTACGAAAGCAACTTCTTCAAGTACTTCGCCCTCAACTTCAACTCGTGGGGGCTGCGCCGCCTAACGGCCACCTGCTACGACGGTTCGCCCGTGGCCGGGAGCGAGCTGCGGCTGCCCTTCGACGTTGAAACCGCCCAGGCGAAGAAGCGCACGGCGCACAAGATAGTGATAACCGAGGTGCCCGACATCAACGGCGACGGCGCGGTGGACCTCGCAGACGTGGACCTGCTCATACGCAACCGCGCCAACGTGCTCACCCGCCTCAGCGGCAACGGCGACTTCCGCTCGCCCGAATGCGTGGCGATGCTGCGCGAAGCGGATGTCGTGGTCACCAACCCGCCGTTCTCGCTCTTCCGCGAATACCTCGCACAACTGATTGAATACGACAAGAAGTTCCTGATAATAGGCAATCAGAATAATGTTACTTATAAAGATGTTTTCCTTCTTTTAATGCAAAACAAGGTTTGGTTGGGCTATAATTCCGGTGAAATGGCTTTTAGGGTTCCACAAAATTATGAAGCACGCGATACCCGTTATTGGCAAGATGAGACCGGACAGAAGTGGCGAAGTATGGGAAATATAAGCTGGTACACTAATATTGACCACAAGAAACGCCACGAAGAACTTGACCTCTATAAGAAATTCAACGAGGAAGAGTACCAAAGTTTTGACAATTACAATGCAATCAACATAAATAAAGTTGCCGACATTCCGTATGATTATGATGGAATAATGGGCGTTCCCATCACGTTTATGGACAAATATAATCCAGACCAGTTTGAGATTCTCGGCCTTACGCAGATAGGATGCCACGACCTTGTGCCAGACACGCGCCGCTATGACGACTATGTGGAGGTGAGACGGAGTGACGGTAAAGTGACAGGAGCATCGGGACGAAAAACAAACGAGAACGCCGTGCTCACCGGCGAAGGAAACAAAAAGACTTTCTACAGGAATGCAGAAGGGCGCACTGTCCACTCGGAATACAAGAGAATATTAATCCGCAAGAAACAAAACAACTGACAAACACAGGCAGAAATGAAAATAGAACTTCAGAGAATCACAATCCGCCAGCTCGTTGACGGCTTCACGGACAACGATGAGGAGGGCGTGACGGGCTATGGCGGACGGCTGAACATCCGCCCAAAATACCAGCGGGAATTTGTATATGACAAGAAACAACAACAGGCGGTGATAGACACAGTGTTCAAACATTTCCCGCTGAACGTAATGTATTGGGTGGAGACAGATGACGGAACGTATGAGCTTCTGGACGGACAGCAACGCACAATGAGCATCTGCTCGTTCTACAAAGGTGACTTAGAAATAGTATTGAACGGGCGGCTGAAACTATTCGGCAACCTTACCGAAGACCAGATAAAGCGTTTCCTCGACTACAAGCTGATGGTTTACATCTGCACGGGCGGCACAGATTCCGAGCGCATAGAGTGGTTTCAGACCATCAACATAGCCGGAGAGGAGCTCACCGACCAGGAGATTCTTAACGCGATATACTGCGGCGAGTGGGTCACGGCGCTGAAGCGCAAGTTCAGCAAGACGGGCTGCGTGGCCAAGAAGCTGGGCGGCGACTATGTGAAGGGTTCCCCGCTGCGTCAGGATGTGCTCCACACGGTGCTCAGTTGGATTAGCGACGGCAATGTTGAGAGATATATGGCGGAGCATCAGCACGACATCAACGCCGACCGCGAGTGGCAGTACTTCCAGCGCGTGGTGGCGTGGATAAAGTCTGTTTTCCCAAAAGTGCGCCGCGAAATGAAGGACGTAAACTGGGGCGTATTATATAAGAAGTACAAGGACGGCGACTTCAGCGCAACCGAACTTGAGGCCCGTGTGGCCGCGCTCATGGAGGACGAGGACGTGACCCGCAAGGCCGGCATCTATCCATACGTGCTCTCCGGCGACGAGCGGCAGCTGAGCATACGCGCCTTCACGCCCCGCATGAAGCGCGAGGCATACGAGCGCCAGCACGGCATCTGCCCCGCCTGCGGCCTCCACTTCGCCCTGGCAGACATGGAGGGCGACCACATCACGCCGTGGCACGACGGCGGACGCACCGTGGCAGACAACTGCCAGATGCTCTGCCGCGACTGCAACCGCCGCAAGGGAGGAAGGTGAAAGTGGGAAAGCCGGGGAAATGGTTGACGGGAGTTTGGAGCCAAGCCCTCATCCCCCACTGTCTTTCGACACCGGGGCGATACTATCCCCACAACCCGCCGGCAGCCAGCCACTTGCAAGCAGACCGCGACCCACGGCCGACAACACGAGAAAACGGCCGTGCCGCCGCGCCTGCCCCGTCAACCGGGCAACGCGCGGCGGCATGGCCGTTTCTTGCGTCAGTGCGCTGGCTGCGCCCCACTACTTGCCGTCGGCCTTGCGCAGGCGCAGGTTGAGCTGCAGTATGGCCGGGCCGAGGAAGCAGAGCGAGAAGAGCAGGCTGAGCCAGACTGCCGTCTGGTCGCCGCGGAATATCTCGAGCAGTGAGGCGTCGGGGTTGGGCAGGATGTTGTAGAGCACGTAGGCTATGGTGTTGTTGGCCCAGTGGTAGGCCACGCCCGGCACGACGCTGCCCGTGCGGTAGTACATCCAGCCGAGCAGCAGGCCAACGAGCAGCGCGTGGGGCATCTGCGCGGGGTTGCCGTGCACGAGGGCAAAGAGCACAGCCGACACGGCTATGGCCACCCAGTGGCTGCGCATACGGTCGAGCAGCGAGCGCAGTATGGCTCCGCGGAACACCAGCTCCTCGGCCACGGGCACCACGAGGCCCACGGCCAGGTAGCCCCAGCGGTCGCCCAAGAGCATGGAGAACTGGCTCACCATATAGTTGGGCAGCTCGGGCATCTGCTCCTGCAGCCACACCGAGGGGATGACAGCCCCGAAGGCGGCCACCACGCTCCACACGAGCGACGCCCACGGGCGGGAGCGCACGTAGCTGCGCGACACCTCGCACCAGCGTGCAAGCAGGAACACGGCCATGGTGACAACTGCCGAGGCCGCCATGGCCACCACGAGCATCGGCGAAGTGAGGTCGGGCGTGTCTGCCACCTTCTGCCAGACGAAGCACACGCCGTTGGTCACGCCAACCTGCAACGCCAGGAACACTATTACATATATGATTGCATCTTTCATCATCATTGTCTCCTTTTGCTTAAATCAGAAAAAACAAAAATAAGTAACCAAACACCGGCAACCCTCGGCTCAAGCCCCGCCACCAGCATCCCTCAACCTCTTTTCCGTATCATCGAGGTCGCGGCGCAGCTGGCAGGCAAGCTCGGCGGCAGTGCGGAACTTGCGCTCGTCGCGCAGCCGGGCGGCAAAAGCCAGGCTGACGCTGCGCCCGTAGAGGTCGCCACTGAAGCCTATCAGATGGGCCTCGATGCTAACCGGGCCGTCGTCGAACGTGGGGCGCCGCCCTATGTTCACCATCGCGGGCAAGGGGCGCAGCCCGCCCTCCACGCGCGCCTCGGCGGCATACACGCCCCCCGGCAGGCACAAGCTTGCAGGCATCGGCGGGAACGATGTTGGCCGTAGGGAAGCCCATCTGCGTGCCTACGTGGCGCCCGTGAACCACCGTGCCGCCCAGTGTATAGCGGTAGCCGAGGCAACGCCCGGCCATCTCCACCTCGCCGGCAAGCAGCAGCGAGCGCACCACCGACGAGCTGACACTGACGCCGCCCATCTCCATCGGCCGCCACCGCTCAACCTCCACGCCCAGCTCGCGGCCATAGCGCACGTAGTCGTCGAAGCCTTCGGCGCGGCCATGGCCGAAACGGTTGTCGTAGCCTATCACGAGCCGGCGCACGCCAAGCCGCCCGAGCAGCACTTGCCCCATGAAGTCGCGGGCGGAGAGCGAGGCCATCTGTTCGTCGAAGTGCAGCAAGGCGCAGGCATCGATGCCCGTCTGCGCCAGCAGGGCAAGCTTCTCGTCGGTGGTGCTGAGCAGTTCGGGGTGGTAGTCGGAGCGGAGCACACGGCGAGGGTGGCTGTCGAAGGTGACGGCCATGGCACGCAACCCTGCCCCGCGCGCCACGTCGCAGACGTGGGCGAGGAGGTAGCGGTGGCCGCGGTGTACCCCGTCGAAGAAGCCCACCGTGGCCGCGCTCGGCGCAGGCCGTTGCACCGACGGCGAAAGGCGTATTACGTCCATCAGCTTTTCCTCAGGCGTGAAACGGCACGTATCAGCTCGCCAGCAATCATCACGGGCGACGTGCAGACGATTATCCACAGCCACTCTTCTGCCGACAGCGGCTCAACGCGGAACATCTTGCCGCCGAAGGTGACGATGAGCCACTGCCCGGCGAGTATGATTACGAGCACCACCATGAGGCCCTTGTCGGCCAGGAAGCGGTGGAAGGCCGAGTGGCGCGAGCCGAGCGACTTGGCGTTGAACAGGTTCCACCACTGCAGCATGACGAACACGGTGAAGAATATGGTAAGGTGGTGCACGTCAGCCAGGCCGTGGTTGTTGAACCAGATGAGCATCCACAGCAGCGCGGCGAAGAACGCCACGCCCACCGAGCAGATGCTCCAGCCCATGGAGCGGTTGATTATGAAGTCGGCCTGGTTGCGCGGCTTCTCGCGCATCACCTCGTGCGATGGCGGCAGCGAGGCCAAGGCCATGGCGGCGAAGGTGTCCATGATGAGGTTGACCCACAGTATCTGGGTTATGGTAAGCGGCAGCGCGGTGCCTGCGAGCGAGCCTCCGAGCACGAGCAGCAGGGCGGTGACGTTCACCACGAGCTGGAAGAAGATGAACCGCTGTATGTTCTTGTAGAGCGAGCGCCCCCACTCCACGGCACGCACTATGCTGCCGAAGGAGTCGTCGATGAGGGTCATGTCGCTGGCGTTCTTGGCCACGCTCGTGCCGGAGCCGAGCGAGAGGCCCACATGGGCGTGGTTGAGCGCGGGCGCGTCATTTGTGCCGTCGCCCGTCACTGCCACCACCTCGCCGCGCTTCTGCAGCAGGTTTACGAGCCGCTGCTTGTCGGTGGGGCGTGCGCGGCTCATCACGCGGAGCACGTGGGCGCGCTTGTATGCCTCCTCGTCGGACAGGGCCTCGAAGTCGGGGCCGGTGATTTGCGCCTCGGCGGGCGTGGAGTCGTCCCACGCGCCTATCTGGCGGGCAATCTCTATGGCCGTGGCCGAGGTGTCGCCCGTGACTATCTTCACGTCGATGCCGGCCTTGCGGCAGTGGCGCACGGCGTCGGGCACCTCGGGGCGCAGCGGGTCGCTGATGGCGGCCACGCCCTGCAGCGTGAGGTGGGCGTCGGCGGGCGACAGCTCCACCTTGTCTATATCGGTGCCCACTTCCTTGCAGGCGAAGGCCAGCGTGCGCATGGCCTTGTTCTGGTAGCCCAGCAGCCGCTCGCGCAGGGCGGCGCGGTCGGCGTCGCCCATGTCGCAGTAGTTGGCAACGATTTCAGGCGCACCCTTCATAAAGAGGTAACGCTTGCCGCCGACCTCGGCTATGGTGGCCATGTACTTGCGCTCAGTGGAGAACGGCAGCTGCCACACCACGCGGTTGGCCGAGCGCAGGGCGCGGTAGTCGCGCCCGCCGCGCTGCATCCAGAGCAGCAGCGCGCCCTCGGTGGGGTTGCCTATGGGCTTGTCGCCGTCGAGCTCGGCTGTGGAGTTGGCGGCGATGGCCGCGTCGAGCAGGTCGCCGCCGGCCGAAGCCTCCCACATCTCCTGCACCTGCATCTTGTTCTGCGTGAGCGTGCCGGTCTTGTCAGTGCATATCACGGTCACCGCACCCATCGTCTCGCAGGCGTGGAGCTTGCGCACGAGGTTGTTGCTCTTGAGCATCCGCCTCATGTTGAGGGCCAAGGCCAGGGTGACGGCCATTGGCAGGCCCTCGGGCACGGCCATCACGATGAGCGTGACGGACACCATGAAGTACTGCAGCACCACCTCGGCCATCTTCAGGTAGTTGTCGGTATGCCAAAGGTCGTTGGTCATGAGGTCGTGGCCGAGGAATATCACGAACGCCGCCACGGCAACGCCCGTGCCGACCTTGCTTATGAGCTTGGCCAGGCGGTCGAGCTGAAGGTTGAGCGGGGTCTTCACGGCGGTCATCTCCGTAGACTTGCGCGCCACCTTGCCTATCTCGGTGGCGTCGCCCACTGCCGTCACCACCATGCGCCCGCTACCGTTCATCACCATCGTGGAGCGCAGGGCGTGGTTCGACGGGTAGGTGGCGCCGTCCTGCCGCACGTCGGTGAACTTCGAGATGATGGGCTCGCCCGTGAGCGCCGACTCGTCAATCTGCAGGTCGGTGGCCTCGAAGAGCGTGCCGTCGGCCGGCACCTCGTCGCCCACGCCGAGCACCACCACGTCGCCCACCACGACGTCGCGGCGCGGAATCTCCTGCACCTTGCCGTCCATATCCAGAAACTGGCTTGCGATGCCGTGCAGGAGCTGCGTGTCAAACACCGTTGGGATGCCATACAGTAGGCTAACGATGAGATGGAGGAGGCCAGACAAAAGGGCAAGGAGTATATCCCGTACAGATTTCCCAATGGTGACACCCGTAAGGAACTGCTTATACGCTCGCGTTACCTCCTGTTCAAGTCCGCAGACAAATGGACCGACAGGCAGAAGCAGAGGGCCGCGATACTGTTTGAGGAATACCCAGACATCAGGACGGCATACGGATTGTGCCATTCCCTGCGGATGATCTTTGCCAAAAACACGGCCAAGGATGCCGCACGTCTGTCCATGGCACGGTGGTACAACAAAGTGGAAGAAGCCGGATTTCACTCATTTAACGTCATAGCCGCTACCTTCCATGAGCATTATGATGAGATCCTGAACTTCTACAACAACCGTTCGTCCAATGCCTTGGCAGAGTCTTTCAACGCTAAAATCAAGATCTTCAGAGCAAACCTCAGAGGGGTTGCAGACAAGAAGTTTTTCCTATTCCGTATTGCAAATCTATATGCCTATCCCCACTAAAAATCTACTGAGCCCGGAACACTCTTGAAACGCAATAAAATATGACCGCAATCTTTGTTCTTTTATGCTAAATTGCATTAGATAGGATTTTGTTTTTCTGCTTATTGTCAACGTTCCCTTTTACAAATATTTTAATTTGTGAATATTCATATTCCTAAAATTCAGGATTAAAGAATCCAAGATTAAGTTACGGCATGACAACAGGGAAAAGATTTGTCGGATTACGGATTTTAGACATTTACATTTCTTGAGTTTGAGTACTCTCAACACTTCGGTCAACATAATTCAGATTAATTGATTGCATGATTTCAATACTCGCGAAGTCATGGAATTGTTAGCCACGTAATCGAGAGATATAAGTTCCGAAGAGTTGGAAACACGTAAAATCAACGAAAAATACGTTTCTGATATATTGTCACTATTGCAGAATTTGTCAAGCAAGTTGTACTTTTGTGGTCACAAAACTGCGTTCCGTTTCCTCAAAAGTTACTTGCCGACTGCTGCGTATCGGGGCGTTTTCTCTGCCGTTTCGCTTTGCGAAAAAATGTTTGGAAATATTGCAACAAGTTATCTGCAAAGCGTAATACTTAATAATTCTAAATGTCGATTATCCCAATAGCAAGCAATTTAGAAATATAGGATGTTATTTAAGGAAACACCAATTACCTAATACTTTGTAATTCCAAATTATCGGGAATTTACTTGTGCATCTAAAAGATTTTGACTATCTTCGCATATAAGGTTTGTATATGATGGTTTAACTTGATGAGTTAACAACTTTGGAGTTATTAAATTAACAATATCCACATTCTTATCTTACGCATGAGTTTTAACCTAACGTGAGTTCGACGAATTCAAAACAAAGCAAGCTGTGTGTCAAATGTACGTTGTACATTGATACACGGCTTTTTGGGAAACATGCAGTACGCCGCAACCGCCCCCAGTATGTTTACGATGAAATTGTCAAAGCTTCTGTGTCTTGAATGCTCCACTTGCGCAATGTTTTTCAATTCATCGTTTACCGTCTCTATAATAGCCCGTTTCCTAAGCAGCAATTTGTCCGACACACTCATCAAAGCCCCCTTCATGTTGCTTTTCAATTTTGTGATAAGTTGTATGCCATCGACAAAGAGCCTTTGGAAGAGATTCTTTCCGATATAGCCTTTGTCACCGACGAGCTTTCCGTAGATGAATTCAACAAAAGCCTTGTACTCCAACGGTTTCCTGTCATCGACATCACCCGGAGTTATCATGAAGTTCAGCAGCTCGCCTTTCTCGTTACATATCAAATGCAGTTTGAAACCGAAAAACCATCCCATGGAACACTTGCCCCTTTGGGCTATACCCTTGAATACCTTGTGGATATGTATCCTTTGATTCCTGCATACCCTCAACGGGGTGCTGTCCACGAAACTTATGCCTGTGCATTTTCCAAGCAACACTTTCTTAATGAAAAGAGCCAATGGTACAGCCACTTCCTTTTCAAGCTCCACAAAACGGTTGTATGAAACAATCTTTGGGAAGAGGTGGCGCAGATGTCTCATACTTTTTCCAGATAGAAATGTTTCAGACAACGGTAGCCGGAGTCATGGAACAATATCATAATCAACATGATTTCTGCCTTTGACATAGTCGAATCGCGGTGATAACGCCGCTTGGTGTCGGATTTCAGCGTATATTTTTCCATCATTGCATCAAAAAACTTGCAGAAGTCGTCCGCCATACAAAATAATTCTGTAACTTTGTCCTCGGTGATCATAGCGATTATTGTTTGTAATACTTTGTAATTGAACACTATAAAGTTACAACAATTTTCGCTAATCACCAAATTTACAAATAGTTATAATTCATCGAACTCACGTTAACCTAAATCAATTCAATTAACTTTTAAAACAACACGTAAATGATAACGCAAGAAAACAAATTACATTTAAACGGGCAAAGTATTCACGAATTTTCAAACAGACAAGATAAACAAATTAAGTTTGGAAAGGTGACCGTCGTAGGAGATACCAAGGTTGTTGTTAGGACTGATGACGGTGACAAGGGTATAATACAAAAGTATAATATGTCAAAACAGTTTGTAGAAAATCCATCATGCTTGTTTTATTTAGGCCAGCGTGTAAAAGTAGAGGTATTGGGACAAGATGACAAGGGATTTTATATACTGAGTACAAAGAATTTTCAAGACTTCAGTACATATAAACGAGGAGAAAATGTGAAAATAAGGCTTACTAAAGCTACGGATGAAGGTGTGAATTTCGTCACTGACGACGGGAACCTGGCACAGGGCTTCATACATAATAACCAAATAGACTGGCAGACAGAAAAGGTGAAATATGAAAAGAAGAGACTTGCAGGCATGAAGATTGATGATCCATCACGTATAAAGCCTGCAAGGATAATCCGCGAAATCCACAGTGAAAAAGACAGATATTCAAATTTGATTTGCAGTCTGAAAGAGATGCGACCAAATCCATGGAAAGAAATACGTCCAGGGATGTGCATGAAAGGCAATATTTCTGGTGGAAATATAGGTGATTTTACGGTAGAGCTTGAAAATGGGCTATTGGCAAAATGCACCGATACCAACCAATTTGAATTTAACAACGGGCTAATGTTTGCGATTCAGGCCATTGATGAAAACAAAGAAATCATCACAGTGAGCCATGACCTGTTGCGTGAAAGCGACAAGTTAGAACAGGCCGTCAAAAAATACTTCTTCCCCACTCCAACCGACAAGAAGCCAAGCCATAGCTACCGCCTGCCTAATAAGAGACAACTAATATTCAAGGATGGATATAAATCACTCCTGCTCCTTCCGCAACAGATAGTATATAAAGGCGAGGCCATAGCCATGCCTTTCGCCATGCACTTTCTACAATACTTTATTGACAATCCGCAAGCTATAAAAAAATAAATACAAAGAAGCGCGCGCATTTGATTGCGGCAGGCGTGCCTTAATATCCATTGACATAGCAGACTACCCAGACCTTTATCATGGTTTCCGTATATACTACCAGTCTGGAATGAGCTTTAAGGCAAGGCGTTTATGTTCCACACCACACTATGAGATAATGGCTGCACCCGGCATGATAGGCTTCACCGACGATTTAAGTCGCAAAAGTGGAAGCAGCGATACAATAGACATCACAGTGGATGATCAAGACAGACCATTGCACCTACCCCATATCTATATACACAAAGAAGTGGATGTCGCAAAAATACAGGATGAGCCGGTTAGTATAAGCCAACTTTTAAGTTCTGAAGACGAGCAGGTTGTAAGCGAGGACGAATTGAACGTAATAAAAGAACTGCTTGATTATGCCCCATACATTAAGAAAGATACTGTAAATCGATGTCTTACTGACATCTACGCTGTGGACATAGACAAAATTTTTCAATTGAAGTTATTTCTGGAAAGAAATTGTAACAATCTACATCAGGATTTTTATTTAGCGTACAAGAAAGATAAAAAGGGTAAGCAATATCTCCTCATATACAACGAGGCAGACTTCGTGCTCAACCTTTCTTTCGAAGGCAATAGATTTAATATAAAGTCTTTCTCTGACGATAAAAGGTCGGGATGGTCACAAGAGCTGCTTAATCAGTACAAAAATATTCATCCTTTGGTACTGCAAGGTGAGAAACTCCATTTAGTTAGCCGATACAACATTCCGCAAAGCTACGATGCCACCTCAGCGTGTAAGGCAATAGCACTACAGCAGGAAGTGGTCACAAGTATCCTGCCTGGAATAAAGAAAAGGTTTAAAGAGCGTAAGAAAAATAACGGCAAAGATTATGTCATCATGTCCAAATACCTTTCTTATCAGCAGAAAATGGAAAAAAGAAAGACTAAGCGACATTTGCATACAAGTCCCTTCTGGACAGGCTCGTTACGGTTCAAATTACGAAACCGACAATAAAAATGCGAGCCTCAAGATAGACAGGACACTCTGCGAAGAATTCCTGGGCAAACTTAATGAAGGCGAAAACAAGGTGCCCGTAAATGTCAACATCATAGGGGAAGAGAAAACCACAGCGTGCTTTCTTGAAGACTACTTATATGAAAACTGTTGCATATTGTCTTTCAACAACCTGCATCTCAATCTTGGCGACTACATTAATAAGGGGTTCAATATCACATATAGAGCCAATGTCAGGCATCTATCATTACAAAAAGACGAGATTAAAAAATTTGTGAAAGAAGACAAGTTACTCTCAAAACTAAATGAAGGAAAGCTCTGCCCACCTGAAATTGACATGAACCAACCGTTTGCCTTCAAAGATGCCAAGTTCTACAATGTTGAGCCAGGTAACAACCAACCGATAGCCATACTCAAAGCCTTGGCCTGCAAAGATATATTCCTCATACAGGGACCTCCGGGAACGGGAAAGACATCTGTGATAGTGGAAATAGTGCGTCAACTTGCTGAACGTGGAGAGCGTGTACTCGTATGCAGCCAAGCCCATTCAGCCGTAAGGAACGTATATGAGCGGCTATTATGCACTGAACTGTCTGACGATATAGGGTTCATTGACGAGCCGGATACCATGCACGGAATGTCACCACAAGGACACGAGCAGTTTCTTGAAAACAACATGCTGCTGCTCAAGAGGCTGTCAAAGAAACGAAACAGTGATGCCGAAACAATATGCTGCCCGACCGATAGAAGCGATTATGCCGACAGTGAACGTGCCGACTTCATGAAGCAGCACGACCATATCATTAAATACCATGACCAGACGCTCAAAGGCAAATACAATAGCGCAATAAAAATAATTGATGAATTCAAGAATGAATTGCATGAGCAGGCCGACAACAGCTTGTTTTATGCTACTGGCCATTTGCGCAGCCTAATGGTAGTTATGGGTACGTGCATCGGAGTCGGTATGTATAGAAGCATACAGCAAAGTGGGATGTTGTTTGACACCGTAATAATAGATGAGGCCGGAAAAGCCAACTATGGCGAAACCATAGTGCCAATGAGACTCGGAAAGAAATATATTTTGGTGGGCGACCAACGGCAGTTGCCACCCTACATGGACAGGGGAGAGGTGGAAAAATTCCTTGCCGATGAATATCCTGACAGCCCTGAAGCCCAAAGAAAAGAAAAAGAAATAGAAATAGAAGAAGCACTAAGCTCATCGCTATTTGAAGGCTTCCTTGACAAATGCCCCGAAGAAAGCAAAGTGCAGCTAAACTACCAATTCCGAATGAATCCTGACATTGGGAACTATATCTCAACACTTTTTTACGGCGGAGAACTTAACAACGGCACAGGTACGCAAAATCTAAAATGCGAGATAGAAGGCTACCCATATACGGTAACTTTCTACGATACACAAAACAAGAAAAAGCCTTATGAAAGCAGCTCTGGTTATAAAATCTACAATCAATGCGAGATAGACATCATTTGTAATGAAATAATCCCGAAAATTGAGAACAAGCTGATAGAAGACAAAAGCCTTACTGTAGGTATCGTTACGCCATACAGGGAACAAGCACGCCGGTTAATGGAAAGGCTCTCACGGTCAACCATAGTGAAAGGAAACAATAGCGGTGTATTTACCATTGACAGTATACAAGGTCGCGAATTCGACATCGTGGTATTGTCGTTTGTACGCTCTTTTCCAATAAAGGACGGCGAGCCTTACAGAAAAGTAGGTTTTCTTGACGACATACGCCGCCTTAACGTGGCGTTGAGCCGTGCCAGGAAGAAACTGATCGTGGTTGGTAACATAAAGACACTGACATGCCCTGAGGCTCATAGGAAAATCTCCACAAATGATGAAATGCTTCAGCCTGAGGAAGTGTTCAAACGTATGTCTGAGAACAGCAAAAGGTCTGGAAATTTCGACATGATAGCCAAACTCAGAAATCTGGAAAAGGAAAGTAAGATAAAAAAAAGGAGATGTACTAAGGAACTGTGAAATAGCCACCTATATTAATAGAAAAGAGGTGAAATACACATTCAAGACAACTGTTGAAGATATAGAATTGCAATTTCCAATTAAGGGGACTTATGACATGGAATATGCAAACAGTAACGGCCAGACACGCAGTGTGATGTTCGCCGGTTACGACAAAGACAGGCCAAAGTGGTTCCCGTTCATTGAAGCGCGGATAAAGGATTTCGACACACGCACGATAACGCTGATGCTCCGTGACGGTACGGAAACAAAGCTTTTGCGTCCTAATCTCCACTTCTTAGATACTATACTGAACGAACACACTTGCGAACTGGAAGACGTGTGGCTGCCTTTCTACATCGGCAACGAAAATTTTGCACGGTTAAATAACAATGTATTGAAAACAATCAATGCAGGGATGAAAGAAGGTGATTATGTATTGTGTCAAGTGGTAGGCGAAGATGAAAAATCGTATTCAGTGTACAGAAAAGGTACATTAGGCAAAATTATGAAGCCAATACGCACAATGCTTTCAGTGGGTAGAACTTACGGATGTCGCGTTGGAAAAATATTCGACAATGAAGACAACAAAAAAATGCCAATAGTGATTTACAAATTAGAAAAATTTTAATCTATGGATTTAGAACAAGCAAAGACAATAGCCGAAAACAGAGGATGCGACTTATTAGGATTTCATACCATTCCCGTACCAGTGTATAAGGTTATTGTATCTTATGATAGTTATGATAATGACCCGTTTTTCCCTCTGCAAAAAGCATTGTTGAGGATTATAGATGAAATCGGTCCAGATGTTGACGATAAGTTCGCCGCCGCATTGTTAGGCGTGGATGAGCAGCTTATGAAACAGACACGAAAAAAGTTAGAGGACAATCACGATCCCTTCTTTATCATTCCTGACCCTATCACCGGCGAAAAGAAACTCACTGACGATGCACGCCACAAATACCTGGATTACGGAGCAAGGCCAACTGTTAAAATAACCGGTTCGTTCTTTGTAGACGGTAAATCGCTCGACTTCCTTCCTGACAAAGGCGACAAACGAACGCTATATGCCCATACAATACATGATGAAGAAGATGTAAGTACCCACAAACCAATCATACTCGCCGAGCATCCAGTGGAAATACAGAAGATAGAAAACAAGCTCAACAACAATAAAGTAAGCCTCGAACACCTTAACCTCGACAAGGATGGACGGAATTTCAAGGTTACTGAAATTGAACGACTTATGCTTGCGAATGTTTACCTGCTGTATTTCCACGCCAAAGACGGTACTATAAAAAAGCAGGCATATATAGACGACAAAGTATTCAAAACACCTGCCACCGGCAACGTGGATACATATACATTCCGCCTGAAACAAGACGACAAAGGTCATTGCCGGGTAGCCCGCAATCTTGGCTACAATGCCAACGATGAAACCAAAGACAGATATATTAACGAGCCCGCGGACAAGGATGCACGGTGGGGAGATGTCGTCAAGGAAGCATACGGAATAAAGACACCGTACACCCCACAGATAGAATACAACCAGGAAGCAGGACTGTATTTTCTAAAGGTAACACGCGAAATGGTGGATGCCTCAAACAACCCACGCAAAATCATTAACGACTGCAGCAAAATGCGTCCATGCTTAAAATTGTTATTACCACAAGGAGAGTCAGGAATACTACTGTTCGACATAATTCCAGAAATGGGATGTTACCTGGAGTTGGCACGGGCACTACAAGACATGGGAAACTTGGATGCAAGTGAACTTGTAAAGAAGCTGGCTGGCATTTCGCCGCAGTGGCGCAACGACCTACTCTCCATGGGATACGAACAAGAATTAGAAAAAATAGACGTCAAACGTTTCATACATTCGCTTTAACCAACAACTATGGAAGGATATTATTTTAACACGGATGCAGAACAAGAGCTTACCCAATGTATCGTAAACATAATCAACGAGGCAAAGACATATATAAAAACAGGTAACTTATGGTTCCGGGATGCAAACACGATAAATGCACTTAAATCTGCGACAAGGCGTGGGGTTGCTGTCTTTGTATTGTCAAACATCCAAGGTTCTGAATCAAGGAAAGACAATGCCGGCTTCAACCAAAACCAAAATGACCCCCACTTGGCAAACCTAAGCGAACTGGCCGAATGCGGAATACACGTGAAATGCATCAACGAGTTGCATGCAAAGTTTCTCATAGCCGACGGTACCGCAGGGCTTATAATGAGTGTCAACTACACTTATGACTCGCTCTATGGAAACCCGGAAAACGGCGTAAGAATAGGAAATTCCGAACTAACCGAACTGGAACGCGTGTTTGACACCATATATACTTATGCAGACATACAACTAAAGCGTGGCGAAAAAGGGTACAATTATGATATCACAAAAAAACTTTTACCGCCAAAAATTTTTGATAACATCGGCAGTAACAGCAGACTGCTTATGACATTTGCCTGCGCTCGGACTAAAAAAGGAAAAGATGAAACAAACTTCAAGAATTGTAATGTACACACATTGTATCGTGCAATAGTCGATGCCATAAATAATGCTCAACGCTATGTCACCATTCTATCGTATTCTTATGCAGGAATAAATAAAATGCCTGAACTCAGCAATGCGCTTATAGATGCAGCGACACGTGGCGTCAAGATAAAACTATTCTACAGAAATGACGACGAGCCTAACAGAGTAAGCAAATGGGAGAAAGAACTCGACGGCTTGATAAGAAATCTTAAAGGTTCAGTCATAAGAATTGGTATAGAGAAAAACCATGCAAAGTGTGTACTGACAGAAAAGGAAGGCCTAATGTTTACGGCAAACATAAATGCCGACATGGGAATGAAAGCCAACTTCGAGCTTGGCGTGAGGCTTACCGAGAACCAACGCTTACAGGCAGTGGAGAAAATCAAAGAAATTGAGAATAATAATTGTCATCAAAATAAATTTATGTAAAAAAGAAAGGATAATTATGGACATAAGATTAAATAAAGTTCTGCGCGAACTAAATATCGGATTGCCAACAGCAATAGAGTTTCTGAAGCGAAAAGGCTGGAATGACATTGATAACGATGCAGGACCAAAGACAAAAATATCTGAAGAACAATATATGGCACTGAAAAAAGAGTTTAGTTCTGAAGAACGACCCTTTGTTGAAACAAAAAATAATATATTCACGAAGGAGTGCAGCAACAAAATAGATAAGTCATGTGACAATAAAGAAACCAATAACATGAATAACACAAATTCAACGGAACTAAATTTCGATGAAAGCGTAGCCGAGTGGCGGCAATTACGTAAGACAGGGCGCACAAAGGAAGCCCGTGACTATTACTGCGAACATCTGTTTGAACAAGTGATAGAACGCTTCATCTATAAAGAACGGGCAAATATGGAGATAGAAACAGACGATATTGTGCTTATTTCACTTTTGGGCTACTCGCCTGAGCCTATAATCTTGGCCGAACGACTACTTACCCCCAAATGCCATGTGATATTGCACGACAAGAACTTGCGTAACAACAGGGACAATGCACGTTTCCTAAATGATCCAAAGTTCAGATACGAAAACCGTTCAATAATTGAAATCCCGGAAGAAACATTTGGGTGCATTTACGAAACTCTAAAGGAACAAATCGCCATTAATCCATCCAGAAACTACATAATAAACATAACAGGCGGGAAAAAGTCTATGGTAGCATCGGCCGGTATTTTCGGCCGCGACTTTAACTGCAATGTTATTTATGTAGACTATGACGATAATAGCTATGACCCTGACATCCGCGTGCCGTTGCCCGGCCACGAACGCCTGAACGTTGTGTACTCGCCGTTGCGCGACTTGCCTGAATTATTCCACCTGCCACGGTAAAAACACAGATTAAATAGCAATATTATGGGAAAAAGAAAAGCAATTTTTGCAAGCAACACATTTTATGCCAAGTTCGCAAATGAGATATACATACGGTTGAAAAGCAGAAAAGAATTCAGTTATAAAGACGTCTATATCTCTGTTCTTGGAAAAAACATGCTTTACAAAGATAATGTTGAACTTAATTTTAATAGTGTTCCATTTTACAACACACTGAAAAAAGCGTTCCATTTTGTGACGAAAGAAGTGGAAGAAAGGGTTGGCAGCGGATGCATTGAAAAAAAAGGCACAAACAGAAATAGAACTTTCATCTACCGCGGAAAGGATGATGACCCGCTCTCAGACCTTGTCAAGGCAGAATTTGTCAGCAACCTCAAGCAATACGCTAAGTTCTGCCTCGACTCTGCCGGCTTCATACCGGTTAAATGGCTGGAATACTTTTTTAAGGATACCTTGGATTTGGAAAATATAAAGTTAAGGAAGACCTCTGGCAAGCAAACTGTATATTCATCAAGCCTTAGGCGCACATTGCGTAACATAGGGCTTCTGCCGGAAATCCATAAATATATAACAGACAAAAAGGTATTGGAAATAGAATATTTAGGCAACAAGCCTCCGTTTGACAACCATGAGACCCTTGTGTTCCATCCACAGCTTATCAGGGAATACAACGGACGCTGGCAGATATACGGCCATACGGACGGAAAGGAGCCATACCATGGCTATAAGATTGCTCTCGACAGGATAATTGGTGAGCCCAAGGAAATTAAAGACAAAGCCCCGGCCTATGTTGAGGCTCCGCCCCACTTCTATGAGGAATACTTCAGAAACGTGATAGGTGCGACACACCTGCAGGGAGCTGTACCGGAGGTTGTCCACATACGTACACATTCAGAATACATGCACTGGCTTGTAAAGTCGAAACGGTTTCACGATTCACAAGATGAAATAGTGCCGTTCGGTCTGCATGAAGACGGCCGGCAGTATGGCGAATTCACCGTAAAGGTAGAGATAAACAACGAGTTTATCGGCGTTATCCTTCAGTTGGGTGACGGGCTGGAAATAGTGGCTCCCGAAGGGGTACGCAAGACTTTCGCGGAGCGTATAAGGAAAATGGCGGCGATGTACTCGGACGTACGTTGACGCTGTCATTAAAACAGGTATGCCCATTGGCGTAACTGTTTTCGGCATAACGGTTACCATTTCAAACGGTGTCCTTCAGGTTTTCAATACATATCCTTTTTGCCTTTTGAAAGACGGCCTTTTACGATGTGAAAGGCCGTCTTTTGCATATTTGCAGGAAATAAATGAAATTTGTAAGTAAAACCTTTTGGAATATAATAAATCTAAAGTTTTTATCTTAAATACACATACATACAGTACTGCCTGTGGACAGGCATATTTGGCAGGTATCATGCAATTGAATGGTTACTATTTTTTTTGCACCAGTCACATGAAGAATTTACTTTTTTGTATAAATAAATCACATTATCTTTGCCGCAGAAAATAACAAATAAAATGAAAAAGATAAAAACATTCACCGAAAAGGGAAAAGAAGCCGAGGCAAAGGCAAGAAGAAAAGTTGCTGTGGCGTGGAAACGGAAAGGCAAAACACTGCGTTACCGGACAGCTGTTGCAAAAAGAATTATGTGGACAGACAATGACCGAATTAAAGCAGGAACTGTTCGACGGCATATTGCTGAGCCTCAAAGGACGTAACAGCAAGAAAAGCCTCACGGTACAGAAACGACTCATGAGAAGGATTGTCGAGAAACGTATGGCACAGGCCATACATCGTGCCATGGAGCATGAGCGAGGCTATGTGACGGCAAGCCAAATCAACAGGTATTCAAATAGGTGCATGGAAATATTCCGTGACAACTGCAATTGTAATATTAACTTAAATATTAAACATATATGAAAAAAAGACAGAAAGCAAACTGTTACTTCAGTAGGAACAGTTGGAGTGGGAACAGCTATCGGAGTCGGTGGTCAAACTGCCGCAATGGGTATAGCAACAACTTTGGAACGGCATCTACCGGAACAGCCATTTCTACTTTGTCTGGCGCAGCAGCCACCAATGCCGCCACGGCATGGTTAGGTGGAGGCGCCCTGGCAGCTGGAGGTGGTGGAATGGCTACTGGTAGTTTTGTATTAAGTGCTATTCCTGTCGTCGGATGGGGATTGGCTGCTGCTGGAGTCGGATATGGGATTTATAAGTATTGTAAAAATAAGAAACATAAAATCTAAAACCATGTTACCAATTATTATGGGCGGCCCGGTAATAATCAGTGCCACCGTCAATGAGTTAGCAATACTTTCAGGAACGTACCTTGTGAGTAAGTGTATTAAAAAAAGTAAGGACAAAAAGAGTAAAAATAAATGATTATGGACAAAATCGTAGAAAAAATCGTATCAATCGGAGTTCCTGGAATCATGTTGATGGTTGCAATATCAATGACGGGGCTGTATGGAGCAGCTGCAATAACGGCAGCACTTGCGCTTCTCGGTCCAGGAGGAATGATTGGTGGAGTCATAACACTTTTGGTCGCAGGGGCTATAGCATCCGCACTTTCAGAATATGGATTTGACGCACTTTTTAAGTCTGTAATCAAGAAGATGTACCAGAAAGGCGAGACGAAGGAGTCCATTAGAATGAAAATCGAGAAAGGACCGTGGTCAAGGAAATTGAAGGCAAAGGCCATTTCCGAACTTGAAAGTTTATAGGCATAGTTAGCGTCAGACTAAAGAGTTCTTTGAAACAGTATAGGTTTTATGGCTATATTCGTTTAAGTTGAGATAAGAACAATTATGATTATCAATAATGTTAACTTAAAACGAAAAGAAATGTACAACATTTTTATTGCCATGGGCAGAGTGCTTATAAGCATATCTGCCAAAGATCTAGCTGTTGCTGCCGGAAGTTATCTTGCCGGAAAAATCATCGACAAAAAGATGAAAAAGCAAAGAAGTCTTTAAAGTAAAACTGGAAAGAGTGATTGCCGACAGTGCCGGCAATCACTCTATGCTTTCTGAACGCATAAAACTTATCGGGTAATTAATTTTTACTAACTAAATTATATTTGCCAACTTATGAAAGAGTTATTCACATTATTCGCATTTTGGGTCAACAAGCACATGAAATTGTCGATTTTTATATTAGTAGTTCTTCTGATATTGACAGGCATGGCGATTTGCGACGGAAATTCAGAAGACAGATGGATAAGGATATGTCTGCCTACTTATAATAATACTAAAAATGAATATGCTTATGAAACAAAATGATTTTAACCACCTTGCAACGCTCTTGACAGCAAACGAAGGAGCAATAATAAAATTTTCGGAAGAAGATATCCGATACTTATCGGATGAGACGGAAGCAGAGTCAACCAGCGAGTGCAACATTACGAAAAAATTTTTGAAAAAGACCTCCTTTGGTGTCAAAAATTGAGTTTTCCTTGGCCTGGCGTTGATCGGCAGAGTAAACCAGCGAGTGCAACATTACGAAAAATTTTTGAAAAAGACCTCCTTTGGTGTCAAAAAATTGAGTTTTTCCCTTGGCCTGGCGTTGATTTTCTTCCTGATCTTGTCTATTTTCCGCTCTGTAACGGTGCTGATGTCCGTCCCTTTTTGGAATGTATTGTCGTATCAACTTGTTGGCGTTTTCTATGGCTCCTTTCTGCCATGCGCAATAGGAGTCGGCAAAATACACAGGTACGTTCAATTTCTTGGTTATCCATTCGTGTTCGGCGAACTCGCTGCCGTTGTCCGTTGTTATGGACTTCACCCCCTGTCCTTTGTAAGGCAGGAGCAGCCTCCACACGGCTTTCGCCACGGGCCCGGCCTTCTTTCCGTCTTTGAGCTTCTCCATGAGCAGGAAGTTCGTGCTCCTTTCCGTCAACGTAAGGATGGCGTTGCTGTCCTTGTCCACTATAAGGTCCATTTCCCAGTCACCGAAGCGCTTGCCGTCCGCTTCCGCCGGACGTTGGTGTATACTCACGCGGTTGCGGATGTTCGTGGCCTTGGTTTCATGCCGACGTGAGGCCTTACGCCTGTATTTCATCTTATGGCGGCAATGGGAGGCCAGCTCCCCACTTTCGTCCCTGCGGATGATGGCATAAATTGTTTCATGGGAAACGCTTATGCCATCCAGTCCCAAACGTCCGGATATCTGCCGTGGGGACCACTGCTCGGTTTTTATCAGCTCGATGATGCGCCATTTCAACACCGCCGGCAGGGATCTGTTGCCGGGCGAATGACGCAGGCGGCTTTCCGCCATGTCATGAGCCTTGTTCCATATATACCTGCCGCTCGGCGTGGAGTTGCGACAGACCTCACGGCTTACCGTCGATTTGTGGACTCCTATGGAACGAGCAATCATTTCCAGAGTCTCACCCCTTTGTCTTCCCAGGTAAATTGCGTACCTTTGCTCACGGGTTAAGTGCTTGTACATAAATTTGCAATACAAAAAGTAATTAATCCGTGGGGAGACAGCGGTCTCCCTTTTTTGTTTTGTATTGCTGGATGGCCCGAAGAACGGCTTCCACCGCTTCTTCCTCCGACCTTTCCGCTACGCTCCAAGGACGGAGGAAGGCGGTGGAGGAGTTGCACTTCTAATTTGACGGTGGGGCCTGGCGTTGATTTTTTTCCTGATCTTGTCTATTTTCCGCTCTGTAACGGTGCTGATGTCCGTCCTTTTTGGAATGTATTGTCGTATCAACTTGTTGGCGTTTTGCTCCTTTCTGCCATGCGCAATAGGAGTCGGCAAAATACACAGGTACGTTCAATTTCTTGGTTATCCATTCGTGTTCGGCGAACTCGCTGCCGTTGTCCGTTGTTATGGACTTCACCCCCTGTCCTTTGTAAGGCAGGAGCAGCTTCCACACGGCTTTCGCCACGGGCCCGGCCTTCTTCCCCTGTTTGAGCTTCTCCATGAGCAGGAAGTTCGTGCTCCTTTCCGTCAACGTAAGGATTGCGTTGCTGTCCTTGTCCACTATAAGGTCCATTTCCCAGTCACCGAAGCGCTTGCCGTCCGCTTCCGCCGGACGTTGGTGTATACTCACGCGGTTGCGGATGTTCGTGGCATTGGTTTCATGCCGACGTGAGGCCTTACGCCTGTATTTCATCTTATGGTGGCAATGGGAGGCCAGCTCCCCACTTTCGTCCCTGCGGATGATGGCATAAATTGTTTCATGGGAAACGCTTATGCCATCCAATCCCAAACGTCCGGATATCTGCCGTGGGGACCATTGCTCGGTTTTTATCAGCTCGATGATGCGCCATTTCAACACCGCCGGCAGGGATCTGTTGCCGGGCGAATGACGCAGGCGGCTTTTCGCCATGTCATGAGCCTTGTTCCATATATACCTGCCGCTCGGCGTGGAGTTGCGACAGACCTCACGGCTTACCGTCGATTTGTGGACTCCTATGGAACGAGCAATCATTTCCAGAGTCTCACCCCTTTGTTTTCCTAGGTAAATTGCGTACCTTTGCACACGGGTTAAGTGCTTGTACATAATTTGCAATACAAAAGTAATTAATCCGTGGGAGACAGCGGTCTCCCTTTTTTGTTTTGTATTGCTGGATGACCCGAAGTGCGGCTTCCACCGCCTTCCTCCGACCTTTCCGCTACGCCCAAGGACGGAGGAAGGCGGTGGAGGAGTTGCACTTCTAATTTGACGGTGGGTCGGATGAGACGGATGTATTAGTATGTCAGGCTGAAACTGACGACATCTCAACCACCAGGCTGAAACTGATTAGGGAAAAACTTAAGCAGCAGACTGAATCTGTTGCGGATAATTTTTCAAATTGTCTGTTCATGATAGAGATGAATCCTGAACACCAACTCTTGACCAATGAGTTAAAAGAGCTTTTTGATGACGATACCAAACTATCGTGGGGATTAAGGGTAAATCCTAAAATTGCATCAGTAAAAGTCACAGAAGTTCTCAGCGGGAAAAAACATTGACAATTTAAAGTATTTATAGTGCTAAAGTGCCAAAACTGAAATATAAAAACTTCTAAATGAATTCTGTTTTCATTTACAGAATTTTTTTTTGACAGTGCCCATAAAATATTTATAATGCTAAAAGAAAGTGCCAATTATTTGAAATACAGATAATTGGTACTTTTTTATTAAGTATTAAGTTTTTCGTCTTTGTTGCAGCGTACGATTGTACACCTCTTATTGTGACAAGGCACACAAGTCTTGGATATGCAGCCGTTGCGGGTATGAATTTACGCTTCGTTCCTACGCAATAATAATGTATGGGAGCAACCTGCCAATCCGTGATGGACTCGCCGTGATGTTTCTCTTGACGGTGACCATGCGTGCAATATCCGTTAGGAATATTCAGCGACAATTGGAACGCAAGCGTTACCAGGCGGTATGAGGAATTGTTCACAAACTCCGTGTTGTGATGGGTAAACGTGATGCGCGCTATGGTCTTCATGGGGATGGGGATGTGGATATAGACAAAGGCTAATTCTCCACAGAAACGCCTGAAGAATAGAAAGATTGTTCCTTGACACACGGAATTTTATTTTGATGGATGCCATACATTTTGTTTTTTATTATTGTATTTTATATTCCTTATTTATATGGGGATATTGTTAACCTGAGTTCGACATAATCTGTTTAAATAAATTACATCTTAGCTATCTTTTCTTCCTAAGATATTCCTCGTATGTTACGGCTTTGCTTTGTACCGCTTGCTCATATTGCTCGAAAGCCCTTGAACACTCTTTGAGGAAA
>VOFD01000916.1_pt1 | contig 38295 bp, 53 predicted proteins | sample 5384101 | NCBI WGS metagenome assembly VOFD01 (sample SAMN12384723, study PRJNA508395) | human gut metagenome | isolation source: healthy gut C | host: Homo sapiens
TGCTACCTCTATTTCATACTCACACTTATTGCGCGCACTTTGAATCATCTCAGCGCCAAGTTCCTGCTCTATCTGTACTGCATCTTTATCGAATGTTCCATCAATAATCAGCCGAATTTTTCCCGCTGTAACATACAAATTGTTTATTTGAATATATTCCCCTGATGCCACCTGAATACATTCATTCTTTACCTTCAATTCATGTTCCGATCCGATATAATTGAGGCTATCCGCTTTAATCACCAGAGGTGCAGTTCTTATATCATAATCATAAAGGAATATACTATTATCCCCACATATATTTTTCTTCATAATCTCCAAACAGCTCAATCAGATTTTTTCTCTGTTATGCCAAAATTCTTTTCCTCGTTCACTACGAAAAAATTATATTTTTTATTTCCATCCCCATAAGAATCCCATACGCTTAAAAATGGTACTACCTGATCCTGACTCCATTCTGCTGCCTGTACTTCTTTTGATAACCAGTTAAGCAGCTGACAACTCCTGCCTGCCAAAAAGATCCACGTCCACATTCAAGTTGCTCGTTTGACGCTATTGTTTCCGCAAGTATATCCGTTTCATTTTCTTCTCTTGTAAACGTCACCGGATCTGCCGACACTATAATTGCCACTACGCAGAATGCAGAAACCATATTGATTCTGCAGCTCTTTATCTGAAGTTCAAATTGATCTTTTGAACGACCTCACACATTTTTCGGCATAAAAGTACCAGCAATGCATAATAAACATAAGCAGCATAGCGAATTGATATATCATCTTCCCGCTTTCCTCCAATTAAATAGATAACGAGTACCACCGGCACACTGATTGTCATTATGGCATCTACCATACTCACATTCTCTATTTTTTTTTACCCGAATCTCCTTTACCCGTGCTCCAACCACCGCAAACGCCATAAGCAGAAACAGCAGTCTCAAAAACGCAATTACCGTGTTATACTGCAGTACATCATTGCCAATCAAATTGATATTAAACATCGACAAAAGTCCGCTTATTCCAACCTGAATGTTCTCTCCCAGTTCGCCAATGGTTACGAATGTACTGGCTCCATATCCTCCATAAACATAGGTCTCAAAAACCAATTTCCCAAGAATAAGACCTGACATACCAACTAGCAGAATCTGTTTGATATATTTTTTTACCACACCACACTGTATAAAATATATTACCCAATACAGCAGAAACGGCAGCCAGCAGTTCACTGCTATCAAAATATCCTTCTCTGCAATTCCAATCAAAGAAATAATTGCCAAAATACAAATATCTTTCTTCTGAATCTGATGCAGATCATTTCCTCTGAAAAGAATATAAACAAGACACACCAATGGAACAACAATTGTCCACACATGAAACTTCAACGGCTGAATACTTGCTGTTCCAAAGCACCCCGGCATACTACAGAATACAAATACCGGAACGATCCACCACTCTACTTTTTCCTTTCTATATACAGCCAATAAAAGAGCCATTGTAATACATATAAAATATTTTACAGAAAAAAAAGGTCTGTAGAAAGATTTCACATGGACCTAATATTAAGTACAGTCCCGCGTTAATCCAATTAAATGGAGATAACCAGTAACTCCATCTCCAATTCCCCATCTCTATCATATCTCGCAAATCTGTTGCACTACCTGCATCATCAGAGTGAATTGGTATCTCCATATGTATTAGTTCATTATAAAAATACAGTGCACATACCATGCCAACCATGATTAAAATTAAGATAGACACAGCTTTTTTTTTCTTGTTTTTCATATTTCTTCTCCAACGTCTTTTCGCTACCGTTAAATATTAACTTTTATCTTTTTCTCTGCATGTATATGTACACCATCCCTGGTTCCCTTCCACCATGCTTTTTGCAATATCTTTTCTTCCGTGCAGCAATGCTTCTGCTATATAATATATAGTAAACACATGTATAAAAATTAGATAATAACTTATCATATGGTACCATTTTGCATATTTTTTCATAAATACCGTACGATTCTTGGCATAATGATATGCTCTTTCTGGGAAACCGAGTCCCAACGTCCGCAGTTTTGCGTCTTCTCCCTTGCTTATATAACTCATATGATGCGTTCTTGCATCTGTCACTATGTACGCCGTAAATCCTGCTTTTAAAATGCGATACCCAAAATCTGCCTCTTCATACATCGCATAATAAGATGTATCAAAACCACCGACTGCTTCAATTGCATCCTTGCTAACCATCATGATATTCGGAGAATAACATGTAGCATACCTCTTTTTAGTCCCACTTCCTCAACCTTTTTCCCTGCATACAAACCCTTCGGTCTGGAAGAAAAAAAATGATAATCTCCGCTTGCAAGCCAAATAGTGTCTCCATAATATTTATTAATTGATAGTGGTCCAACCAATCCTATTCTGGAATCTTTTTTCCATCTCTGCCACAAGATGCCTGATCATATCCGGGTATACAATATTATCATTATCTACAAATAAAAAGTATTCTCCCTTAGCATGCATAATCCCTTCATTTCTGCCTCCGGCAGCCATCAGATTTTCTTTCAAACCTATCATATGCACACGTTTGTCACTTCCAAACTTCTCCTGCATAAGTTCAACCGTATTATCCGTAGAGTTATTATCTACAATCAGAACTTCCAGATTTGTATAAGTGCTTTTTAATATAGAATCTACACACTCACTTAACATTTTCCCACGGTTATATGTCGGAATAATTACAGACACCAGTTTCATAGCTTTTCTACTTTCCTCCCTGTAAATATGCATCACAGCACAGCCTGATTCCGTCTTCAAAGCAGATTTCTGCGCGATACCCCGTATCACGCGTCAACTTTTCAACATCAATCTTAGTAAAATCAACATTATGCCCGTTAAAATCTTTTAAGCCGATTCCACTCTCTATTTTCTCGTTCACAATGTTCCTTAATTCTATTATAAACTCTTTTAACGGTCTCGGATGTCCATATCCCACATAATAAGCTGTATTCTTCTTTCCTTTTTCGCAGGCATACATCAATGCCCTTGCAATGTCTGTCACATAGGCAAAATCAGCAAACTGCTCCGCACTTGTAAGACTTGGAACTTCCCTCGCGTATAGCTTCTGATCAAAAAATTAATAAAATTATTTGTAGTATCATCTGCACCATAAAAATTAGAAATATACGTCCAGCATAAGTCAATCCCATATTCCGTACACAGGCACTTGCACAAATATTCTGCACTGATCTTCCCTATTGCATAGCAGGTTACCATTTCAGGCGAGATCTGATCCTCTGTCAAATAATCCCGGTACATTAACTGCGTAACACTTCCTGCAACTAACAGCCTTTTTTTATCTGCATCCGTTTCATTGCCTCGATTAGTTTACAAGTAGACAGCACATTTTCCATCTGAAGTTCATAGTTCTTCCGCAAATCTCCAGAAGATCCTGCCCACGCCAGATGATATACATATTCTATCTGTGCACCATCTATTTTCTCCGGAAGACTGTCCCAGTTTTTCATATCACAATAGACCAATTTGACATTTGGCAGTTGATCGATACAAGACACCTCCGACTCTTCACTTCTTATGACCGCATATACCTTATAGTCATTATCAATCAGTGTCTGCACCAGATGATGTCCCATAAAACCATTTGCACCTGTAACGATTGCACCTTTCACATCCATCCTCCCTCGTATCAAAGATATCTTTTGCAGTATTCTTCAAAAGACATTGCATGCTGATCTTTTTCCGACAATATTTCCCTGTCAATCCCCTCCATTGGCCACTGAATATTCAGCTGCGTATCTTTATAATAGATTCCTCCACACTGTTCCGGGATATATCGCCCTGAACACTGATACGAAAATATTGTGTTATCTTCTAATGCCAAAAAGCCATGTGCAAATCCTTCCGGTATGTACAATCCTTTATGATCATTCTCACGCAATGTCTCGCCATGCCACTTGCCAAACGTACTGAATCCCTCCGGAGATCAACAGCCACATCATAAATGGCGCCCTTTATCACATGAAGCAGCTTTGCCTGTGACTCTCCTGTTTGAAAATGAAGACCTCTGATTGCTCCCTTATGTGAGTAAATATCACTCCACTCCGTCACAGAAAAGTCCAACCCATTTTCAGCAAAAATATTTCTTTCAAAATTCTTCCGGTAAAATCCCCGATTATCATTCGCCACATGCGCGTGAATCAGCAGCATTCCCTCCAAATCGAGTTTCTCTATTTCAAATCCCATATGTATTAAATTCCTCCTAGCAGCATCTTATTTGCCAACGGCACTTTCTTAATAATGTATATTGCTGCATGACATATCACAAGTATGCCAACGGTCAATATAATATCTAATATATAATTTACTCTCTCAGCCTTAAAAACCGAGTAGCAGACTCCGCTTATTATCTTGCTGGACAAAATATATATTCCAATCGATTCTCTTCCGATTGCAGAAATTATTTTATGAATAAGATTTTGTCTGTAAAATTTCCAAACAACAAGCAGCATTATTGCCGATCCCGCACAACCGATCCCGTATCGCTGTAAATCATATCCAATATACTGCACCCATGATAAATTACCATATATATCAAATCCACTTACATAAATGTACGTATCAAACTGATATAAGCCAAGCAGAACAATAAATGCAATACAGATGATTACTTTATATCTATATACTTTTTCAGCAAGATCAACTTTATGTATTCTCATCAAATACACACTAACAAAGAATGGGTATAAAAATTTTGTTCCTGCACCCCCCCCGCAAAAACTTCCGAATCAGGTATCACTAGCATTCCTGCAATAGACAATAAATATATTCCTATATTATCACAAAAAAAATGGTGTACAACTACAACAAGAAGCATACATACAAATATTGCCCACAGAAACCAGAAATTTGTCAAAAACATGCCAAACCAGCCTTTGACCCAGGCCGCAAAATCAATATTTCCACGTATTATACTCAATCCCGCGTTTAATAGCATCCACAATGTAATCCAAGAGGCAATAGGGATAATCAGACTTTCTGCCTTTCTCCTTATAATATCGAAAGAAGCATACTTCTCAATCGTACTTCCAAACAGCCATCCACTGATGCAGGCGAACAACGGCATATGAAAACTATAAATTACTTTAAATATAAGATTATTATAGATGCCATTTACAGAAAAAAATTCATGTCCACTCGCATATTCCATGCAATGCCCAAACACAACTAAAATAATAGCCCATCCTCTTAAAACATCTATTTTTTCATTGCGCTTCATTTTTTCTTCTCGCCATTCCTTTTAACGTACTAATCGTATAACACAATGCTACCCTGAAGCAAATAATCGGATGTAAGAACCATGCTGCATCCCGCATTTTAGAAAAACCAACAATCGCATCCTTTAGCGGAATAACAAATGTTCCCATTGTCAGACCTAATTTGACCATTTTCATCGCATTCATATCATAATTCATCGCGCGTTCTTTTCCGTCTTCATTATATCTGTCAATGTTTCGTTTTAACTTTTTCATCAACTGTTTAATATTTTTTACATGGTTATGACCAAAATAGTCTTTTAGAAAGATAAATTCATCCTTTCCCTCCCTTGCAAGGATAGAGCATATATCCATATGCAGAATAATGCCATCTTTCTCTGCCTTCAAAATATCCTTCTTCCGACAAAGGAATCCCTGATCTCCCATTGTCGGGATTTCTTCCGGCTTCATCTTAACTTTAAAATATTCTGGTGTTTCTTTCACTACGGTTCCATTTAACGTCCATGTCTTATTGACCACCGGCATGTGATCCTGCATACGCAGGTAATAAGTTGTAGGATCAGTCGTCCCAAATAAAGAACAATATCTGTTCGTAGCATAATCTTTCTTATCATAATATTCCCATACACACTCAACTGCACTTGCATCCTCATCTTCAATAACAGTAACCATGTTCTTTATTAAATCTGGATTCACAAAAAAATTATCATCATCTGCAATAAAAATATACTCTCCACTACAGTTCTTCAACGCAAGCGTTCTTCTATATTCCATATCTGGGTTATGATCCCGTAAGATAATACAGCCATTTTTCTGTGCAACTTCATATGTATTATCCTCCGAATAAAAAATCTGCCAGCACTATTTCAATCTTATCCTGCGGATAAGATTGCTTTCGTATATTTGCAATAAATTTTTCAAGATTGCTTCCTCGATTATAGCAAGGCATTGCAATTGAAACTAATGGCCACTCTCGTTCCATATCCTTTACCCATTACCTTTCTAGTTCCATTTTATCCATGGTGCATTATTCTCTGCTATTAACTTTTCCAACAGTTCCTTGTCTCTCATTGTATCCATACACTGCCAGAAACCATCATGCCTATATGCATCCAATTCCCCATCTCTCGCACAAGATTCCAGGGGATAACGTTCAAAAACAATGTCATCGCCTTCAATCCGCCTAAAAATCTCCGGTTCTACTACCATATAGCCACCATTAATCCAACCACCATCTTCTTTTTTTCTTCTCTGCAAAAGAATCTATCTTTCCCCCATTTTCAATGTCAAGAGTTCCAAATCTTCCTCCCGGCTGAACAGCTGTCAGTGTTACAATCCGTTTGTTTTTCTTATGAAACTCCAATAGCTTATCAAGCGGTACATCGCTCACACCATCCCCATAAGTCAACATAAAAGCCTCATTTTCAGTGTATTTTTGGATACGTTTAATCCTTCCCCCTGTCATTGTGTTTAATCCAGTATCTACAATCGTCACTTTCCATGGTTCTGCCGCATTATTATGTACCTGCATCATATTTTCCGAAGTGAAGTCAAAAGTCACATCACTTCTGTGTAAATAATAATTGGCAAAGTATTCCTTAATAACATGCTGCTTATATCCAGCACATATAATAAACTCATTAAACCCATAGTTGGAATAATACTTCATTATATGCCACAAGATTGGCTGCCCCATTTCAATCATCGGCTTTGGTCTCAAATGACTTTCTTCACTGATTCGTGTTCCATACCCACCTGCAAGCAATACAACTTTCATTTTAAATCCTCCGTTTGCTACATATTTACCTTTTCTTATCTTTTTTGCTATTCATCTATCTCTAAAGAAAAGTTCGTTATTTGAATGTCATCTGTATTAAATACTACTTTAAAGCTAATTTCCTCTTCTTTTTTTGACTTGTAAATAATAAATCTTTCTCTTGTCCCCACATTCGCCCACAGTCATTTGTACATTCTCAGCTTCTGTACTTGCGGAAACTTTTCTTACTTTCTCTCCATATAAAACTAATTTGTATGTTCCTGGTTTTACCGGTATCGACGAACTCTCCATCGTTTTTTCATTTTTTTCCCTATCAAAGGTTCCTCATTAGTACATATTTTGCCTTCAATTTCAATAGGCAGAGTTTCAGAAATCGCTCTTAACAGAACATGATTTGTATTTATCTCCTGCTCTGTCATGTTATCAACATGAACCGTCAACTTATCGCTTTTTTGCTGGCAGCTTATCAATATCTTCTGCCAACCATCTTCGCATGATCTGCTTAAAATCTCCCCCCTTCAACCTGTAGTTGTATTTCTCTACCAATATCCATAAATGATATTTCATACGTTCCTAGAAACTCACCATTCATACAAAAGTTGGCATGCTCCGTTTTTTCAAATTCTCTAGGTATTATTCTGACATCATAATCATATACATACACATTATGATACTCGTCTGCCGTAATCTGCTTCTCCGGATATCCGTATATTCCAACAATGTTTTCTGGAATCATCCCGAATGACGTTTCATCCCAGCTTTCGTTTTGGCTGACGCTCGAAATGACTGTGCGAAATGTTGTAGCCTTGTCTTCATATAAAGATAATGTTGATATATCAGATTGGACTAAGCTCCCATTCTCTATGTTACAAGGTTGAACCAGCACCGTTCCTTCTGATAATACGCTGACTACGTTGGCAGACCAATAAGGTGCCACCGCATATGAAATTTCATTTTGCTCTAAGGTATTTGTTAAATCATCAAACTCATATACTAAACTATTGGGGTTCACAATAACAAACTCTGACACACTTAACACTACTATCCCTGCTACAACGCCTCTATATTTTATCATTGATGTCAGTCTGTCAAGCATATCATAGCTAATAATTGGGAGTAGGAACAGCAGACACTGACAATAACGCATACTAATCACATCTCCCTGTGCCCCCGTCATTACAAATGCTGCTATCACTGTCAAAATAACTATGCAAATATGCCTTTTCCACACGGTTCTTTCCTTAGACTTTACAATATACCACACGGTATACCCTATACCCATACACAAAAAGCACATTTTATAAACTTCGGCAAAAAATCTACTGCCACAATTTTCTTTTCAATAATCTGGCAGTTGAACATTCCAAACAAGCCTAAAAAAAGAATACAGAAATATCATCTACAATATCCTTCACAGAAGAAAAATCTCTATTTCCGTATATAGAAAGTTCAAGCGGTATTCCTTTTATCGAACAGAATACATACAGAATTGCGCAGACACTGCATAAAAAGAGTAAGCACCATATTCCCTTTCTATAACCATCCTTTTTCACATATTCTCTTATATGTACCAATATCAGTGGAGCCAGCACAACCACGATTGACAGCACATAATCCATCTGCAAAAATGCAGCTATCACTAATGCAGCGATCACAATTTTTTTCTTTGTTGTCGCCTGCATCTTTTTTTTTCTGCCAACAAAATCAGTAACAGGATAATGGTTGGTCCAGTGTGAAATTTTGAGATCTGGATTTCTGCAACTCCCTCGACTCCCAACAATGCGCACATCCAAACCAAATATGCAAGTTTGCACGTGACAATTTCCCATGTATCATTCTTTTCGATCAATATAATTGCAGTCAAAAAAAAACATAATAAAAAACTGTATACAAAAAACAAGTATTGTGGAAAACTCTGTATATCCCCAGATATTGCAGCAAATTCTTTCTAGAATAGCAAATATGCTATAACTGTTATGAAGATAACTACTTCCCCAAAAAAAATTTATCATCCATCAATGCAAATGTTGAACCAGCATCATCTGAATGGAATGGAATACTTATGTTTGAAATACAATAGTAGTAATAGAGGCTTGCCATGCTTGCCATGATACTTGCAACAACTATGACAATATTTATCAATATGTATATTCCAAACACCACCAAAGCATTAATGGCACTATTATATAAATGCCCAAAGGTATAGCCGTCTGCTCCAAATAAAATCAATTGTGCAGGACACACAAATACCGCCACAAAAAAAGCAATCACAACCATGCTGATTTTATTCAATCTTTTTTTCTTAGATGTATATCATTATCAGCTAATCTGCTAACTTCAAATACCAGGCACCCTACAAAAAATGCTGCTGAATACTGCATAATATCTATAATATAAGGAAAACCTGATCCTCTTCCCGACAAGACCATATACAAATCATACGAATTAAAAATTGCCGCTGCCACAAATACTATATTATGATTTATAATATTATCATATTTCATAATGATCCAAAATATAATATAGCAGAAAAACGTTACCGACATTGTCCATGCCGGTCCATTTAACGATAACTCCGGCGTTACAAAATGCCCCCCGAAAAAGGTTCCCACAATAACATCCGTAATGCTATTTGCCTGATAAACATAAAAATCCAGTCCATTTGCAACTCTTATCTGCTGCAATATAAAGCAAAATAACATTGTAGAGAAATGAAGAGGCCAAAGCCGCTGTATTTTAGGCGTAATATATCTCGAAAAGCTTTCTTCTCCACTTCTATCATAATAATGCTTCATCAACATGTATCCTGAAACTGCGAAGAAAAAATATGATAGCATATCCACCATTTGCAGCCAATGTCTGAAAAGTTCCCGAACTCCAAAGCGGCAGCTGACTTCCATTCGGAAACATTGCATAATAATGTCCTATTACCACCATCAATGTTCCCATTACCTTTAGCCAGTCATAAGCTGCCATTCTTGTAATTACTTTTTCTTTTTTATTTCCATTTTCCATGACATTCCCCATATTTCATTTACTTGCTTTTAATACATTTCATTAAGGAACTCTTCAAACAGTTTTGAAATATTCAAATCAAGGTAATCTTTTGAAAACTGGTACGCCGCTTTCCTTGTCCTATCATATTGTTCCTTATTTTCAATAGTCTCTTTCATCATGGTTACCAATCCATTAGAATTCTTTTTCCTTACAAAGATAACCGGCTCTTCCCTCATCAACAGCATCTCTTAGTCCCTCTGTATCATACACAATACTAGGCGTCCCAACATATGCTGCCTCCGAAATAGGAATGCCCCATCCCTCTCTGTTGGATGGAAATACCAATGCCGTTGTTCTGCTCAACAATTCCAACTTTTTTTCTTCTGAAACAAATCCCCAACAAATAATATCCGCTTTTTTTCTTCTTCTGTTCCAAGCTTCATACCATACCTCTCGCAGATCGGCATGATTTTCCGTGCAATATACCCCTCATTTTTTCTTGCCCAGAATCCACAGCTTTGCATTCGGATAATCCTCTTTTAATTTTCCAATTGCCTCTACTGCCGCATCTATCCCCTTATATACCACATATCTTCCCACATATGTAAAAAGTCGGGCATGCCTCTTTCTCTATAAATTTTTCCTTTTCCCATGGTTTGATTTTCATTGCTATCGGAATAATCTTTACCTTATTTTCCATAAATCCGATATCCAACAGATCTTTTCTGGTTGAATTCGACAACGCGATTGTATAGTCTTTCCGATAAATCCGTAGAAGTGGGGTCTCCAACAGTTTTCCAATCGTGCTGATCGGCGGTTTTAAATTGATATCCCAGATTTCTCTTGTAAGCTGATGAATATAAAAGATTCTTTTTTCTTTCTTAACCCAGAACGGTGTAAAAAAGCGATGCGTATTACACTGATCCAATACAAATTCAATATTCTTTCGATTCTTTTTATAATATAAGAAAGCATACCAAATAACACTGAATACATTGCCTTTTCGGATATAATTAACCCCATCAATTATCTCATCATCTGCCAATTTTCCATACTGCGCGGCTATATGAATGACTCTATAACGGTTCATGTCCATGCCGCTAAGCATTTCATGTGTCTGTACTTCTGCCCCTCCCGCCGTAGGAGACTTGATATCTCTCCATGACAAAGATAAAACTGTCGTTTTTTCACTGGGTTGCAATCTTTCTGTATACTTCATCCCCTGCTCTCCTCATTTTTTGTCTTTACTCTATGTCTTATATATTGCAGATATAAAACATTCAATAAAAAAAGCGATCAATAATACACACCCAGCCATTGTCATCAACTGTGTTACCGATTCATGAAACCACACACTAAAAACGATAATTGTTACTAACGAAACAACCATAACCGTACCAAACACTTTAACCCGATCAATCGCAAGTAAGTAATTCATCATTACTGTAATGAAAGTCAGTGCTACCACATAAATACAGACTGCCGGCAAAATATTAATTGCCTGCAGGTAACGTTCTCCAAACAGTATACCTATTACCAGTTTTCCAAATAATAACATACCAGACGCACAGGCAACTGCCATCCTGCCGCCATAGAGCATCGCCTTTCCCAAAAGCCTCTCCGTACTCTCTCCCTTCTGATGCTTTTCAACCACCATAGGAAAAAGTGTCGCTACAATCGCTGTAGATACATACATGGCAATCTTTCCAAGTACCGATGCTGAGGAATAAAGGCCCGCTTCCGTATCATTAAAATACGCTTTTACCAGAAGAATATCTCCATTTGTCAGCGCTATAACACATCCCTGCGCTACAATCGTTCCAATAGAATAGTGCATAAACTCTTTCAGATCAATGCCATGTTCTGCTACTCTCGCCTTCCCACTCCAAACATACTTTTTCATATAACGCATGCCATATACAATGGCAAGCAATGTTCCGATCAGAATTGCTGCAATAATGCCATACACCTTCCAGCCCAGTATAACCAGCACAATGCTGAAAATCAGTTTTCCAATTGCAATCAGAATCGACTGCATCCCATACTGAAAAAACTTTTTCAATCCCTGAAGTGTTCCAGAAGTAATGGAATAGCACAGATTTGCCACTGTAATCACCAATGCGCCAATTACATAGCATCGGGAATCCAATGCAAATAAAGACGTGATCTTATTCAGTAAAAGCAGAATAACAACCGCAAGTATCAGTCCTACACATGTAGCAACCTTCAACATCAGGGAAATAACGCTCCTGATACGGGTTTTCTCTTCATTTAATGCATTCAGCGCAATGTATCTCGCGGAAATCATTGTAATGATTGTAGTTGGTATCGACAAAACCCCTACTAACGATACCACCGTATTGGCCTGCGCATACTGTTCTACCTCCATCAGATTTCCCATAATAATCTGAAACAGATAATTGCAGACATTCGCGCTCATCATCAGCACAAACAACATGAAACTGTTTTTTTCAAATTCCCGTCCTGTTTTTTCTTCATCCTTTTCAATCTTTCAGTTCCGTATTTTCATCTAATCTCTCGTCTTTAGCAATATATATCGGTCGATTCTTCACTTCCATATAAATACGAGCCAGATATTCTCCAATAATTCCAAGAAGCAGAATAATAATGCTTCCTATAAATAAAATTGCAAACATAATCGATGAATACCCACTCTTCACCCCACCTGAAATCAACATGTTCAGCGCAATATAAATACCATAGACTAAAGCCACTATCATGACTATAAATCCAAGATAGATAGCTCCCCGAAGTGGTGCCGTTGCAAAAGACATAAATCCGTTTACCGCATACCGCAATAACCCAGAAAATGACCACTTTGTATTTCCTGCTGCACGTTCTACATTCTCATATTCAATCCACTTTGTTTCAAATCCGACCCACGCAAAAATCCCCTTTGTGAAGCGGTTTTTCTCGCCTATTGCCAACACAGCGTCCACAAATTTTCTGGACATCAGCCGGTAATCCGTCGTACCCTGCTCCATTTTAGTCGATGTCATCTTCGTTGCCATACTATAAAACAATCTGGAAAACGCACTGCGGATCGGCGGTTCTCCATTGCGGTTGACTCTTCTGGCTCCGCAACATTCGTATCCTTCTTCTATTCCTTTTACCATCTCAAGAAGCAGTTCTGGCGGATGCTGTAAATCTGCATCCATCAACGCTATGTAATCCGCGGTTGAATTCTTAAGTCCCGCGTAAATGGCTGCCTCCTTACCAAAATTTCGTGCAAAGGAAATGTAATGCACCTCGTTTTCGTCCGCATGTTCACTAACCTCTTTAATCTTTGTGAAGGAAGAATCCCTGCTTCCGTCATCCACATACAAAATCGACACCTGATACCCTGGCAACTTTTTTGCCACCTCATGAATGCTTTGGTAAATCAGTGGAATACATTCCTCCTCATTGTAGCAGGGAATGACAACGTCAATTCGCTTTTTCTTCTCCATTTTGCTTCCTCACTTTATCTATTTTAGACCGCTGTACCTTTTTTAGCTCATCAGTATCTGCTCTTTTATATTCTCATAAGAAAAATCCTGCAGTCTCTTCTTCTGTTACTTCACAATCTCATTCTTATACTGTTCATCCTCGATTACCTGATGTATTTTTTTCCGCCACTCTTTCCGGTTCTTTGCTCTCCACCAGCACTCCGCTGCCTCCGAGCGTTCCGGGAATGGCAGTGGAAGCATAAGCAACAATTGGTGTCTCAAAGAACATCGCCTCCACCAATGGCACACAGAATCCCTCATGTTCACTCATGCATAAAAAGAGATCTGCAATTTTATAGTACGCCAAAATTGCGTCAAATGCAATATGGCCCGGGAAGATGACGTCTTCCACCCCGCATTTTTTAATATACTCCTGCAGATACTGATAATACCTGTCCGTCTCCTGATAGTTACCCACCAGAAACAGTCTCGCCGTCGAATTATAATTTTCTTTTGTAAGCAGCAAAGCAGGCGATCACATCCTCAATCTTCTTGTTCGGCACGATTCTTCCGACAAATACAATGTTTGTTTTCCCATCCGAATAACGGGATATCACATTCTCATCCGGCTGCCGTTCATAATCCTTAAAGGGAATCAGAATCGGAATCACCGAGATTGGGCACTGATACCCCATGTCGATCAGATCCTTTTTATTGAAATCCGAGACAACGATTCCGTAATCGATAGCATCTCTCATACTTTTGATCTGAGCCAGACCTTTTCTCGTAATAGTCTCCGCCTTTTCATCATATCCGTGGAAAAATTCCGGCGGCGTCACATTGTGGTAACGCAAAACCACCTTTGCAGTTGTCTCTTCGATCAGCCCCTGGAATCCATCTTCCGATGCATAGTGATAAATGATGATATCATCTTCTGTCAGTTCAGGCAAAAGATCAATATTATACACGTTCTCTTCCTTTATCTTCGGATGAACAGCAAATGTAAAGATTGCCGTCGCATATCCTGCTCCCTCGAGCATATGTTTGATTGCAAGCGCATCATTACCGACCGCATCTCCAAAATTAAGAGAGGACACCAGCTGTATGATGCGTGGTTTCTTGTCCGCATTCAGTTCAAAGATTGATCGCATTCCAAGCTTCGCATTTAACTGTGTCACCTGGAGCTGTAACTGTTCAATGTGGCTGCGTAAAATATCATTTTCTTCCATCAGAAGCGTATGCATCCGGTCATAGTCTTCCGCCATATTGGCGACAATCTGATTATAGTCCTTTCTGTTTTCCCCATGCGGGCATTACATACCACCTGATACACTTGCGCACGATATGCTTCAATCCGCGAATGAATGCGCCAATAACCGGAATATCATTCACGATCTCTGGTTCTTCAACGCTAAGACTTTCATATGCCCGCTGCAAATTTTGTCTTGAAAGATTCTGATTGGTGCGCAGTTCAAAGCGAACCTTTTCCGGTTTCCTCATAAACCTCTTCTCCTCTGATTCGGTAATTATATAAATGTGATCTTTTTGACCACAATATCTTCCTCTGTTACATTTGATAGAACAAATTCCAGGTTTTCGGCCTTCTCTTCCAGATATAAGCTTATGGTATTAAATCCGTCCTTTAACTGCATCTCACCCAGCCTGACATTACCGGACTCCTTGGTAACTGTAAGCACCGGTGTTGCGCTTCCCTCATAGGACACTTCCACACACAGCTTATACTGCATTGGAGGCACGGTCAGATAAGGACCGTACATCACTCCTCCATTGTGAACAACCAGCCGATCCTCCATCCATTCGCACGCACCGTTATACTTCATCTGTTTCATCAGATTCTCATCACCCCGTGCAACATCGGATAAATAGGTCAGAAGTCTGCTCTGCTTGACCTCCGTTGCAAACGTCCCAACAGGAATTGCCTTCAGATCCGTCCCCTTTACAGCGACCCATTCGTCCGCTCCTATCGAAAAAGCAAGTTCGGCATGTTCGCAAACCTGATCCACCGAATAAGCAAGCGTAAGGCTGCCCGTCTTCCCAGGCTGATACAGATGAGTGCTTTCTCCCTTTTCATCCGTGTAACAGATATCCTGCAGGAGGAAAGTGCTTGCTGCAAGCTGCTGTTCCTGCTGTTCCTGCTTTTCCTGTTTTTCTCTTTCCTTTTCCTGTTCTTCGCGTATCTTCTCCCGCTTCTGTTCTGCAGTCTTCACTCCCATATATTCCAGATATTTCTCATGCACTTCCTTCGGCTGTCCGTCCATGCGTATCCTTCCGGCATCAATCCAGATACTGCGGTCGCATATTTCCTCGATCTGTCCCAGGCTGTGCGACACAATGACAATTGTTGTGCCGCTTTTTTTAATTTCCTGCATCTTTTCAAAGCATTTTTCCTGGAAATGTGCGTCTCCCACGGCCAGAATCTCATCAATCAGCAGAATATCCGCATCCACATTGATTGCAACGGAAAATGCCAGACGCATATACATACCGGAAGAATAGGTTCTCACCGGATTATCGATGTAATCCTCAAGCTCGGAAAAAGCAATGATCTCATCGACACGCGCATCAATCTCTTTTTTGCTCAATCCAAAAATTGACGCGTTGGTATAGATGTTCTCCCTGCCACTCATATCCGGGTGAAATCCGGCTCCAAGTTCAATCAGGCTTGAAACTCTTCCACTCATATCCACGGTACCGCCATCCGGGTAGATAATCTTCGTCAGCAGCTTTAATGTTGTGCTCTTGCCACATCCGTTATGCCCGATCAGACCGACTGCCTCACCCTTTCGCACGTTAAAACTGATCCCGTTTAACACCCAGCGTTCCTCATATCGGTTACGCTTGCGAAACAGAACCCGCTCTTTCAGCTGACTGCCCTTGTCCATATATACTTTAAATTTTTTGTCAGATTTCTGACTTCTATCGCATTTTCTGGCTGCATTTTCATACCTCTTTTTTTATTCTGCCACACATAGTTCCGAAAAGTATTTCTTATATTTTTCGATCATGACATCCCATGCAAAATTTTCCTTCACATATTTTTTGCCCTGCAGCGCCATGGTACGTGCTTCTGCGTGATGCTCTATGATATAATCAACTGCTCCCTCGAACTCAAAATAATCTTCAAAATACAGTCCACCATTGGAGGAAACAGCAAAATTCTGTGTCACGTTGCAGTCTTTATGCACCAATACCGGTCTCTCACACAGCCAGCTCTCCATGATAACATAAGAAAAACTTTCATGCTTTGACGGCTGGCATAACAGTTCTGCCGCCGCATATGCATCGTACTTGTCCTGAATCGGTACAAATCCAAGATCAATCACATGCTCCTTCAACGCCCTCGGAATTGTGATGTCTCCACCTCCGAGCAGTAGCAGTTTTAAGTTTGTATTCCTGCGGAACAGATACTCATGATAGTAATCTAACAATGTATAGATGTTTTTACCGACATCTTTTCTTCCTGCATATAATAAACGGATCATTAATATGATATTTTTCCCGGAATCTCGCCGCATCATATGTCAGTTCTGTGTCCACGCCGAGCCCCATCGTTACCGCCTTCATGTGATCCACATCAAAAATGCGTCTGGTAAGTTCTTCCTCCGGCTTTGCGTTGAACATCATTCCGGCAACTCTGGAAAATACATCGTGAAAATTCTTCAGGTAAACATAACTTTCCTCATGAAAACACGGAATCATGACCGCTTTTTCATAGCACTCCTGCACTCCATAATAGGTAGTTCCAAACATATATGGAATAAAGACAAATGCCGCATATTCGTCCTTGTGCTCTCTGATGTACTGATAAAGATCCGGACTGTTGATCATCTCACGTACAAACGTCTCTTCTTCCTTCGCAGTAAGAGGCATATCACCGTTCATCAGCTTCAGATTGACCTCGTCAAAGGCATGTACATTCCGTTTGCGCACCTTAAAGCGAAGCACAGGAATCCCACCGCTCTCAAAAGTCTTACCCGGCCTGTAATAGTTGCAGTTCCAATTAGAGTGAAACTCTTTCACGCAGGTAGATAAAATCTCCACTTCCATTCCTGCCGCGAACAGATGTCCTGTGATGTCCCGGAGTGCCGCCTCTGCGCCTCCCGATATATTTTCACCATACCACGGTGTTACAAACCCGATTTTCTTCATGTTTTCCTACCTTATTTTCCCTGGATAATCTTGTCGATGATCTGTAAAAACTGTGTCTTTACTTTTTGATTATCAAAATCCTGCAGACGAATCCGCTGGTTTTTTAAAATTTTCTCTTTTAATGCCTCATCCGCCAGAACGCGGTTTACCATTTCCGCTGCTATGATCGGATCATTGTCAGGAAGCAGCAAGCCGCTCCCCCCATGGTCCACGCAATTGCAGAGGTATCTCTTGCCACCACCGGAACATCAAAATACATAGACTCCACGATCGGCACACAGAAGCCCTCATGTTCACTCATACACAAAAACACATCCGCAAGATGGTAATATGCCAGTATCTCATCAAACTTGATCTGCCCGGTAAAGATCACATCCGCAAGACCAAGCTCCCTGACATATGCCTCCAGTTGTTCATGGTACTTATCAATCCCGGCATAAGAGCCCACCAAAATCAGTCTGGACTTCGGGTTGATATAATTTTTATAATAATAGAATGCCTGAATAATATCTTCCTGCTTTTTTGTTTGGCACCACGCGGCCGGTAAACAGAATATTCACATAATCATCGTTATATCTGCGTAGGATGCCGGCATTTGGCTTTTCTCATAGTCCTCAAACGGGATCAAAATCGGCAATACATCAATATCGCACGTAAAACCATACCGGATCAGATCCTCTTTGTTGTACGCCGAATCTGCAATCGCATAGTCAGCAATCTTAGCCAGACGCTTTGCTGCCTTGATTCCCTGCGCACAGCTGGAGCTTGCGTCTCTGTTATATTTTTTGAAATACTGTTCCGGCGTAATGTTGTGATACAGGATGACTTTTTTGCCGCCCAGCTTCTCAATCTCATAATTCAACTTATGTCCGGTGGACAGATGATAGATCACAATATCATCTTCCTCCAGTTTCTCCAACATATCAAACGGCTCTGCCGTTCCCTGCGGCAGGCGCTCATCGATCACCGCCGCGTAGATCTCTGTCTCATAGCCTGCCTCCAGCAGTGCATCCTTCAATGCACGGGTATCATTTCCAACCGCATCCCCAAATGCCAGAACCGGCAAAATCTGAACTATCCGCATGCTCTATTCTCCACACTTTTCTTCTAATCTCTTGCACTTTAATTCCAGGGTTTCCACCTGCTGCTGCAGTTCCATAATCTTGACCGCCTGCTCATCCTGCATTTTAGCATACAGCTGTGTCATTGCCGAGGTTGTATAAAAGTTAAACTGATTCTGCTCATCAATAATCGGCTCCACATAGAATTTGATAAGCTTACGGATGATCTTCTTGAAAAAAACTGCCAGCCGGTTGCCACCGATCAGTCTCCAGCACTGTACCTTTCTGGTACTGTTCATGCGCTCAACCGTCAATCCGAAATGATCCAGCTCGAAATAGTCATCGATCTCGTCTGATATTTCTCCCGTCTTTGCTGCCACATCTGCAAATTTTAATTCATTCTGTGTATATCCACGCTCCGCAATCTGCGTGCGGATATCCTGCATGATCTCTTCTACATTGATCTGTTCCATCTGTTCTGCCATAATTCGCTCTCCAAGTCTACAGTTCTTCTGCAAATCCCTTCTGCAATTTTACAAAAACCAGTTCTCCGATCAGGAGAATACCTACGCCCAGAACAACTGCTGCCGCCAGTGTGCTAAGCTGCGGTGTAGTCTTATAATACAGGATATCCCTGTATGCGTTGATAACCGGTGTCATCGGATTCATATTCCAGATGCGCACCAGCGTTGGATAGGATGCCAGTGCATCCAACACCATCTCCTGTGAATACATGACCGGTGTCAAAAACTGCCATGCCATGGCAATAATACTCAGAATATAAGCAAGATCTCGCAAATATACTGTCAGTGCAGAGGTCAGAAGTGCAATCCCCAGACCCAGTATATATTCCACAATCATAATAATCGGCAAATAAAGCATAGCCACGGGATTGACCCCATAGCCGGTCACAATCAGAACTGCGAATACAACCAGGAAACTGAGCAGCATATTCACGAACGAACTGGTCATATAAGCAATCGGCATTACCTCTCGCGGAAAATAAATCTTTTTCACCATATCACCGGAACCCAGGATGCTGGTAGCTCCCCGGTCAATGAAGAGCTGAAATAAATCCACGGAACCAGCGCCACAAAAAGAAACAGGTAATACTTATCAATTCCGGAACGCATAATAACGGAAAATACCATTGTATACACCAGAAGCTGGAGCAGCGGATTTAAAAATGTCCAGAAAAATCCCAGCACCGAACCTTTATATCTTCCCCGCAAATCCTTTCGCACCAGGCGAAAAATCATCTGCCGGTAATTATATATCTCTTTTATTCTTTCCATAATATCCCTCATTTTACAGCATACATCGTAAGTACCAACTTTTACTCTACCATACTTTACTCTTCAGCGCAACTTTCACGCCCGATCCGCCTGCGCATCATCTGCCGCCTGCAGGATCGGCGCCAGCCGCTCCTTTAACAGCGCCGTGATCGTCTGCGCCCCCAGCACCTCGTTTATTTTCGCTTTTCCGTTCTTTGCAAGTCTGTCATAATATGCCGGATCTTCATACAGCCGCCGCAGATAGCCGGCTGCCTCCTCCACATCTGGCTCCGCCCACCGGTAGCCCTTTTTGTAGTTGCCGGACGTCTCCTGTATCTCCACTTTCCGGAACGATACCATGCAGGCGCTGTCCGCATCCATGAATTCGGTGTTCGACGACCAGTCTGTCGCCACACAGACTGTGTCAAGCAGCATAGCCTCCGCCATCACCAGCCCGAAGCCCTCCGCGCGGTGCAGCGACACAACACATCCACCGCCGCAATCAGGCTGTTGACCTTCGGCTTGTCCAAAACCTCCGCAATCAGATACACGTTCTGATAGCCCTTCGTCTGCTCGCGCAGCACCTCCAGATCTTCCTGCTTCGGATTGTTCATCTTGATCACCAGTCCGACATGTTCATCCTCCACCGGAAACGCTTTTTTATAGGCATCAAGCGCTCCCACCGGGTTCTTGCGCGCCATGGTGCTGTTGGTATCGTACATGATCAGATATAAGAATTTGTCCTCCGGAAGTCCAAAGTCCGCCCTGCCGCAGTTTTCGTCTTTTCCTGCCGTCACATAGTACGGCAGCGTGTACACCGGCTTGTCTGTCACCTTGCGGATACTGCTGCTCGCAAATTCCGAGGGCGTCCAGATCTCGTCGAAAAATTTGATTGCCTCCTGATATTCCTGCGGGAATTCCTCCAGCTCCCACAGCCAGAATGCAATGTTGTAACGGTCTCTCCAGATGTCCTTATTCAGATACAGATACGCCAGTCCTACCTCCTGCGGATTCACATGGAACAGATTCACCCGGTAAGGATAGTCCTCACGCATCCGGTGTTCAAAGCTGTGATCCCCGCGCCGGACATTGCCGTCAAGCTGAAAATTATAAATTCCAAACGGGATCTTTGATAATTCCAGTTCATTCGCCAGCAGACGCATGCTCTGCCCCAGACCGATCTCCGCCCGGATGTCGCCAATCAGATTCACGCCCGCTTCTTTTTTTCTGGTACTCCGCCGGATGAATCGGCTCTTTCTGGTACTTTGCCATCAGCCTCTTTAAGTAGGCAAGCTTTGCCGCCCGCAACAGCTTCTTCGGAAGCAGCTTCTTTAATTTCTGCTTATGATCTGCGATAAAACGCACCATTTTTTGTTTCATGCTATTTTTTTTCCTATCGTCTCCAAGAATTCTTTTAATCCGCCCGCCAGGCGCTCCTTTTTGTAGCGTCCGACGACCGCTTCACACAGGCTATCCGGTACACTCTCTTTTCCGGCTTCCCCGATCTGCCGCATCGCAGCGGCAAGCTGCGGCACCGCATCCTCTGTGTCCAGCTTACAATAGCGCACCGCATCGCCCGCAATCTCATGAAAGATCGGAAGATCACTCACCAGAACCGGCTTGCGGTAGGTCAGCGCCTCGATCACCGGCATACCGAAGCCCTCCGCCCTGCTCGGGAACAAAAAGGCGCTGCATGCGGCATACATCCGGTACTTTTCCTCCGTCTCAAGATAGCCCTGGTAACAGACACCGTCCGTCTCTTTCTGGCACTCCCCTAGCAGTGTCTCGATCATATCCGACCGGATCTTTCCTGCAAGGTACAGCTTCTTTGTGCCGCCGTCCTTCCGATAGTGCACATACGCTTTCAGCAGAAGATCGGTTCCCTTCCGCTCTTCCAGATTGCCGATATACAGAAAATATCCCTCGTCACGGATCGACAGTTCGGGCATCTCCTCGGTAATGATATAAGAAATACAGGACGGAAGCGCCTTTGCCACCGGATAATACTGTTCCACCTGCGTCTTCGTATCCAGGGAATTGTAGATCACCGCATCCATGTGGCGGAGCGTTTTCCCCAGATTCCACTTAAAATAGTGCGGATAAAGTCTCCCGTATCCGTACGGTGCCGTGATCGGAAAAACATCATGCACGGTCACTGCCGTCTTTCCGTACGGGTTGCGGATGACCACCGGCGTCAGATTGTTTACTTCCCAGAACAGATCCGGTTTTTTACCTCATTTATTTTGTTCTGCACAAAACGAAAATAGGCATATACCCCGATACTTTTCTCGACAGGTGTCCCATATCGATGTATCGGAATATGTGCCTTCTCCAGCGCCTTCATCGCCGCGCTCTCAACCACGTCCGTAAGTAATTCCATTTCCATGGTATCATACTGCATTAAGCCACAGATAAAATTGTACAGGTACATTCCCACGCCGCTCGGGCGCTTCCCGAGCGTTCTCGCATCTATCAGAATCTTCACTTTTCCCTCTTGCTCCTGCATATTTCTTACATCCGGCTGCCGCATAACAGCAGAAATAGTAGACTGCCTTCCATACGGGAATCCCCATATAGCGGTATACGCCGTAGGTCATCCGCGCTGATTTGCCCTTCTTTCTGGACTTGCCGGTCTCGCCCAGCCTGGATTTTAATAAAGGCTCGTTTACACCGGCAAAGGTTTTCCCGTCCCTTAACATGGACAGCCACACAATGTAGTCTTCGTGCAGCTCATCGTGTGTCATCGGATACTGCAGGGCGTCCTCCCTGCGCATCAGCACGGAAGAACACGGGATGACGTTCCCCTTGAGAAGTCCGTGATACGTGACCGTCTCCGGAACCTGCACGATCTTCGTGGTAGAGATCCCGTCGGCGTGCATCAGTTCCCTGCCCGCATAGCAGGCGTCTGCCTTTGTCTCCGCAAGCCGCTTTAGCTGACGCTCCGTCTTGTCCTCCTGCCACCAGTCATCCGCATCCAATATCGCCACATAGGGCGTCGTGGCACAGGCAACCGCACGGTTGCGCGATGCCGCCGCCCCGGCATTCTGCTCGTTTTTTAGCACCGTGATCCGGTCGGGATACTCTTCTGCATAGCGCATGGCAATGGCATACGTGTCATCCCGGGATGCATCGTCCACAATGATCATCCGGCACGGCACGGTCTGTGCCAGCACGGACTGTATACAATTTTCAATATAGGATGCAGCATTGTAAGCTGCGGTGATTGCCGTCACCTGTATCATTGAAATCTCCTAATCTTTTTCAGTGCCGTCTGCTGCGTTTCATCCACTCCCTCGGTATTCTCCTTCTGGAAGAGAATCTTGAACGTCAGCAGCATAATCTTGACGTCGAGCCACAGGGAATAGTTCTCAATGTATGTGATGTCGAACTTCAGCTTGTCGTACGGCGTGGTATTGTATTTTCCATACACCTGCGCGTATCCGGTCAGTCCGGCCTTCACCTTGGTGCGGAACACGAACTCCGGAATCTCCTCGGCATACTGGTCCGCGATCACCTGACGCTCCGGTCTCGGTCCTACCATGGACATATCGCCCTTTAAGATGTTAAACAGCTGCGGCAGCTCATCAAAATGAATATTGCGGATGATCTTTCCGACCGGCGTCACGCGCTTGTCGCCCTTTGCCGCAAGTCTGGCGCCGTTTTTCTCGGAATCCATGCTCATGCTGCGGAACTTGTAGATCATAAAAGGCTTCTCATCCCTGGTCAGGCGCTCCTGCTTGTAGAACACCGGACCTCCGTCGTACAGCTTGACCGCCAGTGCAATGATTAACATGAACGGCGACGCGATCACAATACCGATCAGTGACAGCACAATATCGCAGGTTCTCTTAATGATGCGCTGATCGATCGACAGTCCCTGATTGCGCGATAACAGCAGCGGCGTGTCGAACAGATGGATGTCGTCCGCCCCGCGGAAAATAATGTCTGAGATCTTCGGTGTGACATAGGTCCGAATCGACTCCTGGTAACAGAACTTCATGATCTGGTTCCTCGCCTGTGCCGGCAGATCGCAGAGCACCACCGCATTGTATTCGCGGATCATCGGGTAAAGCTTCTCATGACCGATCTCATAGCTGACCGATCCGCAGATATTGTACTTGTCGCGGCGCGTATTGATCTTCGCGATCAACTCGTCCGGCGCATAATGTCCGTAGATGACAAGCATCTGCCGCGGCGGGTACAGCTTGGCATAGAGTTTTCTTATGATGTAGATCCACGGCAGGATGAAGACTATCTCAACTGCCATAACGCCGAGCATAGGTGCGGGCTCCACATAATCACGGCAGATCAGGCAGAGCTCCAGATAACCGACGATCCCGCCCAGTAAAATGGATAAAATATGGGACAATGCAATATCCGTCATCCGCATATAGCCGATATTATACCCGCCAAATACCTTCGTAAAAAAGAAGATCACCAGCACATACAGTCCGACGACCGCCCAGTTTCCACGGCGCCAGAAACCAAACTGCTCCTCGTAAACAGTGTACCAGATGTAGCCAAAGCAGATTCCCTCCACCAGCAGAGTGATCAGATTCGCTCCGTAATTTAATAGATGCTTATATTGCTCTCTTAATCTCATTCAGTTCGATTCCTTTGCTATTATTCCCTAAAGTATATCACATATGAACCGGCTGTGCCATAGCAGTCGTACCCGGCGCTCTCCATCAACGTCTGATCGTCATAATCCGCTTCCAGGATCACGCAGTTGCTGTTATACTTTTCCGCCATGGCAATCTGGTTGTCGACTGCCGCCGGCACCGCCACAATGCTTGCACAGTCACTGATGAACTGCTTCTCTGTCTCATCTTCGGTCACAGTATCCTGTGCGATCATCCGCTCGATCAGATCCTCTCCGTAGAGCAGATTCACCGAGGCGTCCAGCTCGCGGATCTGTGCGCAGACCGCACGCGGCGCGATCATATTCTGTATGCTTCTGTCAGACTCCCGCAGCGCATCGTCGAGTTCTGCAATCTCATGCTCCACATGGTATGCATTCTCCGGCACGGCAAGCTTTGGCGCCGTAAACTGAAAACTCATACTAACCGCCACGAGCGCCGCACACACCAGCACGCCGAGCGCTCCCGTCCACACATGCTTTGTCCCGACCGCAAGCTCCGTCACCGGGATTGCAGCCGCGACCGCCGGAAGCAGCAGGAAAAACATTTTCCAGTAAGACGTCTCCATCCAGAAGGTGCTGATGTCATTGTATCCAAACGGATTCCCCACAAGTACCAGCATACACGCGGCGTAGGCCGTATACATGCGGCACCCGCGGCTAAGCCGCTTCCACTCTGCCATCAGAAAGAGAAGCGCTGTGAGAGCCAGCACCAGACTGATGCCCCCGGTCCCGAACTGCCGGAATTCACTTTTTAACAGTTGATAGACTGCCTCCATCTCTCCACCTCTTTATCAGTGCCGCAGCCAGAGCCGCTCCCCACACAAATGTCACAAAAAGAATCCTTTTTCATACAACAGCTGTCCCGCAGCCGCACTCACCACATAATACAGAATCACATACGGCTGTCCAAACGTCTCAATCTCCCGCAGCTGTTTCTTCTCACCCAGAACAAGGAGCACCGTAAGCGGGAGTTCTCCCAGGAAAAAAGTGTCTCCCCGTTCCAGCAGTTCTGATATAATCCAAATGCCACAGACCAGTCTGTGATCAGCGAAACCGCATATAAAAGCCACACCACGATCTGGAAGCACCATTTTTTCTTCGTGTCGCGTTCAAACAAATATTCCGCCCACGCGGCATACACCGCCATATAAAACGGAAGTAAAAACACCGGCAGCAGAATCCGGACAAACTTTGCCGGGTGCAGATTGCTCATTCTGACATACACAGCATAGTAAGCCGCAACCGGCGCCACCTTCTGCGCATCAAGCGTTTCCTTCTCAAAGTCCATCATATCGGCACGGCTTTTCCCTGTCATGGCGTCATACTCATACAACGAATCCGTCATGTACATGGTCATGACCTGCTCCACCGTATGCTCCTCCGTCCGGTTCGCTGCAAATCCGCCCGCGACCGCAAGGATAAGCACTGCTGCAAGCGCTGTAATAACCAGATTCGTTCTGTTTGTCCTCCGGATCAGATCCCGCAGATGCCATCTGTAAATTATAACGCCTGCCGACAGGATTGTCAAAACAGCGAGCAGGACGCAAAAGACCCGCGTAAGCTTCGTCAGTGACCATTTTCCGTCGAGTGCGATCCGCACCAGTCCGTAAAACAGCGCCCAGATCGTAAGACTCCCCATCAGATACGCCGACCGGCGCTTCCGGTACTCCCTCTGCGGGAGCAGTCCGAACAGACACCCGGTCAGTATCGGAAGGACCAGCCACGTAAAAGCGAGTATTACTGTTTTCAGAATTGTAAGCATCGTCCGCGTTCCTCCTTACTCTCTCGCACACCGGTATACTTCATATCCGTCCACCGCGCCGACATAGGTGAGATCCAGCTGCTGCAGATATTCCGCAGAGTAATACTGGGTGTTGCGCACAAAAAAATCTACCTGACGCTCTCTAAAAACCTCATTCATAATCGATGCGTCAACCTCGACGCCCTTCACGAACAGGGAAACTGCCGTGCTGTGATCGTCATACTGCCCGTCTACCGGAAGTTCTTCCGTATCTGTGAACATGTAGCGCGCCATCTCCGTATTGTTGACCGCCTCGATCACGGTCGGATCATACTGCCTTATGCTGCTGTACATCTCCTGATCGACAAGAATCACCGGATTCTCCTTCTCCGAAGCCTCCGCGATCAGTTCCGACGCCTCGATCACCCAGGAATCTATTTTGTACACGTTTTCATCCGGAATGTACTTTACCAGACTGCTCCCGCACAAGAACACGATGCCAAGCACCACCACCCCGACGGCGAACTGCACTTCTCTCTTTGCTTTGCGATTCACAAGACGCGCCAGCAATAGGCACACAGAAATTCCGCCGGAAGCAGCCAGTAAAACGCATATAGCGATCCTCCCATCCCATCTTCTCGATGATCGGACGCATCAGGAACGGATTATATACCGTTGCCAGCAGAATCAGAAACGGCCAGACAAACAGTTCCATCAGTTTCTTATCCTTTTTGTATACAAGATACACCATGCAGCCCAGGTACGGCACCAGATACAGCGCTCCGTTCCAATATTTCCAAAAATTCTGATAAAAGAAATCTATTTCCGCCATTCTTTTCCCTCAACCTACAGAAAACTCAGCACACCGGCAGCCAGACACGGCAGCACCGACAGCACCGCATATCCCCAGTATTTTAACTTCTTCCTGCGAAGCAGCACTGGGAGGAGTCCGACACCCAAAAGCATCGGTATCATGAACACGCCGCTCATCGACATCGTCGCCCCGGCGAACGCAAAGACACCGAGCATGATCCAGCACTGCTTTTTCTCCGTCTCCTCCGCCGCCAGCACAATGGCAAGCAGCGCAAGCGGAAGATATACATTCGCCAGCATGGATTTCGACTCTGCCATGCGCGTCCACAGATAATAGCCCGGAACCTCGCCGAGATTCCAGCACAGCACACTGATGAGCGCACGGATGATTGCCGTCCACACCGCAACCGCACGGTTTCCTTTGGAGAGACGCAGGGCAATCTCATAGACCGCCAGATTGGCTGCCACGATCTCGATCACGCCCATGATCCGGTTGACCACCACCAGCGGATGCATGAAAAACAGCTTCGCTAAAAACGCGATCAGCATGGAATAACTGTCGTGCCACGCCACCGCTTTTCCCACATAGACGCCGGTATACGCATCGTACTGGTACATGGTGTCCGTGTAGAGCGCATTGATTGCATTCCCGTTATAGTAGCTGGTATCATAGCGGCTCACATACAACTGGTTTCCCATCCCATACCAGATCTGAACCACCAGCAGCACGAGAAATAGCAGCAGCCACACATCGCGCGCGGGATACCGCATCCAGGATCCGCCCTCTTTTCTTCCGGCTCTGACCAGACACACCACGCACAGTGCCACGGCAATGACAAGCACCGCAAGCGCCATGTAGAAAAGCACATGGAACGCCGCACCGCCCGCCTCGGTGAAAATATCCACAACGGAGAAAATCCCGAGGAAAAGCGCCATGCCGAACAGCCACAAAAAGCCCGGATCTTCCTTCCGCCCCATAAGACGGCAGACACCCGCCCCCAATATCCAGAATATGCAACTTAACACCGCCAGTCCAATGACGATCCCCAAAGCAGAATTCATATGTTTCTTCCTTTCCCGTGCTTTTGTAACCGTTCAAGCCCTTTGTGCAGCAGCCCCATCACGGTGTCGTTCCGGAAAAGGAGCAGACAGCCGAAATAGACCGCTGCCGCCGCCGCAATCAGAACGAACAGCATGACAGGCACCGCCCATGACAGATGTTTGAGCCAGCATACCACCGCCGTCATCGCTGCCAGCGCCGCGCTCAGACTGATGACATAGTTCCTGCCGATCGCAAGGTGATAGCTGCATCTTGCATGCCACACCAGCACTGTGGTCACGGCGATCTCCGACAGAACGGATGCAATCGCGGCACCGCTCTGCTGCATGGACGGAATCAGCAGGAAGTTGACTGCTGCATTGATTACCGCCCCCGCAATCGTTGCGTGAAGAATTTTTTGTTCCTGCCCGGTTGCGATCAGCACGATGTGTCCCAGGAAATACGCCACCGAGAACACCAGCACCAGCACGCTCAAGATCCGCAGTGTTCCGATCGACGGCAGAAATGCCTCCCCGAACAGAAACGGCACGATGTACTCTGCCGTAATGCCAATTCCGACGGTACACGGAAGCGCCAGAAGAAGCATAATCTTAAAGCCCCGGCTAAGCAGCTCGTTGCATCTGTCATATTCTTTCTGCTTGTAGTGATAGCTGATGCGCGGATAAAAAACCGCCACAAGCGCGATCACCACCGTGTAGGTCATGCGCACGATCTTCACCGGATTGGAATAATATCCCACGCACGTCTCCCCGTGGTAATATTCCAGCATGATGGTATCCAACATCGTGTAGATCTCCGTCGCGATCGTGGACGCCAGCAGGATCAGCACCGGCTTTAAATGCCTGCCCGGATGCAGTCCCACGTCCGGTTTTCCAATATATTTCCGCAGATTCCATGCGTTCAGCAGGTTGTTTCCCGCCGTCGCCACGCAGAGGATAAAAGCGTAGATCACATAATCTTTTGCCTTCTTTACAAACAGAAGCATCGCCACAAACGAAAGAATTTTCACGATGATGCTTCTGGTCGCAATATAACTGTACTCCTCCATTCCCTGATAGAACCAGTCAATGTTAAAAATATTTAAAATCAGCATCAGACCCATGATCTGAAACAGCAGCTTCCGGTCCGCAAAATGCGGAAAATTGTCCACAAACACATAGTACGCCACAATGCACATCAGTGTCGCGGCAAGATTGATGAAAAACAGTTCCCAGAAGGTGCGGCTTCGCCCTCCTTTGTCTCACCGCTCTGCGCGATCGCCTTTACGCCGTAGGTCGGAATCCCGAGCGACGCAATCAGCACAAAATATGCCACAATCGTGTTGGCATACCCGACGCGTCCCACGCCCGCCGGAAGAAGAACTCTCGAGATATAGGAAGTGGTAATAAGCGGAAAAAGGGCCGTAAAGCCCTTATAGATCATATTAAATATAGAGTTTTTTACCAGTGATTTCTTCTCTGCCATACGTTCTTCCTCTATGATTCTGTCTATCCCAGCCGCCCGAGGCGGATCAGAAGTTCCCTCTTCCAATAAAACACATTCCGGTGCCAGACCCCGGTTTTACTGCTACCGCACACGGTTCTGATACATTGCATTCCGGCGTAGCGCTTTGCCAGCCGGCGGAAATTCTCGTTGTATGCGTGATTGATATGCCCCGTCGAGTGATGGATCAGCGCCACGTCACAGACATAGACGTTCCCGCCGTGCCATCTGGTATGCAGACAGCGCTCCACGCCGTACAGATGCCAGTTATCACACAGCTTTTCATCGAACGGATTCTTTTTTTGAAATGTGCCGTGTGCCCGCCGAAAAACATTCATCCAGCGAATCGCACGCCCTCATCCCGGAAAATGTCTGCTCGCCGGCTGCGGCAAGCTCTCCTTCGCCGTGCTGTACTCCGGATAAAACGATTCCCTCGGCCTCGCCAAACCGCTTCTTCCTTCCCGGAATCGCCCCCGGCACAATCCCGGCAACACCCAGCAGATCCGCCTCCCCGGTCTGCGCCAGGTATCCGGCAAACCGCGCGAGCGTATCCTCCTTTGGAAGTTCGACGTCCTGATGGGCGTAGATCACATACTCCGTCTCCACGCGCGCCGTCGCGGCATTCAGTGCAAGGCTGCACGATGCATACTGCCCGTGGCAGTTGTCCATGCCGATCAGCTCATACCCGGTATTCTGTTTTGCAAGGGATGCCTGCAGCCTCTCGTATTGTTTCCTGTCGTTGTAGCAGCAGACGATCGTTATCTTATTTTTCATATTTTTTCATCAGACCGAGAAACGCCCGGTACGATTTGGTGATCTGTATATAGTAAAAAATCTTGGCATCGCATACATCGCCGTATAGCTTCCTTGTCGTCACAGCCTCTTTATGAATACAGGTAACCTCCGGCGAATACAGCATCCGCAGTCCGCTCTTTGCCGCCAGGTAGTAGAGAATCTCCTCCTCCGCATACAAAAAGGTGCCTTCCCAGAAGCCGTCATACACTTTGAAGAAATCCCTTGAAAATACAAGACAGCATCCGTGGAGCAGCACTCCCTCGCGCTCCTCGCCGACTCTGCTGTCCGCCGCTACCGCCTCGCCGTCCACCTCGCGGGTTGCTCCGGTGCTCCGCGACAGATCGCCTCCGTTCTTCTTTCCCAAGAGCAGCTTGGACATCCGGTAACTCATCGCCCGGATCCAGGACGATACGATCTGCTTTCGCATATAGTTTAAGGTATAGCTGCGCTTCTCCGCCACTGGGTTAAAGTGCTGCGTGCGGGTCGCGTCCACAACATCCGCGCCCAGTATCGCATACGGCTTTCTGTCGTAGATCTCAAACAGGCGCTCACAAAAATCCGGCTGTTCAAACAGGATGTCGCTGTTTGCCGCGACGATCAGATCCGGATCATAGTGCTCTCTCGCATAGCGGATGCCGAGATTGTTCCCTCTGGCAAATCCGAGATTCTCTCCCGACGCGGTCACACGCACCCGTTTTTCATCGATAAAATGCTCCGCAAGCCACTCCTCGCTCCCGTTTCCGGAACCGTTGTCCACAATGACAATGTGCATGTTTTTCCAGGTCTGCGTCGAAAGGATCGACTCTGCACATGCGGCGGCTTCCTCGTATGTTTTGTAATTTAAGATGACATAGCAAATCGTTCTCATCGGCACTGTCTCCCTGAATTCTTATGCGCCCGAGTATCTGGTCTTCGTGCCAAGGATAATGCGGACATACGGGGTGATGGAACGCACAATAGCCGTTCCGAGTCCAAAATACTTGTGCAGGAAATGGAACCAGTCCCGAAACGGCAGTCCCTTTCTGCTCTCCTTGAGTTTCATGCGCTGCATCCTTGGCAGCGACTCGTCCTGCCAGGTTCCCTTTAAGCTGCCGTCGTTGCACTGCCCGATGAACTTCGGGAAAATGCGGATCTCGTATCCCATCCGGCTGATGGCAAGTCCGTAATCAAAATCGCCAATGCTGTGCTGATAAAATGGATCAATCGACACTTTCATGAAAATGTCATGCGGAATGATCGCACAGTTCGCGTTAAACGTGTCAAAACAGATGTCCTGCGCCTCCGGACCGTACTTTTTGTACTTGATGCCCTTGACGTACTTGATGCCGCCGTAGCTCATCCTGCCGTCATCCCCGCACATTGCCCCGACCATGACCTTATCCGATGCAAACAGCGGGAGCATTTCGTCAAAAATGCCCGGCACAAACTTCGTGTCGTCGTTCATCAGCATATAATACTCGTAATCGGGATGCGCCTTTTTCGCATGCTCGATCGCCTCATACATGCCGCGGTTCCAGAACAGTCCGCCGTCGCCGTTGATTAAATCGATCTCATACGGCATCGCCGCCAGCATCTCATCCGTGCCGTCCGTGCTGCCGTCATTGACAATCACATAATCAAAGGTGACGTTTTTGTTCTGTCCGAGCAGTTCCATACTCTGCCTGGTCAGCTCTCTTCGGTTATAACAGGTAAATATCGCTAATACTTTCATCTGATTCTCTCCACGTTCTGCACTCTGTGTCTTGCTGCGCAATCCTATATTTGACCGATATAGTTTCTGCGAAACACAATGTGATAGATATGTTTTAACAGGTTCGGCTCCGATTCATGCAGCAGCGCCCGCTTCATCAACCGGTGTACCTCGGGACGCTCCGCCACCTCATCCGGGAATTCTGTGACCGCGTGATCCGTCGCCAGATGGTGGTCAAAGACCGGTTCCCTGCTCTCTCCACAGTGAACGCCGCTTCCGTCCCATCCCTCGTTGCTCACCAGCGAGTGCAGCGGCGAGAGGATGTAGCCGTCCCGTTTAAAATTCGTCCAGTACCAGCGGATCGCCCAGGAATTCGTCCCCGCATCCGTCTGCTGGTCCTTCATAATCTTATAGAAATTGTAAGTGTTATCGTAATTAAAGCGGCGGCGCAGCTTTGCATCCTCTTTCATCCGCGTCCAGTCGCTGCACGTCTCATCAAAATACCGCCAACGGTCTGCCCAGGTCGCCCACGACCAGCTTGTCCCGGTCAGCGTGTGAAAATAGGACTCACACGGCAGTGTGACCGTATCCGCGAAATGGGAAAAACCGGTCACGCCGGTCACCTTGGGGTTCTTCTCGTAACGCGCGAGCGCATCATTCATAAACCGCAGGAAATAGCGGTTCGTCACAAGATCATCCTCCAGAACGCTCACGGTACCATAGCGCTCTATGATCGCCGTCACACCCTCGATCAAGTTTCTGGCAAGCCCGTAATTTTCCTCCCGCGCAATCAGCGTCACTTTGAAAAAAGCCGCCCGCCTGTGCCACGTAGTCGCGGATTTCCTGTACTTTCCCCGATCCGCCTCTTTTTTTTGCCGCGTCGGAGAACACGACCAGCTCCGTGTCCTGCGCCAGTTCATTTTTCGCCAGCGCTTCTATGGTACGTCTGGTGTGCTCCGGTCTGTTGTAGGTAAATAAAATCACCGGCGCCGTTTTTCTCTCAGCCATGTCTCTCCTCCTGCCGGCCTCCGGCTACTCCTGTTTTCTCGCCCATTCCACGTAAGCTTCTATGCCGTCGGAAAGTGCCATGTGTTTCTCATATCCCAGCTTTTTCAACAGGGAGATATCCGCTCTCCAGTTGCGCGGGTCGCCCTCCTTGACCATGCCATTAAAAGATACAACGTCCGCATCCGCGCCCAGCTTTCCTGCATAGATCTCCGCCAGCTCGCGGATCGACACTTCCTCCCCGTTTGCGACGTTGATGATATTCTCCGGTCCGTCATAAGCAAGGATCAGTTCGATCGCGCGCATGATGTCGGAGACATGAATGAAATCTCTCGTCTCATCCCCGGTTCCGAACAGCTCGATTCTTCCGGTATTCTGATATTTCTGATAGATGTCCCACAGCAGCTGCTTGCGCAGCCCATTGCCGTAAGCGGAAAAAATACGGATGCTGCGGATGCGATAGCCGTGAATCCGGTTGTAATACTCGCAGAGCTCCTCCGCCATGTGCTTGTGCAGCCCATAGGGGACATCGGCGCCGCAGCGTCTGACTCGCGCACCGGAAGCTGTCTCGGATTGCCGTAGATTCCGGCACTCGAGAGGAAAATGATCTGCGGTCTTTTTTCAAATGACTTCAATGCCAGAAGCAGCTGATAGAGGCTGTGCAGGTTGCCGTCGAGATCCGCCATCGGGTTGACCACCGAAGCCCCGACATTGGCGCTTCCCGCGCAGTGCAGGATCACATCCGGCTGCACGCCGGTAAAGATCGCCGCCATCTCCGCGGACTCCTGCGACATGTTGCACTGATAGTAGGTCATGGTGTCGCCCGGCTGCCTGTCTCCACAGTAATTTGCCGCCAGATCCAGTCCTGTGATCTCGTATTCTTTTTCAAAATATTCCTTTGCGTGTCTCCCGATAAATCCGTTGACACCGGTTATCACCATTTTCTTCATATTCATCCTCCGGTACAAGGCCATCTTCCATTACACGAAAATCTTCTCCAATGCCTTCGCGTACTCTCCCGCCTCGCGGTACATGTTTGCCATTCCCGCCATCATATCTCCCGCAAAATATGCAGCTTCTTCCGGCCGGTCTGCCCTCTCTGCCGTCGCCACGATCAGATCTGCCAGTGCATCCGGATCGTGCGGATCAAAGAGTGTGCATTTTTCATTCTTCTGCTCTCTGTGTACCGGAATGTCCGACAACAGCACTGCCTTATCTAACACCTTGGCGTCCTCCAGCACCGTTCCCCAGCCTTCGCAGAGGGACGGCTGCACGATAAAGGCGGCATTTTTCATAATACAAAGCTGCTCCGTGCGCTCCACAAAGCCCAGAAGCCGGATGCTTCCCGCCACCGGTTCAGTCTCCATGATCGCTTTTAGCTCATTGATGTATTCCGGGTTGCGGTAGTCTTCCAGATTGCCGGTAAACACAAAATCATAATCCGCGAGAAGTCCCCGCTTTTTGATGCGCTCGATCGCGCGCACCGCGACCACATGATTCTTGTGCTTCCAGAACTGGTTCGGCAGATAGACGTACTTTTTATGCAGTCCGAATTTGTCCGCCACCCCGCGCTCTAACTCCGGCGTGATCGTGCGCAGTTCCGGCTCTATATAGGAGACAAAATGCACCACCTGCGTCCTGCATTTGTGTTCCGGATAAAAACGCTCCAGATCATGGCGTGCATCCTCACTGCTTAATACCAGCGTATTCGGAAGTTCTGTCATCTTCCGGTCCGTGACGTCCTTGCGCGCCAGTTCCTCCGGCTGGAAGAATTCCGGCAGCGTCTTGTGCTGGAAATCCGGAATCCAGAAAATGCCGCGTGAGGCAAACAGGCTGCCGATCTTGTTGAGTTCCAGCGCATAGCAGTATTTCACGCCGTGCAGCCAGATCAGGTTCATCTCGTAGAGCGCCAGCTTTGCCTTGTTCGTCCCGTCGTAGATATGCAGGTCGATGCGGTTTCCGAAGCAGGTAAAAATATCCGCATGTGCGGAGTCGATCAATACCACAATGCGGTATTCCTTTTTTATCTTCTCACTCTCCAGACAGCTGAATATGATATTTTTTAAGTAGTACAAACCGCCGATCCATCCGCGGTTTCCAAGTCCGTTGAACAATATTTTTTTCATCTGACAGCCTTTCCCATCACATAGCAGAGAGCATCGATACAGCCCTTTGCCACCTCTTCAAATGCAAATGCATGCGCGCGCTCGTAGCTGCGCGTTCCCATCTCCTTAAGACGGTTTTCGTCCGCAAAAATCTGATCGATCTTCTCTGCAAACACATGTGTATCCTCCGGGTCGACGATGTAGCCGTTCTCCCCCTCCGCCACCAGGTCAAACGCACCGTCGGCGTACTTTGAGGAGATCACCGGAAGCGACGCACACATCGCCTCTAAGATCACGAGTCCGAAACAATCCTCTCTGGTCGGCAGGATGAAGACATCCGCGTTGTGGTACAGTTCGCGCAGCGGCTCCCCCTCCACATATCCTAAAAAGCGGATACGGTCGGTAATTCCAAGCTTTCCCGCCTGTTCCGTAAGAAGCTCCCGCTCCTGTCCCTCGCCAACAATCGTAAGGTGAATGTCCTCGCTCGTCTCTGCCAGCGCCGGAAGCAGAAGGTCCAGCCCCTTTCTCTGGATCAGGCTTCCCACATACAGAAGTTCCCTTCCGCTGTAGTCTTCCTTTTCGCGCAGATATTTCTGAATGTCGACCGTCAGATAGGAGAGAAAACATTTCTTCTCATCCGCCCCGTATGCAATCTGCGCCTGCTTCGATGCGGTGCTGCTCGCCACGAACGCCGCCGCACGCTTTATGATGTAACTCCGCGAAAGCCGCTGCACCTTCCCGATATTTTTCTCCGAATTCAAGGTTCCATCCGTCCAGCTGATGAATGGAATCCTCTTCTTTCTGCACCAATGTACCGCTCTAAGGATCGTCGGGTTGTATTCCATGGCAAATACAAGATCCGGCTTTATTTCTGCCAGCAGCTTCTCCACGCCGACCGGAAGGAACACATACCGGTCATCAAAACGCTTGCGGATAATCAGTGTCTTTGATTTTAAGAAATGGTAATGGCTCAGTTCCGCCAGTTCCACACTCCATTTCCGGTTCTCCATGCCCGCCCCGGAAAAAATGATATGAAATTCATACTCCGGATAGTGCTTCTGCAGATATGCAAAAAAGTCCACCCGGTACGGCGACGGAATGTTCGTGATAAATACAGCTTTTATCATTTTGATATATCCTCATAAATCCTGATCAGTTTCTGGTAATTGTCCTCCGGGCGAAGACGCTCGGCATAAAAGGCTCTGGCGTTCTTTTTGAGCACCGACAGATCCATCGCATCAAACGCGCTGATCTTGTCTGCGAGATCCTCCGCGGAATTGTAGGTAAACTTCACGCCGGTAATGCCGTCCTGCACCATGCCGTCCATGTTTCCGACTCTTCCCGCAATCACCGGCACGCCGTAGGAGTACGCCTCCGCGATCGTCATCGCAAACGCCTCGTAGCACTGCGATGTCATGATGACCGCCTTCGCCTGATAGAACTTCTCCGACATCTCGTCCTTCTGCAGATAGCCCAGAAACTTTACATTCTCCATATGATGTTCCCTGACATAGCGCTGCATCTCTTCCATCATCGGCCCGTTTCCCGCCACATACAGCTTCTTGTCCGGCAGTTTTTCAAAGGCTCTGACTGCAATATCGATTCCCTTTAAGGCTTCCACGCGCCCAGCAAACAGGAAATATTCTTCGTCCGAGCGCACCTCGTTCGGCACGATCTCCTCCGCGAAGGTAAAATTCGGCTTGATGTAAACCCGTTCCGGATTCACGATCTCTTTCTTTGTATCCAGCGATTCCAGCAGCTTCTTCCGGTTGAACTCGGTCAGACAGATAAAATTCACCCTGCGGTATGTCCCCACAAACCTGTGAATCTGCAGGATGGCGGCGCTGACAAAAGACTGCAGCTTGCTGTTCCGGTAGCACTTGTGCCGGATGGCGTAGCCCATTCCGTGCTGCACACACTCCTCACAGATCACATTGTCCCGGAAAAAAGATCCCGCCGGACAGAGCATGCGGAAATTATGCAGCGTCTGCACCACCGGCACCTTGCAGCGGAATGCTGCGTAAAAGACGGACGGGCTGACCATCGTCAGCGTGTTGTGTACATGCACGATGTCGATCTGGTTCTCCCGGATCAACTTTTTTACCTCGCGGTAAGTCTTAAGCGAGAACACCGCGGTAAACGGCAGGAACAGCTTTCCCACAATGCCCTTCTTCGCCAGCTCGCTGTTGGAGCGGTAGTACGTGTAGACCTTGTGTCCGTGTTCCTCGAGCAGGCGCTTTTCATTGCGCACCACCACATCTTCCCCGCCCGGGATCTGATAAAAATTGTGTATCTGTAAAATGCGATAATTCTTCATAGACTTCCTCATTCCGCCGCACATACATCATCCCGCTTCTTCTCCAGCAGATCCGGATAGAGCAGAATTCCGCACAGCAGCACAAACGGATTCATAAAACCATTCATGATAAACTGTTCCAGCACACCGTAAAGTGCAAACGCCGCGATCATGACCAGTTCTTTGTAATAGCCGCCGCGGTAAAGCCGAAACAGCGTTTTCGTCACACACCACAGGAAAAACAGCGCCACAATCGCACCGCAGTACAGGAACACAAACATGTACGTGTTGTCAATCAGCCCGTAATACTGTCCGTAAAACAGCTCCTGCGCCCGCGGGATCAGTGAGACTCCTGTGTCTTATAATAGCTGCTCATGATATAGATTCTTCCCGACACCAGATGGTTTAAAAGACGCATCACAGAATTGCCGCCATCGTAGAACAGCATCGTGCACAGACTGAATACCGCACCGACCGGAACTGACAGCGCGAGAACCACCTTCCACCGGTCCTTTGCAATCTTTTCAAAAATAATCAGTGCCCAGACAAAGAAAAAAAGACTGCGATTCCCGTTCTGCAGTAGGTAAATTTGTAGAACAAAAGCGCGGTTGCCGATGTTCCGGCGAACCACCAGACATTCAGTTTTTTATAATTATA
>VOFD01000762.1_pt1 | contig 38263 bp, 42 predicted proteins | sample 5384101 | NCBI WGS metagenome assembly VOFD01 (sample SAMN12384723, study PRJNA508395) | human gut metagenome | isolation source: healthy gut C | host: Homo sapiens
GAATATCTGCGTATTTTTGATGAAGAGTACAAAAAGTATGTAACGGCTCATACACATGAGCTGGAGATGAATAAAGAGTATTTCCCAGACTACATGAATGTACAGGCTGTCAGAGAGGGGTATTTTGCCAGAGACAAGAAGAATAATGCGGTAGATGTTGAAGGTTGGGATTCATCTGTAGACGATAGTGATGTGAAACTCAAAGCAAAGTCACAAGAGGATATTGATAGAGGTATCAGTCTTATTCTCGAAAAGAAGGATGAACTGATTTCTTTTGAAGAGCCTCTTGCATTTATCTTTTCACATTCTGCATTGAGAGAAGGCTGGGATAACCCAAATGTGTTTACACTTTGTACTTTAAAAGCTGGTGGTTCTGATATTGCTAAGAAACAGGAGATTGGGCGAGGATTAAGATTGCCGGTTGACAACACAGGTAATCGTTGTATCGACCATAGAATTAATGAACTTACTGTAATCGCAAATGATTATTATGACCATTTTGCATCGGCACTCCAGAAGGATTTCAATGACAATATGCATTTTGTCAAGGATGAGGTTACTGCTGATATCCTGATTGAAACATTAAAGTCAGCAGGAGTTCCAGAAGAAAAAATCAGTCCTAAACTGGTGGATACTTTTAAAGAAGAATTAGTTTCAGCCGGAGTAATGAATACTGATAATGTGCTTACAGGTTCGTCACAACAGATAACAAAAACTCTGGATAATATGGTGTTTGTAGATGATGCCTTAAATGAGCATGCGCAACTGATTAAGCAACAGTTCAAGGAATTGATGATTCAGAAAGGTACCAGAAAGATTGAGATTACAAATGGTGATAATGCTCCATATGATAATGGGGTTAGAGCCTATGTGACGCAAGGCGAGTTTGAAAAAGATATATCTTGGACTTCGCAAGAACCTTATGCAGCGTTCTATTTACAGATTCAAGATTGACAAGGATAAGTTTATAGACGACTGCATTTTTCAGATTAATCAGTCATTGTTATTTAAGAAAGCAAAGAATGAATACAAGGTTGAAACGGGTAGAGCTAAATTTAACACATCTCAGATGTTTATAATGGAAGAATTAACTTATGGTGATAAGGAACTGGAAGTGGAAATCAGTTCTGATCCAAAATCTGATTTTGAAATTGCAAACTTCATAATGTATCATACGATGTTACCTAGACTTGCTATTTTCAAGATTTTGCAAGGAGTTACCAAACGTGAGTTACTTAATAATCAGGATATTCTGGATGAGGTGACACAGTTAATCAAAGGAATTCTTAATGATACAAAAGCTTCTAATATTACTTCTTATGAAGTGATAAATGGATATGAATTAGATGAGCGAAATATTTTTGAGCTGGATACAATTACAGAATCAGATTTTGAGCAGGAATGGAGAGTGTTCAAAGCAAAATCTGACAGAAGTTCTGCGATGAATGAATATTACAAGCTTGATAGTGAAGGTGAGTCAAAGTTTGCTCATAAGCTGGAAAACAATGAAAATGTATTACTCTTTACGAAACTGAAAAAGGGTGGATTTGTAATAGATACACCATATGGAAATTATAGTCCTGACTGGGCAGTAGTATGTCGTAAGGAGGCTTTGAAAGACCCATCCATTGGAATATATTTCATCGTTGAAACAAAAGCAGGTAAGAAATGGGCTGATCTCACGGATGTGGAAAAGAACAAGATTCATTGTGGAGAACTTCATTTTAAAGCAGTATCCGATGATACAAAGTTTGACTGGGTAAATGGCTATGAGGACTTTGTAAATAAATTTGGTGTTGCCGATTCTAACAAGGAGGATTTATAGATATGGCAGATATTAAATATGAAATAGTAGAGCAGATAGGCGTTCTTTCAGAAAGTGCTAAGGGTTGGACGAAAGAACTTAATAAGATATCATGGAATGGCGGAGAACCTAAGTATGATATCAGGGACTGGGCGCCTGAGCATGAGAAAATGGGAAAAGGGGTAACACTTACTCATAATGAAGCAGAGAAATTGTCAGCTTTGCTGAAAGGCAATTTGTAATTCAATAAACGAAATGGGAAGGGGCAGTTGCCTAGCGGTAGCTGCTTTTTTCTTATGTGCTTTAATATGAAATAGATTTATTTTCATTCATACTCATAGATGTTTGGAGTTAATCTTCCTTGAATGGAGCCATTCTTATCATGAGTAAATATAATCTTATATGAAAGTATTTGTGCTATGTTGGTCACGGCTATTCTAAAAATGTGTTAATAGGGACTGCCATGATTTTATATGTACATGTTATGTGTTAAGTGATTCTATTATGAAATAATACATTCAGATTTTATAATGAGTTGTTCTTGAGAGCACTCTGTCGAACTGGTGTTGTTTCATATTAATGGAGTCTGTTCTGATCCAGTCTGATGTGATTAACTGTCCCCTATGTAAGTAAAGATTTTTTTATGAGATAGTTCAGTATTACCAAATGCAGCTTGCACTTATAATGCAGTTACAGGAGTATAGCATCGTTTTAAACGTATAATGTTATATTTTGCCGAGTAGATATTTTGGGGCTTTAGTATCTTTGATGTGAAATTAGATGCCTATGACAGTAATTGATAGTGTTTGAGTCGTTTTTCGCGATGAAGAATGATTCTAGAGTTTTGCCTCAATATACCTCTAATAAAATCATTTTTCCTTTATTCCCCCATGCAGGGTATGTCTTTCCTCCAAGACATACCCTGCATTTGTGTTTTAAAAGCCATCATGCTAAAATGGGGTAGATAGTGACAGGCAAAAAGGAGGTTTTACCATGTATTATGTACCGGATGGCACAAAGCAGTGCGGATATTATGAATGTAAAAAGTGCGGGAATCGGTTTCTGTCCTTGCAGACGATGAATCGGATTCCCTGTCCGGATTGTGCATCGGAGATTGATTATGAGATCGGGCCGGATGAAACACTCGCGGACGTGACAGATACGGCAGTGCTTCTGCAGAAAATCGAGGGTGAGGAGGAAGTGGCGAAAATGGATGCGCTCTTAAGTCTTGCGATTACCGGCGGGGACTTTAACTGGATTTAAGAAAAGATAGAATGGGTAGTGGATGAAACAGATAAGACACAGAACAGGAGCGGTGACAGAGATGGAACGGACAACGGCAAAAAGAATAAATACGAGATCGATATGTGCAACGGAACGATTATGGACAAATTGATTTCCTTCTCGCTGCCGCTTATGCTGTCGGGTATTTTGCAGTTGATGTTCAATGCGGTAGATATTATCGTGGTGGGCAGGTTTTCCGGCAGCCAGGCGTTGGCAGCGGTGGGATCGACCAGTGCGCTCATCAACGTGTTCACGAATCTGTTTATCGGAATTTCGCTGGGGGCAAATGTACTGACGGCGCGTTTCTATGCGGCGGGGCGTGAGAAAGAGGTGTCTGAGACCGTACATACCGCGATAACCCTGGCACTGGTCAGTGGAATTGTCATGGCGCTGGTGGGACTTGTTTTTTTCCAAGGGAGCGCTGGCGCTGATGGGGACGCCGGACGACGTCATCGGACTGTCGGCACTTTATATGCGGATCTATTTTCTGGGAATGCCGTTTTTCATGCTCTACAATTATGGCGCGGCGATCCTGCGCGCCGTCGGGGATACGAAGCGTCCGTTACTGTTTTTGATGATTGCGGGAGTCATCAACGCGTGTTTAAATATGGTGCTGGTCATTGTATTTAAGCTCGGCGTTGCCGGTGTGGCGATCGCCACGGTGATTTCACAGATGATTTCCTGTGTGCTGGTGCTGCGGTGCCTCTGCCGGTCGGAGAGCAGTTACCGGCTGCGTTTTTCCGAGCTTGGCATGAAAGGGTATTACTTAAAGCAGATCTTTTCGGTCGGCATTCCGGCAGGAATCCAGAGTACGGTCATTAACTTTTCCAATGTGCTTCTGCAGTCTTCGGTGAATTCGTTCGGATCGACGGCGATGGCAGGCTACACGGCGGCAAACAATCTGCTTGGCTTTTTGTATGTGTCGGTGAACTCCATCACACAGGCGTGCATGAGCTTTACCAGCCAGAATTACGGTGTTGGAAAATTAAAGCGCATGGATCGTGTGCTGGCAGACTGCATGATCTTATCGGTCGTGGTCGCCGTAGTTTTGGGATGCATCTGCTATGGGTTCGGACCGGAAATTTTACAGATCTACACGGAGGATGCCGAGGTAATTGCGTGCGGTATGGAGATCCTTGCATACACGACGATTACCTATTTTCTGTGTGGCTGGATGGATTTGTTCCCGGGGCGCTGCGTGGCATGGGATATTCCGCGGTGCCGATGGTGTTGTCGGTCATCGGAACGGTTGGTACGAGAGTGGTGTGGATTTTTGGCATTTTTCCATACCATAGATCACTGGCGATTCTGTTTATATCTTATCCGGCGTCGTGGATTATCACGATTGTCTTGCAGGTGATCTGTTTTTACTTTGTGAGACGGAGAGTGCACCGGAGAAGTCAGGCGCTCGCCGGACAGGAAGCCTGATTCCTCAATCAGCCAGGAAGCTCGGCTCAAATTCCACCCATACCCACACACGGAGACAACGATGGAAGCATATTATTACAGCAAAATGGACAAAACAAAGCAGGCGGCATATCATGCGATGCTGCAGGGACTATTGGCGTTGGAGGATTCCATTCCGATGCCGCGCCTTGAGGCGGAGGATCTCTATCAGGTATTTTTCCTGCTGCGGCTGGATCATCCGGAGATTTTCTGGGCGACCGGCTACAAGTACCGGTATTATCCGGAGTCGGCGAACCTTGTGTTCCTGCCGGAATACCTCTTTGAAAAAGGCAAGATCAGAGAGCACCAGAAGGTGATGAAGGCGCGGGTGGAAAAACTGGCGCGCGCGGCGCAGAATCTCCGAGTGGGAGAAGGAAAAATACGTCCATGACTTTATCTGCGAAAACGTGCACTACGATAAGCTGAAAAGGCCGTATTCCCATGAGATCATAGGTCCTCTCGGACAGGGTGTGGGCGTCTGTGAGGGAATCGCAAAGTCAGTAAAGGTGCTTTGCAATGCGCTTGGCATTTGGTGCGTGATTGCTCTGTGCGGAAACTGCCCAGAGAAGGGGATCAAATACCGCCATACGGGGAACATTGTAAAAATCGGCGGGCAGTATTATCATCTGGATGCCACATTTGACAACACGCTCGGTGCGGGAGCACAGATCCGGTACGATTATTTCAATCTCTGCGACAAGAGCGTATTCCGGGATCATCAGCCCCTGATCGCGCCTGTGCCGGAATGTACGGATGCACAGCATTTTTATTATCGGGAGAAAAAGCTTTCCTTCACGAAGGTGGAGGATGTCTATAAACGTGCGCTTCAGACAGCAAAAAAAGGAAAAACGTTTACCTTTCACTGGAGGGGCGGGTATCTCACCAGGGAGGTCTTGGGGAACTGTTAGAACAGATTTCCGCGGCCGGCAGGGAGCGGGGAAAAAGCGCCAGAGTCAGTGTGAACTGGCAGCAGGCGGTGCTCCGGTTCGATTATGTGGAGGCTGGCAGTGCGCCGGAGGCGAGTGTTGTGATGGAAGAAGCGAATGAGGGAGAAAAAGAATGACGGAAGACTTACTGGAACAGATTCAGAGAAAGGATGCGGCGGCGTTTACACACGGAGGGAAGTTTCATGCAGACGATGTGTTTTCCGCGGCGCTGCTGCTTTACCTGAATCCGGAGATTGTAATTACGCGCGGCAACAGGGTGCCGGAGAATTTTGCCGGGATCGTGTTTGACATCGGAAGAGGACGGTACGACCATCATCAGAAAGACAGCCGGGTGCGGGAGAACGGTGTGCCCTATGCGGCGTTCGGACTGCTGTGGGAGGAGCTCGGGGAGCAAGCCTCGGGGAGGAGCTGGCGGCGGAATTTGACGAGGCGTTTGTACAGCCGTTGGATAATAACGACAACACCGGGGAGAAAAACGAGCTGGCGACGCTCATTGGCAATTTTAACCCGGCATGGGATGCGCAGGGCGGAAGCGACGCCGCCTTTTTCAGGCGGTCAGCGTGGCGGGCATGATTCTTGAAAATAAATTCGAGCGCTATCGCGGAAATGAGCGCGCCGACCGTCAGATCGAGGAAGTGCTGGCGGCGCATGAGCGTGCCGTAGTGTCCGGGGAGACGGCGGAGCGCGATGCCGCGATTCTGATATTGCCCTATTTTATCCCGTGCCAGAAACGCCTGTCGGAGACCGGGATTGCGTTTGTGATTTTCCCGTCGAACCGGGGCGGATACTGTATCCAGCCGCAGAAGCGGGAGTATTCTCTCCATTATAAGTGCAGCTTCCCGGAATGCTGGCTTGGACTGGAAAAAGGAAGAACTGGCGGAGGCATCAGGTTTAGAGAGCGCCGTTTTCTGCCATAAGGGCGGTTTTCTCATGACGGTCGGGGAACTTTCCGATGCAGTGGAGGCATGCCGGATCAGTCTGGACAGCTTTAAGGAGGAGAAGGCGTTTGTAAACGTGGGCGGCGGAGAGACAGCGGATGAACTTTTAAGAGAACTGCCGGGGATGGCGGAAGCGCAGATCTATCACATGCCGCTGCCAGAGCTGCCGGAACTGGAACAGGACGGCAGTTACGGTGAAGTGGCGATGGAAAAAGCCGACTGGAAGCTTCGGAACAAGGATTATGTGAAACAGATCCTGCAGTGCCGGCCGGAGGCCGTTTACGTCGAGGGGGATGTATTTGCGGCATATCCGGTGGTGCATCTGCTCCGGAAAAAGCACGTGCCGGTGCTTGCCATGGCGGAGCGCGGCGGGGAGCGGATTCTCGTGCGGATTCCGTCCGGTTCCTAGATGGGACTTGTAGAAGACAAGCGAAAAGTGCTATGATTCTTATGCAATGTGGAATATGCTTTAGGGAATTTCTGCTTCCGGCGAAGAGGCAGGAAAATCAGATAGACATACCAAGGAGGAATGGACAATGGCTTGTACTACAATTTTAGTCGGCAAAAACGCATCATACGATGGCTCCACCATGGTCGCCCGCAACGACGATTCGGGTTCGGGGCATTTCACGGCCAAAAAGTTCGTGGTCGTGCATCCGGAGGAGCAGCCGCGACACTACGAGTCTGTGATTTCACATGTGAAGATCGAGCTGCCGGAGCAGCCGATGCGCTACACGGCGGTGCCGAATGCGGTCGACGGGAAAGGTATCTGGGCGGCAAGCGGCGTGAATGAGGCACATGTTGCCATGACGGCGACGGAGACGATCACCTCGAATCCGCGCGTGCTCGGCGCAGATCCGCTGGTGGTATACCAGAAGGCAGAGGATGGTCAGCCGGAGATATGTGGAGGGATCGGCGAGGAAGATCTTGTGTGTCTTGTACTTCCGTATATCCGCAGCGCCAGAGAGGGTGTCAGACGTCTGGGAAGCCTGCTGGAGCAGTACGGCACCTATGAGATGAACGGCATTGCATTTCAGGATCAGGATGAGATCTGGTGGCTGGAGACAATCGGCGGACATCACTGGATCGCGAAAAAAGTGCCGGATGACGTCTATGTGGTCATGCCGAACCAGCTTGGAATCGACCGGTTTGATTTTTCCGATGCCCTCGGGGAGCAGAAGGAATATATGTGCTCGGCGGATCTGGAAGAATTCGTAAAGACGTATCATCTGGATCTCTCACAGGATGGCGAGTTTCATCCGCGCGACGCGTTTGGCAGCCATGACGATGCGGATCATGTATACAACACGCCGCGTGCGTGGTTCATGGAGCGTTATCTGAATCCGCACACGAAGGTGTGGGATGAACCGCATGCGGATTTCGCACCGGCTTCGGATGATCTTCCGTGGTGCATGGTGCCGGAGAAAAAGTGACGGTGGAGGACGTCAAATACGTCTTATCATCCCATTTCCAGGGAACGCCGTATGACCCGTATGCCGCTTACGGGGATAAGTCCCTGCGCGGTGCATACCGCTCGATTGGCATCAACCGGAACGATTTTCTCGCAGTGATCCAGATGCGCCCGCAGATGGAGCAGGAGAACGGCGTGATTGAATGGCTGGCATTTGCGTCGAACGCATTTAACGTGCTGGTGCCGTTCTATGCCGATGTGGAGGAGACGCCGGAATATCTGGCGAACACGACAGGCGAGGTGTCCACGGAGAACTTTTACTGGTCGAGCCGGCTGATTGCGGCGATGGCAGACGCATCCTACCGGAGCTCGGTGTTCCATATCGAGCGCTATCAGGAGCATGTGATGGCGAAGGGACACGAGCTGATCCATCACTACGACGCGCTCCTCTCCAAGGAGACAGATGCCGTGATGCGCAGAAGACTTCGCGAGGAGGCAAACCGCAGTATTGCGAAGATGCTGCAGAAGGAGACGGCAGATACCCTGGACAAGGTTTTATATGAACTGAGCGGCCAGATGAAGAATGCATATTCCAGATCGGATGCATAGGGAGGACTGCCATGGTAAAAATTGATCTGATCACGGGTTTCCTCGGATCTGGGAAGACGACGTTTTTGAAAAAAATATGCGAAACGCCTGCTGGAGCAGGGACAGAATATCGGAATTCTGGAAAATGATTTCGGCGCGGTCAATGTCGATATGATGCTGCTGCAGGAGTTAGAGGGGGAGCAGTGCGAACTGGAGATGATCTCCGGCGGCTGCGATCCTGAGACGCACCGCAGAAGGTTCCGCACCAAGCTGATCGCTATGGGAATGTGCGGGTATGAACGCGTGCTCGTGGAGCCGTCGGGAATCTACGACATGGACGAGTTCTTTGACGTGTTGCATGAGGAGCCGCTGGATCAGTGGTACGAGATCGGCAATGTGATTGCTGTGGTGGACGCGCGTCTGGAGGACACACTTTCACCGGAGGCGGAGTACCTGCTGGCGTCGCAGGCGGCAAATGCCGGCTGTATGATTTTAAGCAAGTGCGACACGGCGACAGAGGAGCAGCGGCAGAATACGATCGCGCATTTGAAGCGGTCGCTTGCGGCGCTCGGCTGCAAGCAGCGGGCGGATCAGAAAATCTTGTGCGAGGGCGCAGAACCGCTCCCATATCAGGAGTTTGCCGCGATTCTCTCCTGCGGTTATTATATCGCAAGCTATGAGAAGCCGGACTTTGCGAAGGGACAGGCGTTTGAGTCGTTGTATTTTCTGGATATGCATCTGGACGGAGATGCGGTTACGGCGGCGGTGAAGAAGATGTTGAAAGATCCGGCGTGCGGACATATTTTCCGTGTGAAGGGATTTTTGCAGAATCCGGATGGCACATGGCTGGAGATCAATGCAACACAGCAGGAGATCACGCGAAAGCCGATTGCAAATGGGCAGGATGTTCTGATTGTGATCGGAGAGAATCTTGTGGAAGACACCATCCGGGCGTATTGGAAAGGTTAGAGACAGACGATGATTTATGTGATGATGGCGCTCTATCAGGAGGCACACGGACTCATCCGGGAACTGGAATTAAAAAAGAACACGGCGTATGCTCCGTTTGAGGTGTTTGACAATGAGAGCGCAGGCATCCGGCTGGTTGTGACCGGTGTGGGGGAGATTGCTGCGGCTGCTGCGACCGCGGCAGTCTGTGCGCGGGATGGAGCAGATGCGGCAGACTTTCTCATCAATATCGGCTGCTGCGCAGCAGCAAACGCTGGCGCGGACAGTGGCTGTGAACCGGCAGACCGGGACATGGACAGCGGATACGGGGCGGCATACGCCGCACAGATCGGAGACCTGTACGTGTGTCACAAGATCACGGAGCAGGCAACCGGGAAAACGTTCTATCCGGATATTCTGTACCGGCACCCGTGGAAGGAACGTGAACTTGTGACCGGGATGCAGCCGCTGCAAAGAGCAGCGGCACACGGAGCTTTATATGATATGGAAGCGGCGGCCGTCTATCAGGCAGGCATCCGCTTTTTTTCTCCGGACCGGATGCTCTTTTTGAAGGTGGTATCGGATTTCGGAGTTGCAGGGCAGGAGAGAATGACGGCGGAGACGCTCACGGGGCTGCTGGAGCAGCATGTAAAGGAGGTCGCGGCATTTTTACAAATCTGCGGGAGGCGGCAGACGAGGAGGAGACGCTGCGAAACGACGGCATTTTGCAGGAAGACGAGACGGTGCTGGAGCGGCTTTTTGCGGCGCTGCACTGCTCGCAGACGATGCGGGCGTCGGCGCGGCAGTATATCACGTATGCGGCGCTTACCGGATACGACTGGAAAGCGGAACTGGAACAGTGGTATGCGCGGGGGGCTGCTCCCGTGCAAAGACAGGCGGGAAGGGAAGGTGCGGCTTGAAGAACTTAAACAGGTCTTATTATAATCCGCCGTTTTCCCATATCTATGTGGAGCGGGAAGTGGCGGAAGATCCGGAGACTAAGCGGATGCTTGCGCAGTTTCCGCAGGCAGAAGTGATTGTCATCGACCACTATAAGGATGTTTTCTGCCGGAGCAGGCAGGACTATGTCAGGCAGCATGCGGCGCAGAATCTGATTCTGGCGGCGAAGCACGGTGAGCTGCTTTATCCGGGCGCGCCGGTCTGCCAGAACTTTGGAAATGAACATTTTTACTACACCTCCTGTGTGATGAACTGCGTGTTTGACTGTGAATACTGCTATCTGAAGGGAATGTATCCGTCCGCCAACCTGGTGGTGTTCGTCAATCTTGAGGATATTTTTGCGGAAGTGGAAAAGAGACTTGCCGTGCACCCGGTCTACCTGTGCGTGTCCTATGACACGGATCTGCTGGCGTTAGAGCATCTGACCGGTTATGCGGCACGCTGGATCGAGTTTGTGCGCAGGGTGAATGCCGGCGGGCAGCGGCTGCGCATCGAGCTTAGAACCAAGGGAACCGGAGGCAGCCTGTGGCAGATGGTCCGGCCGGAGGCGGGTGTCATCTGTGCGTTTACCATCTCACCGCAGCAGGTGATTGATGCATATGAGCATGGTACGGCTTCGCTTGCCGGGCGGCTGGCAGGAGCGAAGGCGGCGATGGAACACGGCTTTTCGGTGCGTCTCTGCTTTGACCCGATGATTTATTGCAGTGACTGGAAGAATCACTATGACGCGATGCTTGCGCAGGTCTGTGGGACGCTGGATCTGGAAAAACTATCGGATGTCAGCGTCGGAACCTTCCGCATCTCCCAGGATTATTTGAAGAAGATGCGGAAAAATGAGCCGGACTCGGCGGTGGTGCAGTTCCCCTACCAGAATGACAGCGGGGTGTATCACTATCCGACGGCGCTCATGGAGGAGATGGAGCAGTATATGACGGAAAAACTTGCCGCTTATCTTCCGGCAGAGCGGATTTTCCGGTGGAAGGAATAAGGAGAGAGTACATGGAGCAGTGTAGAGAAAACAAGGCGGCGATTGTCACGGGGGGGCTTCCTCCGGGATCGGGGCGGCGATCAGTGCCAGACTGTGCGAAATGGGATATGAGGTGTTTGGCATCGGGCGCTCGTTCGGCAGCAGTTTTGCGGAACAGTTTCCGGACGCTGCAGGCAATCCGCTGTTTCATGCGGTGGTCTGTGATCTTCTGGACACGGAAAAAATGTTGAAGCTGGTGCGGGGGATTGCGGCGGAAGCCGAGGTGACGCTGCTTGTCAACAATGCCGGCAGCGCATACTACGGGCTGCACGAGGAGTTAAACCCGAAGAAGATTCAGGAGATGGTGCGCACAGATATGGAAGTGCCGATGATATTAAGCCAGCAGCTGCTGCGCGGGTTTAAGAAAAACAAGGGCTGCATCGTCAATATCGCATCCGTGACGGCGCAGCAGTCGAATCCGCATGGCTGTGCCTACGGCGCGGTGAAGGCGGGACTTGCCAGTTTTTCACGCAGCCTCTTTGACGAGGCACGGAAATACGGCGTGCGGGTGGCGGTGGTATCCCCGGATATGACGAAGACGGAATTGTACCGCAATGCAGACTTTACGGTGGGGGAGGAGACGGAGAGCTATCTTCTGCCGCACGATGTCGCGGACGCGGTGGCGTATATCGTGGCAGAGAGAGGGCGTGGCGGTGTCGGAGGTGACGCTCCGCCCGCAGTATCACAGAATCCGGCGCAAGCCGGTAGCGAAAAAAGGAGAGACCGGTCGAATGAAAGATCTTACAAAAGGAAAACCGTCAACGCTGATTCTTGCGTTTGCACTGCCGATATTTCTGGGGAATCTGCTGCAGCTGACCTACAGCGTGACCGACACGAGAATTGTCGGCTCTTTTCTCGGGGAGGATGCGCTCGCCGCAGTCGGTGCAACGACGACGCTCAGCAATCTCATCATCGGCTTTTTGCTCGGACTGGCGAACGGGTTTGCCATCATCACGGCGCAGCGGTTCGGCGCAAAGGATATCCGGGGCGTGAAAAAATCGTTTGCCGCTTCCCTGGTGCTAGGAACGGTGATCTCGGTCGTGCTGACGGTGCTTGGACTGGTGTTTTTACAGCCGATCCTGCGGTTTTTAAATGTGCCGGAACATCTGATTCCGGTGGCGGGACCTTACATATTTATCATCATAGCGGGACTTCTTGCGACATTTCTCTATGACGCGTGTGCCGCGGCGCTTCGGGCGCTCGGGGATACCGTCACGCCGCTCGTGATTCTGGCAGTGTCGGTGGCGTTAAATATCGCGGGAGATCTTCTGTTCGTGCTGGTGTTAAAAGCGGGAGTGCGGGGAGCTGCCGCCGCCACGGTTCTGGCACAGATTCTGGCGTTTGTGATCTGCTGGCTCTACATGTTGAGACGGTATGAAATGCTCCGCCTTGTGCGGGAGGATTTCCGGGATGCGGATATGGCGATGATGAAAAACATGCTCGGATCGGGGCTGTCAATGGGCTTTATGAGCTCACTGGTCAATATCGGCTCGCTGACACTCCAGACGGCGATCAATAAGCTGGGGCAGGATATCATCGTGGCGCACACGGCGGCACGGAAAATTTCTGAGATTTTTATGACGATGTTCAGTGTCTTCGGACAGACGATGGCGACTTACTGCGGACAGAATCTGGGCGCAGGCAGGATCGACCGGGTTAAAAAGGCATCCGGCTCGGCATTTTCTACACCTGCATCTGGTGTACGCTTTCCGCGGTGGCGAGCTACACAATCGGCAGCTGGCTGGTATATCTTGTGACGGGAAGCACGAATGAGGTTGTGATCTTAAATGCGACCAGCTACCTGAAATTCGACACGCTGTTCTACTATGTGACGGCGGTGATCTGCGTGCTCGAAACGCCATGCAGGGACTGGGCGATCATATCACGCCGCTCATTTCGAGTTCGCTTGAGATGGTCGGGAAAATCGTGATCGCCGCCACGCTTGTGCCGATGTTAGGCTACACCGGTGTCATTGTGGCGGAGCCGCTCGTGTGGTTTATCATGGTAATTCCGCTCGTCGTGCAGATCTTCCGGATGCCGGTACTTCGGGAAGAAAACAGGGGAAATCAAGGAAAATGATGCGTAGTTGGACGATAACAACGCTTGAAATGCCATAAAATCAAGCAATTACAGGATTTCACAAAAGTTCACAGAAAATTAGCACTCAACACTTGACAGCGCTAATAAACGGTGTTATAACATAGTCAGAACAAAGGAGAGGAACAAAAGGAGAACAGGAAATGAGTTCTATGAGTTCCCAGAACATCCCGGTTCCAAAGAAACAAGGAAACAGCATGAGTGTATCTGCCGAAGGCAGGTACGAAGTAGAAAAGGAGAGATGACTTATGTTAACACCTAGTATTTTTGGAGAGAACTTATTTGATGACTGGTTTGATGATTTCCCATTTTTCGATGACAGAGATTTGCGCAAGGTTGACAAGAAGCTGTACGGCAGAAGAGCCGGTAACCTGATGAAGACAGATATTCAGGAGATGAAGGATGGCTACAAGATGGAAGTTGATCTTCCGGGCTTCAAGAAGGATGAGATTGCCGTAGAGCTGGATGACGGATATCTGACCATCAGTGCCGCCAAGGGACTGGATCAGGACGAGAAGGAGAAAGAATCCGGACGTTACATCCGCAGAGAGCGTTACGCAGGTGCTTGCAGCCGGAGCTTCTATGTGGGTGAGGGCGTAACCGAGGAGGATATCAAGGCTGAGTTCAAGCACGGTATCTTAACGCTGGTTGTTCCGAAGAAGGAAGCAAAGCCTGCAGTAGAGCAGAAGAAATACATTGCGATTGAAGGATAAGGATGACAGAGAGAAAGGAAGCGTATGATCATGTCAGATAAGAATCCAAAACATCCGTTGAAGAAGAAAAAAGTAGCAGCAAAGGTGAATATGGCAGACCATGAGGCGGTCGAGGAAGCGAGAGAAGCCTACAAGTCGAAAAAAGCATGTTTACTAAGCGATACGCCTGCAGATGGCAGGAGAAAAGGGACAGGGAGCTGCACAGCACGAAGTGCTGTGCGCCCCCTGTCTTCCTTTTTCGTGTAATAGGAAACTTCGTTCCTATTACACAAAAACGTGTCCAAAGATTACCTATTCGCTAGTCCAACTGCATGGAGTTGAGTTTTTCTGCCAGCAGATCCAGGAAGCGCTTGCCGAAATTACTTAGTTCGTGATCCCTGCGGGAGATCCAGCGAAGTTCGATCCGTTGATGCGTGTCCAGATTCATGACGGCGTAATCTTTTTTCCAGCAGAGTCTCACCGGACATGCCGGAACCGATGGTATAGGTGTTCATCTCCATGCCGATGCTGGCATCTGCCATCTCGTCCGTGAGGGTGATTGTTTTTTTGCGACGGTATTCTCCACAAGCTCCTCGGAGAAGAAGCGGTCTTGGGAACTGTCGATTCCCTGAAAATAGTGGCTGTAGACATAGGGAGCCAGGTCTTCCATCGATACCTTCGTCCTGCCGGCGAGCGGATGCTGCCTGGGAACATAGACTTTGGGGCGCATGGTTGCCAGCAGATGAAAATCAAGTTCCTGCTGCTCCATCTCCCAGTCGAGAACGCGGTTCTCACGGTTTTTCAACAGAACGCCGATTTCACAGAATTCCGAAGCGACGTAATCTAAGATCTCCTTGGTGCGCAGCTGGTGAGAGTCTATAAAGTGCCGGTGCTAAAGCCGGTTATGGATGTCCTTATGGCACTGAGCAAAGCGTTTCCGATGAATCTGGTTCTGCTCATCTTTTTATCTGATCTGGACGACGCAGTTTTCCAGTATCGCAGCATTTTTTTCATTCACAGAAGACGATCAAGGATGTCAGTCTGATGTATGTGGCGATTGCAGCTTTGGTGTTCTGCAGTCTTGCCAGTATTTCGGAAATCATAAGAAGCGGTCTGATCTCCGTGGACAAGGGACAGTATGAAGCGGGATATGCCTCGGGACTGACAAAAGCACAGACCTTTTTCCATGTGATTGTGCCGCAGGCGGTGCGGGCGGTCATTCCACCGCTCACGAACGATATTCTCTCGCTGGTAAAGGGAACGGCGTTAGTGTCGGTCATCGGAGTGTCAGATATTCTGACGGATTCCATCAACGCGGCAAGTGCGGCGTACTCTTATCTGGAGGCGTATGTGGCGGCAGCCATGGTATTCTGGGGCATCGGAATTGTGTTAGAGCGGCTGAGCCACTATGTGGAGCGGAAATTTTCAAAAAGCGTTAAGACACTGGCAGGCTGAGATGCGGTACGGCATCGTACATTATTATAATAGGAAGGAAACAGGGCTATGGCAGTATTAGAAGTGAGAAATGTAAAAAAGGTTTTTGGAGATAATGTGATTTTAAGAGGAATCGATCTTGATGTACAGAAAGGGGACGTCATCGTCATACTCGGACCGAGCGGTTCCGGTAAGACCACCTTTTTGCGCTGCCTGAATCTTCTGGAAAAACCGGATGAAGGCTCGATGGTCTTAAACGGAAGAGAATATAACTTAAAAAATGTAAAAAATAAGGAAAAGCTGGAGATTCGGAGAAATACTTCCTTCGTTTTCCAGAATTATAATCTCTTCGTGAACAAGACGGTTCTTTCAATGTGACGCTGGGGCTTACCGTGGGACGCCATATGAAAAAGGAAGAGGCCGAGAAGACCGGAAAAGAACTTTTAGACAAGGTCGGTCTTGCAGGAAAGTACGATTACTACCCGGCACAGCTATCCGGCGGCATGCAGCAGCGTGTCGGAATTGCACGGGCAATGGCAGCGAATCCAGAGGTCATTCTTTTTGATGAGCCGACGTCCGCACTCGATCCGGAGCTGGTGGGAGAGGTGTTAAATGTCATGAAACAGTTCGCAAAACAGGGAGTCACAATGATTGTGGTAACACATGAGATGCAGTTTGCAAGAGAAGTGGCAAGTCAGGTTATTTTTTATGGCAGACGGTGTGGTTGTGGAAAAAGGAACGCCGGAGAAGATCTTTGATCATCCGAAGGAGGAGGCAACCAGAAAATTCTTAAAACGTATTTTAAAGGAAGAGTCATAGCTGTGTGCGAAGACGGAGAGGAGAGAAAGATATGCAGAAATATGTGATTTCAATTTCAAGACAATTTGGAAGTCTGGGAAGACCGATTGCAAAGAAACTGGCAGAACTTCAGGAAATTGAATACTACGACAGAGATATTGTGGAGGAGGCGTCCAAAGTTCATAACATTCCGTTAAAGGAAGCGAGCAATCTGGAGGAGTCGGCAAAGTATCTGTTCATGAGTTTCCCACTCGGCAGCGGAACCACGGCGACGCAGGATGCCCTGTTTAAGACGGAGAGCGAGATGATAAAAAAACTTGCCGTGAAGGAATCCTGCATCATTGTCGGCAGATGCGCGGACGCAATTCTGGAGGATTGCGATCATCTGATCAGAATTTTTATCTATGCGCCGTACGAAGACCGCATTGTCAACTGTGTCAATGATCTCGGCATGGACACAAAGGCGGCGAAGCGGATGATCCGTGATGTGGACAAGGCGAGAGATGCCTACCATATGCGGTATGCGGGGTATTTGCCGAACGATATGAACCATATGGATCTGATGGTCAACAGCGCAACTCTGGGGGTCGATATGACAGCGAGATTGTTGGCGGAAGTGGTGCGTGATAAATTTTCATAAGACGGGCAGTGTGCATAAGACTGCACAGTCCCACAGAGGATAAGGCATGGAAAAACACAGAAAAAACTGATCAAAAACGCAACGGTATTCGACGGGCACAGCAGCGGGCTGGCGCAAGGGAAAAAGATTGTCATTGAGGACGATATTGTCACAGAGATTACTGCGGATGAAGTATCGGAAGAAAATTTTGACGAGGTATTTGACGGCACGGGCATGGTGGCGATGCCGGGAATGACGGACGCGCATGTTCACATGGGATGTCTGTTCGCAAAGGGAGAATTCCCGGTGGATTACGCCACGGTGCTGACCGTCGCAAAATGTAAGGATGCGCTGATGGCCGGGTTTACCACGTTCCGTGATGCGGGAAGTGTGAGCGAGGGATTAAAGCTGGCGTTTGACGAGGGTGTGCTTCGGGACCGCGCATCTATCCCTGCGGTGCCTACATCAGCCAGACGTGCGGGCATGGGGATTCGGAGTATGCGCATACCTATCGCGACATCCAGTACAGGCATCCGTCCAGCACCGTTTTGGCGGACGGGGTGCCGGAGATCATCCGGGCAGTGCGCGAGCAGTTCTACCGCGGTGCATCCCACATCAAACTGATGGCTACCGAGATCTTAAACCGGCATGAGGATATCAGGCTTTTGTTCGGAACGGATATGATGATCACGGGACCGGATTATCAGGTGGAGCAGAGCGAGGATATCCGGTATTACGAAAAGCGCTTCGGCACAATGCGGGCGCTGAGGGCTTTGACGGGCACTGCAAACGAGGTGTTTGCACTTACGACCTACCAGAATCCTTACCCGAAGGGAAAGATCGGTGTGCTGGAGGCGGGATCCTATGCAGATCTGCTTCTGGTGGATGGAGATCCGACAAAAAGTGTATCGGTTCTTGCAGACACCGATCATCTGCGCCTGATTATGAAAGGGGGAACGGTGTACAAAAAATACACTGTGCTGAGATTTTATTCTGCTAATACGCTGACTTGCATGTGGCTGAGATTCGTAGTAATCTTATTCCAAAAACTAGAAGCAGGAGGTAATTATGAAAGAGCTGCTGTACTGGATTGTGGAATGGATTGCGAAGATTCACAGCCACATTCTTCGTCTGAATGATGCGTATGAATACAATTTTACAGATAAAGAACTGCATTTTCTCGTCATTGGTATGATGGGAATGGGATTCATTTTTGTCGTGTATCCTGTTTTTAAATGGCTGGCAAAGCATGATCATGTCATGGTAATTGCGTGGATTTATGTGCTGACACTGATTATCGTGATCACGTTTGCCATAGAGATCGGGCAGAAAGTAACAGGCACCGGCAATATGGAATTTGCAGACATTGTGATGGGTGTATTCGGATTCATTGTAATGTTCCTTGTGTTCTCGGTTGTGCGGGGTATTTATAAGCTGATAAGAAATCTGATCAGAGGAGACAGGAAAGATGAATGAATTTTGGAAAAGAGTGCGAGACGTGCGTGGTGATTCTGGGGAACTGCCTGTATGCATTCGGTGTGGCAATGTTCATTGTGCCGGGAGGACTGATTACCGGCGGAACGACGGGAATTGCGCTGTTTGTGCACCACATGATGGGTTGTTCCGTCTCCGTGTTTGTACTGCTGTTCAATACGGTTATGTTTCTGATCGGATTTGCGGTATTCGGGAAAAAATTTGCAGCAAACACACTGGTCAGCACCTTCAGCTATCCGGTAGCGCTGGAGCTGTTTACACGGCTTCTGCACGGCTATGCGATCACGGACGATATAATTCTCTGCATGATCTTTGGAGGAATCTGTATCGGAGGAGCCATCGGCGTTGTGATCCGTGCGGGCGCATCGACTGGCGGCATGGATATACCGCCACTTGTGTTGAACCGTTATTTTAAGATACCGGTGTCAAAGTCCATTTATGTATTCGATATGCTGATTTTGCTGCTCCAGGCGTTTGACAGTACAGGAGAACAGCTTCTCTATGGTATTCTGCTGGTGATTGTCTACAGCGTGGTGCTGGATAAGTGCCTGATGCTTGGAACTGCAAAGATGCAGATCAAAGTAGTCAGTGAGAAAATCGATGAGATCAGAAAAGCAGTCTTAACAGATATCGATCGCGGTGTTACAATGTTAAAAAGTGAGACCGGATACATGGAGCGGGAGACAGAGATGCTGCTTACGGTGGTGTCAATACAGGAACTGGCGAAGACGGAGAAGCTGATCCATTCGGTGGATGAGGATGCATTTGTTGTGATCAATCGTGTCAGTGAGGTTTCCGGCCGCGGTTTTTCAAGTAAAAAGCGTTATCTGGAAAAGGAGAATTCATGACATTACAGCAACTGAGATATGCACTGACGATAGCCGGCTGCGGATCGATGAATGAGGCGGCAAAGCGTCTGTTTTTATCGCAGCCCAGTCTGTCCGAGACGGTAAAGGAACTGGAGCAGGAGATCGGGCTGCAGATTTTTATGCGCTCGCACCGGGGAATCATCATCACACCGGAGGGTGAGGAGTTTCTGGGGTACGCCAGACAGGTGATCGACCAGTACGGAATCCTTAAGGCGCGCTATGTGGAGAAGCAGCGCAAGGAAAAGTTCAGTGTGTCCATGCAGCACTATACGTTTGCGGTCAAAGCGTTTGTGGAGACTGTAAAGAAAGCAGGGATGGACAGCTATGAATTCGCGGCGAACGAGACGACCACATACGACGTTATGGAGAATGTACGCAACTTTAAGAGCGAGATCGGCGTTCTGTATCTGAACGATTTTAATGAGCAGGTGCTGATGAAGATCATCCGGGAGAAGGGGTTGGAGTTCGAGGAACTGTTTGCCTGCGATACCTATGTCTATCTGTGGTCGGGACATCCGCTTGCAGGGCAGAGCGTGATCTCCATGGAAGAACTGGACGAGTATCCGTGCCTGTCCTTTGACCAGGGACGGAACAGCTCGCTCTACCTCGCGGAAGAGATGAAGAGCACCTACGATTATAAGCGGCTGATTAAGGCGAACGACCGGGCAACACTGCTAAACTTTATGATTGGGCTGAACGCGTACACGCTGTGCTCGGGAATTATCTGCGAGGAGCTAAACGGCAGCGATTACATGGCAATTCCACTCAAGGAGACGGAAAAGATGCGGATTGGCTATGTGAAGCGCAAAGGGGCATCAATCAGTCACATCGGACAGATCTATATCGAAGAATTGAAAAAATATAAAAGAAAATTATGTAGTGGTTGGCTATAGGTTTCACCTATAGCCAACTATCGGCTTCCTGTATTAACACTTTCCCAAACTGCCTGTTATAATAGGCAATGTAATCAAAAAACACATGCAGATAACAGACAGCATGGAGTGGAGAAGCAGGAAGGAGGAAACGGGTAGGAGAGACACAGCGCGGCAGATGAGATCAGCGATGATGTGTGACAGGATGCGCCAGATGTCCATGTGTGATGGCATGGATGCAGATGTTGTGCGGCTTTCCCGGATTCTTCAGATCTTTGGAAGAACAGATAGATACCGGCGCTATGGAGCGTGGGTTGGGGCAGCCGCAGGGCTGTCTTTTTTTATTCTATGTTTTAGAAATAACATTTTAGGAGGTGGCAGTGCATGCCAGCAATTGCGATACGTCATTTATCAAAGACCTTCGAGCAGAAGGGAAACAGCGTGGAAGCGCTGCGGGATATCTCGCTCGACATTGAGGAGGGAGACATCTACGGAATCATTGGAATGTCCGGTGCCGGGAAAAGTACCCTGGTGCGGTGTCTGAATTATCTGGAGAGGCCGACGAGCGGTGAGGTTATCATCGGCGGAAGAGATCTGGGAACGCTGACCGAGAAAGAACTGCGGGAGCAGCGGAGCGACATCGCAATGATTTTCCAGCATTTCAACCTTCTCATGCAAAAGAGTGTGCTGGACAATGTATGTTTCCCGATGCAGATTGCGAAGAAAAAAAGAAGGATGAGGCGAAGAAAAGAGCGCTTGAGCTGCTCGAGACTGTCGGACTTGCCGACAAGGCGGACGCTTATCCGGCACAGCTTTCCGGCGGACAGAAGCAGAGAGTGGCGATCGCCAGAGCTCTTGCGACGGATCCGAAGATTCTGCTCTGCGACGAGGCAACCAGTGCCTTAGATCCGCAGACAACGCAGTCCATTCTGGCACTCTTAAAGGAGATCAACCGGAAATTCGGCATCACGATTGTGATTATCACGCATCAGATGTCCGTGATCCGGGAAATCTGCAGCCATGTGGCGATTGTGGAAAAAGGAAGCATCGTGGAAGTCGGCCTGGTCGAGGAGATTTTCAACCATCCGAAATCCCGTGTGGCGAGAAGCCTGATCTTGAGCGACCGTGCTGCGGATGCCGCGTCATATTCCGGGGCGGAAGGTGATACTGCGGATGGAGCGGAGCTGACCGGATGGAGCGGTGAGAGCAGACAGCGGGACCGCATCGGCGACGATAAGAAGCTTCGTATTGTATTCTCAGAGAATTCCGCATTTGAGCCCGTCATTGCCAATATGGTGTTAAAGTTCGGTACGCCGGTGAACATCCTCCGTGCAGATACCAAGAATGTCGGCGGAGTGGAAAAGGGTGAGATGATTCTGGGACTTCCGTCAGACGCCGGGCTGCAGGAGCAGATGGAGGCTTATCTGGTGGAAAAGGGACTTGAGATTGAGGAGGTGACCGGAGATGTGGAATAGTCAGGTAATCATCATGCTTTTGGAGGGAATCCGGGACACCCTGTATATGACCTTAGCGTCCACATTGTTTGGATATATCATCGGACTTCCGATGGGAATTGTGCTGACTGTCACGGACAAGGACGGCATCCGTCCGAATGCGGCAGTCTACAAGGTGCTGGATGTGATTTCCAACCTGCTGCGCAGTATTCCGTTTATTATTTTGCTGATTGTGCTGATTCCGTTCACCAGATTTGTGGTGGGAAGAAGCTACGGATCGACGGCGACGATCGTCCCGCTGACGATTGCGGCGGCACCTTACATTGCCAGAATGGTAGAATCCTCATTAAAAAGAGGTGGATGCAGGCGTCATCGAGGCAGCGCGCTCCATGGGAGCATCCGATTTTCAGATTGTGACCAAGGTCATGCTGGTGGAGGCGAGAACGTCTCTGATTGTCGGAGCAACGATTTCCCTTGGCACGATTTTTAGGATATTCCGCGATGGCAGGAACCGTCGGCGGAGGCGGACTGGGAGATATTGCCATCCGCTATGGTTACACCAGATGGCAGACCGATATCATGGTTGTCACAGTGGTGCTTCTGGTAATTTTATTCCAGATTTTCCAGACGATCGGAATGAAGATTGCGAATCGGCTGGATCGCAGAAAGTAGCAATAACAAATTTGCATATATTTTTAAGTTTTAAGGAGGACACTATTATGAAAAAAAGAAAGTATTGTCAACGATTCTGGCAGGCGTGCTCGCATTATCCGCATTCGCAGGATGCGGAAGCAGCACGGAGGAGAGCACAGACACCAGTGCAGCAACAAAGGAAGAGACGCCCGTAGCTGCAACGGAGGAGGCTGTGAGTGCTGAGAACACAGAGAGCACCGATACCGCAGCAGAAGGCGGCACCATCAAAGTGGCTGCATCCGCAACACCGCACGCAGAGGTTCTTGAGGAAGCAAAGAAGATTCTTGCCGATGAGGGATGGGATCTGGAGATCAAGATTTTCGACGACTATGTAATGCCGAACGAAGTGGTAGAAAGCGGCGAGTTTGACGCAAACTACTTCCAGCACACTCCGTACCTTGAGAGCTTTAACGAAGAGAAGGGAACCCATCTGGTCAATGCAGGCGGCATCCACTATGAGCCGTTCGGCCTCTATCCGGGAACAAAGTCCGATCTCTCCGAGCTGGCTGACGGCGACACCATCGCAGTTCCGAACGATACAACAAACGAAGCAAGAGCACTTCTTCTGTTACAGGATAACGGCATCATTACCTTAAAGGAAGGTGCCGGCTAGAGGCAACTGTTAATGATATTGCAGAGAACCCGCACAATGTCAAGATCGAGGAGCTGGCAGCAGAGCAGGTTGCAAGAGTGGCTCCGGAGGTTGCATTCGTTGTATTAAACGGTAACTATGCATTACAGGCAGGCTTCTCCGTTGCAAAAGATGCACTGGCTTACGAGGCATCCGATTCCGAGGCAGCGAAGACCTACGTGAACATCATTGCAGTAAAAAGAGGGACATGAGAATGACCCTGGCACCCAGGCACTTGTAAAAGTATTAAAGTCTGATGAGATCAAGCAGTACATCAATGACACCTATGACGGAGCCGTTATCCCGTTTGAGGACTAAGCAAATAATAGGAAAGAATTGTCGCACGAAGCATACCGTGCTTTGATAAGTAATATTATAAGAAACACACTTGGGGATTTCAGATGGAAATGCAGATGGAACATTCGTTGGAAAAAAATGTGTGCATTTCTTCCGGCTGAATGTTTGCATCGGATTCCGTGTTCCACGTTTGGACAATCCGACGAGTGCATGTCCGACACACCGGAGACAATGGGCGGACTTTCTGGTGTCCCTAATGGCACCTCTTTACAGACAATATAAAACCGCGCGAACCGAAACTCGTTACCATCTGCTATTAAAAACATGACAGATGGCAACTCAGACATCGGCTTCGCGCGGTTATGTTTTGTTCAGAGGTGCCATAAGGGACACACACAAAAAGTCCTACAAATTGTCTCCGGGATGCGGACATGACCCGCGGAGTGTTCCAAACTTGAAAGACACGGATCATCGAAGATGCAAACATTCGGCTGGTTAGAAATTCCACATTTTTTGAACAGAATTTCTATCTGTATTTTCATCTGAAATCTCATGGTGTGGTCTTTTAATAATATTACTTATCCCCCCAATGCGGTCTATGCTGATTGCAACAATTTCTTTTGCGATATTTTGTAGAAGAAGAGTTTCTTTCGGCTGTATGTTGTGGTAAAATAACAGATATAAGCTGGGAGTAAAATTTCCCGGCAATTACGAAGGGGAATGGAGAGAAGTACCATGAAAGAGGAGCAGAAAGTATCGTTTATTCACTCAATTTCAGCAAAGATCATGCTGCTGACCGTGCTTGCAGTGGTTATGTCGGTGTTGATTGTCGCATTCCGGGCGGAAGCGGGAGCAAAGAAGGTTGTCGGAGACGTCAGTGCAGATTATATTTTAAGCATGGCGGAGATGGGAGTGGAGATTGTGAACAATCTTCCACAGGAGGCGGATGCAGGAGCATATGAGAATGCCTTAGCGGATATCAGTATGGAGGGAATTGATTCTTCCTACGCCTATCTTGTTGACACGGACGGCACCATGTTATATCACCCGACCGCGGAAAAGATCGGACAGCCGGTGGAGAATGCTGTCGTGCTTGGCGTCGTTGCAGAGCTTGCCAAGGGACAGGTACCGGTGAATGAGACAGTGACGTATGATTTTAAGGGCGTTACCAAATATGCGGCTTACGCGATCACGGCGAACCGTCAGATTGTTGTGGTGACGGCGGATGAAGACGAGATCATGAAGCCGCTGAATCAGATAGTAAGTAAGATTATGCTGCTGTCATTGGGGATACTGGCTGCAGCGATTGTTCTGGCATACGTAGTAAGCCAGTTTATCTGCAGACCGATTCAGCAGATTACAACGATTATTGTCGATACCGCACAGTTGGATTTCAGATCAAATCCGAACGGCGCAAAGCTGCGCAGCCGCCGGGATGAGACGGGAGAGATGGCAAATGCGGTACATGTGATGCGCAGGAACCTGCGTTCCATGATTGGCGATATTGATACCGCAAGTAACCAGATTACACAGAATGTGGATGGTCTGCAGGAGATTACCACCACGGTGGATCACATGTGTTCCGACAACTCCGCGACAAGCCAGCAGCTTGCGGCAGGCATGGAGGAGACGGCGGCAACCACAGTAACAATCAACGAAAATATCGAGGTTATCAAGAACGGAGCGGATGATATTAACAGTATGGCGACGGAGGGCGCACGGACCTCGGAAGCGATCATGATGCGGGCAAATGATCTACGCACCAAGACAGTTGAGGCAAGCACCAAGACAATGACGATGTACAACAACGTCAAGACAAAGGCACAGGAAGCCATCGAGGGATCGAAGGCGGTCGATAAGATCAACGAACTGACCGGCACGATCATGGAGATTTCATCCCAGACCGGACTGCTTGCACTCAATGCTTCCATCGAAGCGGCAAGAGCCGGGGAGGCAGGACGTGGATTTGCGGTGGTTGCAACGGAGATCGGAAGCCTTGCGGATCAGACTTCCAAGGCGATCAAGGATATCGGCACGATTGTGGATGCTGTCAACGCAGCAGTTTCCAATATGGCAGAATGCTTAGAAGAGACCACCGGATTTCTGGAGAATACCGTGCTGACGGAGTATAAGGAATTTGAGCAGGTCAGCGAACAGTACCAGGAGGATGCGGATACCTTCAAGACCAGTATGAACGACGTGAGCGATGCGATGGCGGGTCTTGCCAATTCTATCGACGCGATTGCACAGGCACTTAGCGGAATCAACTCCACAGTGGGCGAGTCGTCGATCGGCGTCAGCGATATTGCGGAGAAGACCAGCGACATGGTGGAGAAGACAGGAACCACGCACGACATGGTGGAAGAGTGTTATACCTATGTGGAGAAGCTGCGTGAGATTGTGAGCCAGTTTGTATTACAGTAAATAAAATATGATTTGCAGGGAAAAGGGTATGCAGATGTTGGAGCGATGCAGTACATCGGAATCACGTCGGCATACCTTTTTTGGGCAGGCAGGCATAAACCCGTCCACATTTTCATAGGATGAGTTAACGGCAAAGCGGTGGACGTGCTGCTTTGCGGGAAACTCAATGGATGGGGGCAGCGCATATGCAGGAATATTATCGCGGAAAAACGGAAGAACGAGGGAAAAACGTGCTCGAGGATGAGGAGAAAAACCTGGGCGGAAAGTTTTCTGGAACAGTTAAACGATCCTCTGATCTTTATTCTGTTTGTGGCGGCGGCGATTTCCCTGCTGCTGCGGGAATACGGCGATATGGCAATTATTCTGGCTGTGGTGCTGTTAAATGCGACGGTGGGAGTGATACAGGAGGGAAAAGCGAAAAAAATCGCTGGAGGTGTTAAAACAGATGACCAGCCCGCATGCACTGCTTCTGGAAGGGGATGAAGTGCGGCAGATTCCGGCTGCCGATCTGATCCCGGGCGATCTTGTGGTGCTGGAAGCCGGCTGTCAGGTTCCGGCGGATCTTGTGCTGACAGAAGCGGTGAACCTGAAAATAGAAGAAGCCGCACTGACCGGCGAGTCTGTTCCGGTCAACAAGGATACGGCGCAGAACCGCATGGCATATATGTCGACAAATGTGACCTACGGGCGCGGCGTGGGGAGAGTATCTGCCATCGGTATGGATACAGAGATCGGGAAAATTGCCGGGATGCTGAAGGCGGCGAAGGTCGAGCTGACACCGTTGCAGAAGCGGTTGGCAGACCTCGGCAAAATTTTGGGCACGGTGTCCGTATTCTTATGTGTGCTCCTTTTTGGCATGGCAATCCTGCAAAAACGGGATGTGGGAGAGATGCTGATTACGGCGATCTCTCTTGCGGTGGCGGCGGTGCCGGAGGGACTTCCAGCCATTGTGACGATGGTGCTGGCACTTTCCGTCTCGCGGATGGTGAAGGCAAATGCCATTGTAAAGCGCCTGCCGAGCGTGGAGACATTGGGGTGTGTCAGCGTTGTGTGCTCGGATAAGACGGGAACACTGACACAGAACCGCATGACTGTAAAGAAATGTTACGTGAACGGCAGAGTGCATGCGGTAAAGAACTGCATCCGGCCGGCGACCGGTATTTTTTGCAGGGATTTTCTCTCTGCAACGACGCATCCCTCCACGGAGGGGAACGCCGCGGCGATCCGACAGAATTAGCGCTCTTGGACATGGCGGCAGCGTTCGGCATACAGCGCGAGACATTGGAGGATACCATGCCGCGGATCGACGAGATTGCCTTCGATTCGGAGCGGAAACGGATGACGACGCTGCATGAGACGTTGGACGGCAGAATCTCTTTCACGAAGGGATCGCCGGATGAAATCCTGGAGCGGTGCCGGTATGTGTGGAGCAACGGCAAGACGGCGGCGTTTTCTGCGGCGGCGAGAGAACAGGCAAAGCGGGGACTTGCCGAAATGACGGAAGCGGGACTTCGCGTGCTGGCGATTGGCATGCATCCTAAAGCGGCACAGATGGAGGAGAGCGGGCTTACGTTTCTGGGGATGGCAGGAATGGAAGACCCGGTACGCCCCGAGGCGGCGGAGGCGGTGGAACAATTTGCACGTGCCGGAGTCCGGACGGTCATGATTACCGGGGACAGGGCGGACACGGCGCTTGCGATTGCACGCCAGCTCGGCATTGCCGAGCGGGGGGATGAATGTGTGACGGGCGAGGAGATGGAGCGGATGGACGAACAGATGCTGGCGGAGCGGATCAGTAGAACCCGGGTGTTTGCCCATGTATCCCCGGAGCACAAGGTCAGAATCGTGTCCGCATGCAAAAAGAACGGGGAGATTGTCGCTATGACAGGGGACGGAGTCAATGACGCTCCGTCGTTAAAATCTGCGGACGTGGGAATTGCCATGGGAATGGCGGGAACGGACGTCGCCAGAAATGCGGCGGATATGGTGCTGGCGGATGACAATTTTGCAACGATTGCAGGAGCGATTGCGCAGGGGCGCAGCATCTATGAAAATATCCGCAAGTCGGTGCTGTTTTTACTTTCATCTAATTTCGGAGAAATTATCACAATGCTGGCGGCAGTTGCCATGGGGCTGGCATCGCCCTTAAAGTCGAGCCATATTCTCTGGATCAATCTGATTACGGATTCCCTGCCGGCGCTGGCACTCGGAGTGGATGTGGAGGAACAGAAGGATTACATGAACCGCCCGCCGAGACGCCGGGATGAGAGCCTGTTTGCGGGCGGCGGCTGGGGATGCACCTGTTTTTACGGTCTTTTAATCGCGGGAATCAGTATGCTTGCCTTTTTGCAGGAACCGGTCGGCACGATCAAAAGCGCCGGGATGACGCTGACGATTCCACATCTGCAGGCGGTGCTTAAAGATGCACAGGTGTTAGCGCGGTCGCAAACCTACGCATTTACCGTGCTCGGCATGGCGCAGTTATTCCATGCGATCGGCATGCGGGATGTGGAGACCTCGGTGTTTTGCATGAACCATCTGGAAAACCGTCTGATGCTGGCGGCGTTCGCGGTGGGAATCAGTCTTCAGATGATGGTCACGGAAGTGCCGTATTTTGTACAGCTGTTTGGAACCTGCAGACTTACCGCCCTGGAGTGGACGAAGCTGCTTGGACTTGCGGCAATGCCGCTGCTGGCACATGAACTGTTGGTGCTGTTTTCCTGCGCGGGAGAGGTAAAGGATGCGTTAAGGTTGCAGGGAGAGGATTGACAGGGGCGGCGTCGGACTGTTATACTCCATACAATCTTAAATAACAGAACTGCTAAAGGGGAGTAGTTTTAAATTGCAGCGTCAACATACGCGGTCTTGGACCTGGCGCTGTGTACCATGAAGATTACCCGTGGTTATGAGACTTTTAGCGCGGAAAGTATCGCAGAGATACATTTCGTGCTGGAAGTCTCTTTTTTTAATTTTAAGAAAACAGGAGGCAGAAATGAAAGAGTGGTATCAGATTTCAGCGGAAGAAGTGAAAAAAAGAAGATGGAGACCTCAGAACATGGACTCACAACGGAGGAGGCGGCAAAGCGGCTGGCGCAATACGGGGAGAATGTGCTGGCGGAGGGAAAGAAAAAGAGTGTTTTTGCGGTTTTTTTCGGGCAGTTTGCGGATCTTCTCGTGGGAATCCTGATTGTGGCAGCCGCAATTTCCGCTTGTTCGGGGAATCCGGAGAGCACCTTTGTCATTCTGGTTGTGATCGTGCTCAATGCGCTGCTTGGAACGATCCAGTATGTAAAGGCGGAGAAGTCGCTGGAGAGTCTGAAGGATCTGACGTCGCCGAACGCGAAAGTGCTGCGCTCCGGCGTGAAGGTGGAGATACCGGCGAAGGAAGTCGTGCCGGGAGACCTTCTGCTGCTGGAGGCGGGAGACCTGGTGGCGGCGGACGGCAGAATCCGGCGCAGCTATTCACTGCAGGTGAATGAGAGCTCGCTGACGGGAGAATCGACGAATGTTGAGAAAAGAGAAGGTGTGATCGAACAGGAGGCGGCGCTTGGCGACCGCGTGAACATGGTGTATTCGGGAAGTCTGGTGACTTACGGAAGGGCAGAGGTTTTTGTGACGGAGACTGCGATGAACACGGAGATCGGTAAGATTGCAGGACTTTTAAGCAATGCGAAGGAAAAAAAGACGCCGCTGCAGATTGCATTGGATGATTTTGGAAAAAAGCTGTCATATCTGATTCTGGCTGTCTGTGCGCTGGTGTTCGGTCTGTCCATGTACCGGGATATGCCGCTTCTGGACGCGATGATGTTTGCGGTCGCGCTTGCAGTTGCGGCGATTCCGGAAGCCCTCGGCTCGATCGTGACAATCGTGCAGGCGATGGGAACCCAGAAAATGGCGAGGGAGCATGCGATCATCAAAGATCTGAAGGCGGTGGAGAGTCTGGGCTGTGTGTCGGTGATCTGTTCGGATAAGACGGGCACGCTTACACAGAACAAAATGACCGTGCAGAAGATTTATCTGGATCATACGGCGATCATGCCGGAGGCGCTGCAGATCAACGATCAGCTTCACCGTTATCTGATGTATGATGCGATTTTAAATAACGATGCGCGCATGGATGACGGGAAAGTGATTGGCGACCCGACGGAGTCAGCACTGCTCGAGATGGTGCGTAAATGTGGCGTGGATGATGATTTCTTACGGGGAGCAATGGAACGACAGCAGGAACTGCCGTTTGATTCGGACCGCAAGCTGACGAGCACGGTCTATGCGCTGCACGGTGTACCGACACTGCTGACCAAAGGGGCGCCGGACGTCCTTTTGAAGCGCGCGGTCTATCTTAGGGAGAAGCAGGGTATCCGGCGGATGACGGAGGAAGACCGTACGGAGATTTTAGAGCAGAATCAAAGATTTTCCGGCGAGGGGCTTCGTGTGTTGGCTTTTGCTTACCGGGAACTGAAGGAGGGGGAAAAGCTGACAATCTCCGGGGAGTGTGATTACATTTTTCTTGGGCTTGTGGCGATGATCGACCCGCCGCGCGCAGAGTCTGCGGCGGCTGTAGCAGATGCGAAGCGGGCGGGAATCCGACCAGTCATGATTACGGGGGATCATAAAGTGACGGCGACGGCGATTGCAAAGCAGATTGGCATTTTCGGGGAGGGGGATATCGCACTGGTCGGCCCCGAACTGGATGCCATGCCAGATAAGGAGCTGGATCATCTGATCGGGCACATTGCCGTGTTTGCCCGTGTCTCTCCGGAAAATAAGATCCGTATTGTGGAAGCGTGGCAGCGCAGGGGGAGTGTGGTCGCCATGACGGGAGACGGCGTCAATGATGCACCGGCACTGAAGGCGGCGGACATTGGCGTGGCGATGGGAATCACCGGAACCGAGGTGTCCAAAGACGCGGCAGCCATGATCCTGACCGATGACAATTTTGCCACGATTATCAAAGCGGTCGCGAACGGAAGAAATGTCTACAAGAATATTAAAAATGCAATCCTGTTTTTACTTTCCGGAAATATGGCAGGAATATTGGCGGTGCTTTACACCTCGCTTGCAGCACTTCCGGTCCCGTTCCAGCCGGTGCATCTTTTGTTTATCAATCTGCTGACTGATTCTCTCCCGGCACTTGCCATCGGCATGGAACCGGCGGAGAGCGATGTCCTCAGCGAGAAACCGCGTAACCCTAAGGGCGGAATTCTCTCCCGGCGCTTCATGGCGCTGCTTCTGGGGCATGGGGCGCTGATTGCCGTCTGTACCATGATTTCCTTTGAGGTGGGATTGAAAGAGAGTGCGGCGCTGGCGAGCACCATGGCGTTTGCGACACTGACACTTGCACGCTTGTTCCACGGGTTTAACTGCAGAAGCCGTCACTCCATTGTAAAGATCGGATTCCGGAGAAACTGGTACAGTCTGGGAGCCTTTGCGCTCGGTGTGCTGCTTTTGGCACTTGTTCTGTTTGTGCCGGCACTCGAAACTCTTTTTGTGGTGGAGAAGATGAATGGCATGCAGCTGGGCTGTGTCGGTGTGATGGCGGTGCTGCCGACGTTTGTGATCCAGAGCTTCAAGGTGGTGGGTGAAGTGTCTGGCAGAGAAAAGTAGGAAGAAACAGCTTGTGAAAACGTTACCAGTCCTGTATGATAAGGAAAAAGGATACAGAAAATCTGACAGAAAGAGGGGCGTTTGGATGAGACGAAGAGGAAAGAGAGAACTGGCGGCACTACTGGCAGTGGCGTTGCTTGCTGGAAGTGCGGCGTGCGGAGCGGATGCCGGGGAGAAAGACGCGGCAACAGGTACGGCGGAAGCGGCAGCCGGGCAGGACACGGAGACGGCAGTCGGGCAGGGCACGGATGCGCAGGCGGGAGCACAGGAGAACCTGGAAGAGACGGCGCTGTCTCTGATGCGGGAGGTAAACCCGGCAGAAGCTGCAGGAACGGATGATCTCTACCGGAGCTGGTACGAGGTGTTCGTTTACAGCTTCTATGACGGCGATGGGGATGGCATCGGAGATCTTCCGGGACTGACGGAGAAGCTGGACTATATCAATGACGGTAATCCGGCAACGGATACAGATCTGGGATGTGATGGGATCTGGCTGATGCCGGTGATGCCGGCGACGACTTACCACAAATATGATGTGACGGACTACTGTGCGATCGATGAGCAGTATGGCACAATGGAGGATTTCGAGACATTCGTGAACGCATGCCATGAGCGGGGAATCCGCGTCATGATTGATTTTGTGATGAATCATACTTCGTCGCAGCATCCGTGGTTTCAGACGGCGGCAGAGTATCTGAAGGATCTGCCGGAGGAATGGAGCCGGATACAGAGGCATGCCCGTATGTGGATTATTATCATTTTTCCAGGGAGAAAGGCAGCGGATACTGCCAGCTGGCAGGGACGGACTGGTATTATGAGGCACAGTTCTGGAGCGAGATGCCGGATCTGAATCTGGAGAGTGAAGCGGTGCGGCAGGAGTTTGATGAGATTACAGATTTCTGGCTGGAAAAGGGCATAGATGGTTTCCGTCTGGATGCGGCAAAAGAGTATGAGACCGGAAGCATCGACTCGAACATAGAAATTCTATCCTGGTTTAATAATATGGTAAAAGAAAAGAAGAGCGATGCGTATATCGTGGCAGAGGTGTGGTCGGATCTGGAGACATACGCACAGTATTACCAGAGCGGAATTGACAGCAGCTTTGACTTTACGTTTGCAGACAAGGACGGTGTGATTGCGAAGGCGGTCAAGGGAACGAGCGGTGCCTCTTCTTACGGAAAAGCGATCGTGCGGCTGCAGGACGCGCTGGGAACTTACAGTGACAGCTATATCGATGCGCCGTTTTACACCAACCATGATATGGGAAGGGGCGCAGGGTATTACTCCGGCGATACTATGGAGGCGCAGACCAAACTGGCGCAGGCGATGAATCTTCTGATGTCCGGAAGCAGCTTCTTATATTATGGAGAAGAACTGGGAATGAAAGGCGCCGGAAAAGATGAGAACAAGCGCGCGCCGATGTACTGGAGCAAGGATGCCGGTGCAGAGGGGATGTGCCTCGGACCGCAGGATATGGATGCGATCACGATGATCTATGACAGTCTTGCGGAGCAGCAGGACGACGGCAATTCCATCTACTGGTATGTGAAGGAGGCGCTGCGTCTGCGGAATGCCTATCCGGAGATCTCGCATGGAACGGCAGAGTTTCTTGAAAATCTGTCGGATGACGCAGTGTGCGTGCTGCGCAAGAACTGGCAGGATTCCTCGGTGATCGTCGTGTTTAACTGCACGAAGGACGAGCGCACCGTGGATCTGTCACAGATATCCGCAGACAGTGAAAGCGGGGATTTGAAGCTGGCAGGAGAACTGCTGACCGGAACCCGTGCGGCTTCCTGGCAGGATGGAACGCTGACGCTTCCGGCGTACGGTGTTGCCATCCTGAAGTAGAGATCTGAAAAAACAAATCAGCCGCTCTGCTGCCGGCAGCATCAGGAGAGAAAACGATCAGTCGTTATAATTCAGAAGAAAGTCCGCAAACTGTAAGGCGGCGTCTAAGTTCTGATTCTGATAGAGAATGCCGAAATAGCAGGAATCATAATAGTTGTACTTGTGAAGCCAGGCATTGTCGGTGAGCTCGATCGCACAGGGATAGGAAGCGACGGCACCGTCCTCGGTCGTGTAGATGAGATGATCCTGGTAGCGGTCCAGCAGTTCGTCGGATAATACGGTGGACAGATCCATAAGAGCTCCCTGGTCGGCGTAATCGAGATATTCATCGCCGGTTCCGAAAAAGAGATCCTGCCCGCCGGCTGCCAGCATCAGCGTCAGCACCTGCGTGTCGTTGTAGGACGTGGAATACTCGCCGTCCGAGAACTGTAAGGACGATGTGAGGGAGACGGAATCTTCCTTCGGGTCGTAGCCGCAGGCTTCGAGAAATTCATCGAAGCCCTTGCTGTCGGCGGTTATGGAATCGTTGCAGTTCATCATGATGACGTTTAACAGCGGGTCGCGGTAGGTCGCGTAATGATAGATGAGGTAAATGACAAAGCAGAGCGCAGCGATCGCAGCGGCGATCGGCCACTTGTAATAATCCCAGACATACTGCACTTTCGCCTTGCGGGAAAGTGAATGAAAATCAGCCTTTTTCTCCATAATGGTACTCCGTTTCTAAAATGAACTAGTACAAGAATAACATAGAAATGGAAGGTTAAAAAGGAAAAAAGAATGAAAAAATTATAAAAAACAGAGCAGTGAGAGAATCTCTCCATCTGCTCTGTTCTTTTTTTCGCTCTCCAATTAAGAAAAGCGGGTGATGGGAATCGAACCCACGTATCCAGCTTGGAAGGCTGGTGTTCTACCATTGAACTACACCCGCATGAAGTGCCCAGTTCCGGAATCGAACCAGAGACACGAGGATTTTCAGTCCTCTGCTCTACCAACTGAGCTAACTGGGCGTCTCACAGAAATTTATTTTACAGGAAAGCCATTAGGATGTCAAGAAAAAAGTTTTGTAAGAATCTTAAATTTTTGAAAAATAAACACAAAAGGTCTTTTTTCGGGAAAAGGGATACATGCTAAAATATAGCACAGTGAGCAGTTTTTGGAAGGAAGAGGCGCAGGCGGGATACTGCGCGGAAAGAGGTTTTACATGCACGAGAAATTAGTGATTGTTCCGAGAAAGAAATCTACGGTGAAGAAGATTTTAAACGTGGTATGGTTTGTGCTGGCATGCCTGTGCTTTTTATTTGCGATGTGGGTGCCGATTTTATTTGCGGTGCCGGCAATTATTTTTGCCATCATCTGGTATTTTCAGGCATTCCGCTCTGATATTGAGTATGAGTACACCTATTATGACGGAGAGTTCCGTTTCGCGAGAATCAAGGCGAAGCGCAAGAGAAAGGGGCTTGGAAGAGTCCAGATGGAAGATGTCCTTGCACTGGCACCGAAGGGTGACAGAAGTGTATGCAAGTACGAGAATGACAATTCACTTGCCTGTAAGGATCTGACTTCCGGCGAGAGCGGCACGAAGATCTATGAGCTTGTTTTTAAAGGGGAAAAGGGAATCAACCGCTATGAATTTGAACCGGATGAGGAGATGCTCGACGCAGTCATGGTGAAGTATCCGCGTGCGGTCATAAAGTAGAAAACAAAAAAGGTGGCCCGGATCGGTAAAGCGATCGGGACACCTTTTTATATCATATATGATGAATCAGGACAGATCCGTGGATCAGTCTTCAATGAAACGCATCCGGCTGTCTGAGATATCCTCACGGGCAGAGGAGTGAATGGAGACATCCTTCTGGCGCATGCATTTGGCACATAAAGTCCCGAAAGCGATCGGTGCGCCGCATCTGGTGCAGTGCATGGTAATCGTGTTCAGATGGTCATCCTTGTACTCAATGCGCCCCTCGCGGATCCCTTTTTGACCTGCATATGCGGGATGTGGAAGTGCTGTGCGACATCGTATTCATTTACATCGTTCTCACGGATGTACTCTTTGACTTCGCGGAAGAGCTTCTGCTCGATACACGACGGGCAGAGATTCTCTTTATATGTCAATGGAAGCGGTCGTTTGCATTCTTCACAATATTTATAGTTCCCAAATAAATCCTGTGGTTGTTCCATCGTCTGTCACCTCCGGTAGTATGCTGCCACATCCGTCCGCCGCATGCAGGCATGGGCGTTCGTCTTTACTCCATGTTCACTGTTTATAGATTCATTATACCATGAACGACGGTGAATGAAAACTTTTATCACGTAGAAAAGAAAAGAAACTTAGCAGAAGCTTAGCGGGGAGGAAACGATTTGAAACTGTTTCATTTGTCGGATCTTCATATAGGAAAACAGCTGCATCACTACAATCTCGCGGCAGAGCAGCGCAAGACACTGGCGCAGATTGTGGCGCTTGCAAAAAGCGAGCACCCGGATGCCATCCTGATTGCGGGAGATATTTACGACACGCCGGTGCCTTCGGCGGAGGCAGTGTCTGTCTTTGATGCGTTTCTGTCAGCATTATGCGAGATAGAGCCGCAGATTGCAGTCATGATCATTGCGGGGAATCATGACAGTGCCAGAAGAATTGATTTTGCCAGCAGTATTCTTGCAAAGCATGAGGTGTATATCACGGGACTTCCGCCGATGCAGGAGGGGGAGACGATCCGCCGCGTGACGCTTGCGGACGGATACGGTGAGGTGGATTTTTATCTGCTTCCGTTTGTGAAGCCGGGTTATGTGAGAAAGCTGTTTGACGAGGAAATAAAAGGCTATGACATGGCGGTAAGGCGCCTGATTGAGCGCGAGGAGATAGATCCGGCGCGAAGATGCGTGATCCTGTCACACCAGTTTTATACGGCGGGCGGAAAGGAGCCTGCGACCTGTGACTCCGAAATCCACTATGTCGGTGGCGTTGAAAATGTCGATGCCGGCGTGCTTGCGCCGTTCGACTATGCTGCATTGGGACATATCCACCGCGCACAGCATATAGGAGCGGAAAAATACCGCTATTGCGGGGCGCCGTTTCCGTATTCCATCAGCGAGGCGGGGGAGGAGAAGAGCGTGACGGTCGTGGAACTGGGAGAAAAGGGACAGCCGCCTGTGATCCGGCAGATTCCGCTTCCGCCGGTGCGGGAGGTAAAAAAGCTGACCGGGACGCTGCATGAGATTTTGGAGCAGGCGGGGGAGGAGGTCTGCCACGCATTTGTGAGCATCACCCTCACGGATGATGTGGAAGCGTTCCAGCCGAAGGAGCGTCTGGAGGAAAAATACGACCACATCCTGGAGATACGGATCGACAACGCGCGGACGAGGAAGCTGTTGTCGGACACGGAAGAGCAGCTTGCCGAAGTGCGGCCGGAGGAGGCGTTTGCCATGTTTTTTCGGAGATGAATGGGAGAGAGATGACGCCTGAGGAGCGGGAACTGATGCGTCAGGTGATTGCGCAGGAAATGGAGGGGGACGAATGAAGCCTGAAAAACTCATCCTGTCGGCGTTCGGATCGTATGCGGGACGCACGGAGATTGATTTTACGGCACAGACGGGCGGACTGTTCCTGATCACGGGGGATACCGGCGCCGGTAAGACTACGATTTTTGATGCCATCACCTATGCACTGTACGGGGAGGCGAGCGGCGGAGGCAAAAGCGGAGCCATGATGCGGAGCCAGTATGCCAAAAGCGTGACGGAGACCTATGTGGAATTCTTTTTTTTGTATGCGGGCGAGGCGTACCGCGTGCGGAGAAATCCGGAATATAAGATCGTAAAAGAATTGAAAAACGGAAAACTGCGGGAGCAGAAGGTTCCGGCAGTTGTGGAACTGACGCTGCCGGACGGAACGGTGTATCCGGAAAAAGGAGCCAGACCGATGCGAAGATCGAAGAACTTATCGGACTGACAAAGGAGCAGTTCACACAGACTGCCATGATCGCGCAGGGCGATTTTTTAAAACTTCTGTATGCAAAGTCGGACGACCGGAAAAAGATTTTCTCCAAATTATTTCACACAGACGCATATTGGAGAATCCAGGAGAACTTAAAGCGGCGTTCACTGGAGATGGACCGGGTGCTTGCGGAAAATGAGCGGGCTGCCGAGCAGGAGAGGGCGCGCGTGATTCTGCCGCGCGAAGAACTGAAAGAACTTCCGCTTCCGGAAGCGGTGGAGCAGATCGGTATCCGGGAGAGGGAGCTGACGGCTTCGCAGGAGACCGTGCGGGAGGAGATCCGGAGGCTGACTGCGGAAATCTCTAAGGCGAAGGAAGTCAATGAACTGTTTGAAGGGTTAAGAGACTGTGAACAGCAGGTACAGAAGTTAAAGGAAGAAGAGCCCGTGGAAGCGCGCCGGAAAAAACAGCTGGAGGCGGCAGCACGTGCGGAGAGGGTGCATGTGAAGGAATTGCGCTGCAATGAGCGTCTGGATGAGCGGCGGCAGTCCGACGAGACGGTGGAGCGGATGAAGCGCCTTATCGCGGAGGAAAAGGAAGCACATGACAGGCAGGAGCAGGACTTTAATACGCTTAAGACGCAGAGCGCCGATGCGGCAGAAGCCGACGCGGAGAAAATGCTCCGCATCCGGGAACAGCTTCCGGTGTATGAGCGCCTGGGAGAGGCGGTAGAACAGGAGCGGCAGGCAAAGCAGGCGTACGAGTCGGCGAAGCAGTATTATGAGCGTGCGGTGCGGGAAGGTGCCAGCCGGCTGCTCGCGGAAAAAAACAGGCAGCTTTTTTGCTGGAGGAGAAGTATGTCAGGGCATCCGCCCGGTCCACGGAGGCGTCTGCGGAATATGAGCGCGTGTACCAGCTTTTTTTGAAGGAACAGGCGGGAATTCTGGCACAGAATCTGCGGGAGGCAGAGCCTTGTCCGGTCTGCGGCTCCCTGACACATCCGCATCCGGCGTCCCTTGCCGAGAATGCGGTCAGTGAAGCAGCAGTAAAGGCGGCGAAGGAACAGCGGGAGCAGGCGGAGACGGCGCGCGATACGGCGTATCAGGAATTTGACGGGCAGAAAAGCGCGGCGGCAGAGCAGGAACTGCGTCTGGAG